>Ga0208817_100553_pt1 | contig 11525 bp, 10 predicted proteins | sample Virmet3819_2500_FD_185741 | JGI IMG/M metagenome (GOLD analysis project Ga0208817, IMG submission 185741) | Marine viral communities from the Southern Atlantic ocean transect to study dissolved organic matter and carbon cycling - metaG... | ecosystem: Environmental > Aquatic > Marine > Oceanic ... | reverse complement strand
AACAATAATCAGACTGGACGAGGAGCACAAAGCAAGAAATAATCACTCTGTTTGAGGACAAAAAAGACGGTTTTAAGTGGATCCAATACGCCGCAAATGGGTGGATCTATTAGGGTGCCAATCGACACCTAGGCTTGCCATAGGGAAATTTCTTAGACAAAAGAAAAAGCAGGCATCGAAATGCCTGCTTTTTTCCATTTTTTTGCTCTGCCGATCATCAGATATCTCAAGCAGCGCACTCGTGCTGAGATATCAACCAATGAACCTAGCATTGGCTCTTCACTGCAAATACAACAAGGTAAGCAGCCGGAGACCCTTGATGGCATCCAATCACGTTGCGGAGTCTAGGAAGTCCGCGGGTTGGCAGTTTACGAAGTGATGGTTGAGCACCCTTAGAATTTATTTATGTACTCTGCTTTAAGTACAATCGCTCTGAGGGAATTAGAGCGATTGTTTCGAGATCTAACTCAAAACTATTCATTCAATTTGGAAAGTTCTCATGAGTGCGAGATGAATTCCTGTACAATTTTAAGTCGATATTTTTGTCACTATTAGTCATCACTTTTCTTTTTTTGTAATTTTTATCAATTTCAATTTAGTTCTACTCGTTATTCCAGCGGATGCTATATCCTTAAATTTTTTTGAAGTTATCTCTAAATTTTGCGTTATATCTTTCAATATCCACTTCTCTCCAAAACTACCCGCTGGAACTTTAAGTGGTTTCAAATATGAAAACCAAATACCTGTTAAGAATTCCTTGAAATCGTCACACAATCTAATTTTCAACTCTGTACTCTCTAAATTCAAATCTGATAGGTCAAAAAAGATGGATACGTTGGTATTTTTCGTAACATAAGTGTCTACTCGACTGTAGATACTCTTAGGATCGAGGTTCAACTCTTTCTGTTCTACAACAAATCTCAGTCGCTCCGCATTCAAATTTGCTTCCATAGCTCGCCTTGAAATATCGAATACTTCGCCATCAGAAAGTTCTATATTATTACTGTAAACGTCTGATACTACCTTATCCCATCGCATTTTTTCCGACTCGATAACCGATATAACTTCGTTTAATTCCGCAATAGATTCGGCTGAATACTCTTCTTTTTTTAGCATATAAACATGTTGTAGCAATGCAGCTTTTAGTAATATTTGTTGTTGTTTTAATATGAGATCATTTAACTGCTCTATTACTTCACTGTTTCGTGTCTTATTTTGTATTTTATTTGTGCGTTGAAAATTGAATATTGAAAATGAAAGCGCGATAACAGAAAGTAAGAGTGAAAGCGTCCAAGTCACCTCTCTATATGAAAATTCCATTTGATATACCTTTTAATATAAGAAATTTAGTTTTGTAAAAAATTTAAAGACTTAACTAGCCTCGTTTCGAATCTAGGCTGGAATAAACATTGAAACCTACAAACTTCAGTTTAAAGAACTTTCACTGATCATTCCCCTACTGCCCTGCTCTCAATCCCTTTAAGGGTGTCCCTAATACGAATCGCTTCTTCCAAAGAAAAAACGCCTGTTATCCCCTCATAGTGAATGTCACTAAAAGGCGGTTGTGCTAACTGTTTAGCACTCATCACGCCGTTTTGCGTTAGATAATCGATGATTGTGTTGATAAACCGCAGTTGCTGGGCATTAAACTTCGCCTCATCCAAGTAGTCTGCGAAAGCTTCTTTTGCTGCGCCTCTGTCCATTCCAACTAGCTCACGAATGAATACACCAAGACTTTTGTCTGGGTGAATGGTTTCCTGATATCGTGTGAGGTCTCCGATACCACTTACTTCCATCAACTTACTGTCTAATTCGTCTAAATCTAAACGCGTGATAGGCAAGTTTTTGCGAAGTCTAGCGATGGTCAGGTTATCTTGGTTTTCTTTGATAAAAGACTCAACGCGCTTTCTATATAGCTGAAGTTCGTTGCCACTGCTTGGAACATAGATGCCTTCATTCTCATTTACACCTAAAAGCTCGTCTTGGAAGTTAGTGTAAACGTAGCCTGTGCCTTCCTTATCCATAAAGCGCATGAGCAGTCGAAGGCGTTTTCTCGTCTGTTCCAATTCATCTAGCGTAAGATCAGCCCAGAAATTGGCAGACTGAATAAACTCAAGCCATTCCACTTCTTCGGCTATAGCAGGAACATTAGTCTTGCTTTCAAGCTTCGCTGCAATATTCACTAGTTTGTCGCGGTAATAGTCGCTGATACCTGTTTTCTCAACCATTGCTAATTGCATAGTAAGTAACATGTGGTCGAAACGCAGCGCTAACTCTTCGTCTTTCTCTCGCGGCTCTATTGGTTCCGCTTCAGTGGGTAAGTCAGAAATATGCTTTTGAATCTCGCCCACATTTTCATCTGTTAAGTGCTGCCAGGTCTCTGGCTTCTGGTACTTCTCAACTACCTTTCGTCGAGGACGAACGATGAAGTTGTCTAAATTCATACCCGCTACGCGGTTTTGTAAATTTTGTACCAGTGAACGTTGTAATTCAGCTCCGTCAGTGCCGAATTGCTCATTGCTTTTCAAATGTTGTGACAGAATCAGTCGCTTTTCAAAAATAGCTTGTGAGAGGGTTTTACTGCCTGAGTCCTTTGCACCCTCGGGCTGCATTTCGAAATACTCAAAATTTTTGCAACAGTCGAAAACTTTAAAGAAAACCTTATCATCGCTTGGCCCAAACAAGTCATCACAAAGCCTTGTTCCCCGCCCTAGCATTTGAAGAAACTTCACTTTGGATTTTATTACTTTGAAGAACATCAGATTGACGACTTCAGGCACGTCAACACCTGTATCCAGCATGTCTACAGAGACCGCAATGGAAAGTGGGCAATTGGGATCGGCGGGCTTCTTCTCACCTTTAAATTCTTCTATGAGTGAGTCGGCATATTTCTCTTTATAGGTGATAACTCTGGCAAGCTTCCCTTTATATTTGGGGTAGTTTGCATTAATACGGTCTACAACAAATTCTGCGTGTTTATTGTTGGCCGCAAAAATAATGGTTTTACCTAACCGCTCTCCTCCGGCTACTCGAATACCTCGCTCAAATAACACCTCTAGTGCTTTATCTACTGTAGGTTTGTTGAATAAGAACTTGTTCACCTCGCTTGGTAACACTTCATCACGCTCAACAAGCTCTTCTTTACTTTCCCACTCTTCTTTTTCGTCTTTGCTTAGATCGCTGTATTTAATACCTTCGCGAATAAAGCCCAAATCGACAGCAACATCTTTTGGCGGCACTAGCTTTTTATCTGCAATTGCCTCTTCAAGTTCATAAGCATAGGTGGGATCGCCGTCAGGCTGGTCAAAAATATCGTAGGTATTTTTATCAATGTCTGACTTAGGTGTCGCGGTTAAGCCAAGTAACAATGCATCGAAGTATTCGAAAATATATCGGTACTTCTTATAAATACTACGGTGAGCTTCATCTACGATAACTAGGTCGAAATGCCCTATACCAAACAAACGGTCTCGTGCATCAACACTCAACAAGTTCATCATCGTATTATAGGTTGATAAGTAGAGCCTTCCGCGCAGCGTATCGGTGGCTGATGTGAGGATTTCAGGCGATATTTTGGGTAGAAGTTTTGAGAACTCTTTCTTGGCTTGATTAACCAGTGCATTTCGGTCAGCCAAGAATAAGACATTTTTCACCCAACCTGCACGCATCAACACATCCACTAACGCGATAGTTGTTCGTGTTTTACCTGTACCAGTTGCCATCACCAACAGCGACCTGCGCTGGTTTAACGTGAAGCGTTCGCACACGCTTTGAATAGCAAGGGTTTGATACGGGCGATCTTTACCTGCTATGTCAGTATTAATAGCAACGTCTGTCAGCGGAACCCGAAGTGCCCGCCTATCAATGATACGCTGCATTTCATCACGGTTGTGAAACCCTTGAACAGCTCTTGGAGGCTGTTGTGTGTCGTCCCAAAAGTGAATTTCATAACCGTTGGTGTAATAAATGAGTGGGCGCTGGCCGTATGCTTTTTCTAAACAGTCGGCATAGAGTACCGCTTGTTGTCTGCCCTGTGTGGCATCAACCGTAGTACGTTTCGACTCAACAACTGCTAGCGGCTTCCCATCACTTCCCCAAAGCACATTATCGACGTACCCAACCCCTTTATTGTTGGGCATTCCTAATACTTTGAATTCCACGGTGTTGGGTTTCGTTACGTCCCAGCCTGCTTCTTTCAAGTATTGGTCGATAATGAACTTACGGGTTTCAGCTTCATTATAGTTATGGCTATCTTTGACCTGCTGGTTTTGCTTTTTGTCTTCAGCAACTTTAGCTTTATGAGCGTCCAGCTCTTTTTTAAGTGCCTCGTTTTCAGCCAACAGCTTTTCATGCTGCTCTTTATGGGATTCATCGCGCTCAGAAAGTTGCTTTTGCAGTGCTTTGAGTTGCTTAGCACTGTTCATTACCAAATTGGCATCTACCTGAACGGTATTGGGGGTCTTCGCAGTGTCGAAAACCTGGTCAATCGGAGGCTTGTTTGAGGTGTAGGTGCGATAAAACCAATAAAGAAAATGATGCAGCTCTTTTAACGTTTGAATGCTTTCTGCGGCGCTGACTTTACGCTCACTATGTACAGCATTATTTCCTGCACGCTGAACCGCTTTTATCTTGGGAAAAACGTTACTGCCAAGGCTGCGCCTGAACTCTGGGTCGTTGATGAGTGTATTAAGGGAGTTATCGTATTTGGGTTCTTGCAACCAGCTATCGAACTCGAACATCCACTTTACGGTGCGCTCTAGCGTGTAACGGCTGTAGAAGCAGCTAGAACGCGGCTCAGCGTTTACTTGCTGCTCAGCAATAACCGCATGTTCGTGAAGTTGGGGCCACTCTTTTAAAAATTCGAAGTTCGACATCAGCGTTCCTTGCTATTACATCCTTATGCTACATCTTTTAAGTCAAGTTCGCCTTTGAAAGCGCGTTGCATTAATGAGTTGAATAAATTCTTATACTCTTTTTTATTAACTTCTATATCTCGCATTTTAGAATTAATTGATAAAATTATTTCCTGAAAATCTTCCTGAAGTGCTATCGGCGGTAGAGGTATTCTAATTTTTTGGAATTCCTTAGCATTAATATTTGCCATTCCTACGATACTCTTACACATACCAAGGAGAGTTTGCTTTCCATAACGAGAATTCATAACAGCTGATATATATTCTGGCACAGCCCTCTCATTTAACCTAGCTCGAACAAGATATCCTGCGAATGCCATCGCTTTGTTTTCTCTAAAAACTGCCGTTTTACCTACTAGCTCCTTGCTGTTTGTGCGATTGAACAATAAGTCACCGGACTCAGCCAGATATTTTTCAGTACCTTTATCATCAAGATTAATGTACTTCAATGAATCGAAATTCCAACGTCCGTCATACGTAATGTTATTCATACGTAATACAGGGTAATCACCAGTAGACTCGTCAGCTTTTTCAGACGTTCCATAGTTAACAGACTTGCAGCAGTCACCTATCGTGGCTATAGGCCAACCTTTTTCGTTCTTAGCTGGATCACCAAACATATCTAGAAACACAGATTGCGTAAGCGAGTTAAGCTCCTGCTCCATTAGCTGGCTTTGCTGGCGTAAGGTATCAGCTTTTTCAAGTACCGCCGCTATTTGCTTTTGAATGGGAAGAGGAGGTAACGGGATTTCAATCTGCTCTATGATTGCTCGATTTATTTGCAAGAACGTAGAGCCAGTCGCATTTTTATACAGCTCCTTCTCACTAGCCTTGATAAAGTAAAAGAGGTACTCAGGAAGCAACTCTTCCTTAGGTCTTAGGCCTGCAACTCCACGACCAAGGCAATACTCTTTATCTGCCCAATTCAAATCACCTATTGTTGCCCGTACGCAGATTATCAAATCACCTTTCTGACAAAGTTTTGTAGGTGATGTTGTAGCTTTCTTGGGAAGAGGAAAAACTTCACCATAATCAGCTGCTCCCGCTATTAATGGGACGCCTTTGCTCAGCTCAACATAAGTCTCTCCCTTGGGAGCAGACCCCATCTGGATATCACAGACTTCAAAAAGAGCTTTTATAGGCCAACTCAAAGCATCACCTCCAGATCGGCTATTCCCTTATCCATTTCAGCTTGGAGTGCTTTTATCCTCTCTAAAATGACCAGAGGTGACTCATACTCAACCTCTTCATAAACCACGTCTTTATAGCGATTAATGGAAAGGTCATAGTCATTTGATTGAATGTCAGATAGTGGCACGAAGAAACTTTGCTCAGTACGCTCACGACCAATTTCATTTTGTAAATGTTGCCAACGGAAAAGCACATCTGGAATGTTATTGAGTTTATGATTTTCAAGCTCCGAAGGTGCTTGGCCCTTATCAAGGCTTTCACCTTCAGCGGCTTTATAATCGATAGCATCAGCTTCAGTTGTTAAGGCTTGCTCTTTGATAAGCGGCGTACGCTTATCGTCCAGAGAAAAACCATCAGCCTGCATGTCATAAAACCACACATTATCGGTGCCGCCATCATTGGTTTTAGTGAAAAACAGAATGGCCGTTGACACACCCGCATACGGCTTGAAAACACCTGAAGGTAATGAGACAACCGCTTCAAGCTTGTGCTCTTCAACCAATGTTTTGCGAATTTCTTTATGAGACTTTGTAGAACCAAATAACACACCGTCAGGCACTACAACCGCAGCACGGCCACCTGGTTGAAGCATTCGAAGAATAAGTGCTAGAAAAAGCAGCTCTGTTTTTTCGGACGGGCCTTTTTTCTTTTTCTTGTTACCATCTTCATCAGTCTCTGTTTTAGCTGCGGCTTTCTTCGGTGTTTTACCTAACGCGGTGAGTAAGTCGGGAGCCAAGTCATCATAAGACACACTGCCTTTAAATGGCGGATTCGCTAATATCAGCGTAAATTTATCTTTTATATTTTGCTCGCCTTGGTCGCTTAAGCTGTCGCGATATTCAACAACTGGGTGCTCTACACCATGCAGCATTAAGTTCATAGCCCCAATTCGCAGCATATGCTGATCGAAGTCATAGGCATTAAACATTTGGTTATGAAAGTGCTTTGAGTTTTCTGGGCGCATTAGCGCACCACCCTGAGTATTACGCACATACTCTTCAGCTGCCATAAGGAAACCACAGGTGCCAGAGGCTGGGTCGCAGATAACGTCTGACCTGTCGCCGTCTAGTTTTGGCGCTGTCATTTGTACCATCATTTGGATGATGTGACGCGGTGTTCTAAACTGACCATTAGTGCCTGAACTTTGTAATTTGCTGAGCATGTACTCATACAAATCACCTTTAGTATCTCTATCGTCCATGTCGATTTTATCAATCATGGTGACAACGCGATCTAACAAGCCAGCCGTAGGCACCATAAAGATGGCATCTCGCATGTGTTTGGCAAACGTTGTGTCTTCACCGTTTATTGTTTTAATAAACGGAAACACCTTGTCGCGAACCAACTCGAACATAACTTGTGGATCTTGGTTCTTGAATTTACTCCAGCGATAGCTGTCTTGCTCTGTACCGAAAATAGGCTTCTCGATTTCCGTTTCCATGACCAGCGCGTTTTTTACACGAGCCGTATGTATTTCGTCTAAACGACGAATAAACAGAAGATAAGTGAACTGTTCGATAACTGAGATAGGGTTGGTAATACCACCCGTCCAGAAGGCTTCCCAGATTTCATCGACTTGATTTTTTAGTTTGCCTGTTAGCATATTATTGGTGTTATCCCGTTTACTGCTTGGGGCTTCAGTGCCCGTCTAACTTAACTTTTATATTGGCCGAAATTGTAACATTACCAACGGTTTTAAGCCTATCTCAATGAAAGAATCAGCTTTCTTCAAACGCTTTCTGTATGAGCACTTTTGCTTTATTTGCCTGCTCTTCATTGCGAATTTCAACCTCTAGGTCACCCGTCCCCCAATGCCCGACATTGCGTACATCTTTTGTAAAGCCGCTCTCAAGTTCAATTGAAGCAGGATCAAGTTTTAGCCAGATAATCACGCGAGGATCTTTGTTTGGCACAATGCTGACACATGCGAGGTTTTTAATTCTTTTGAATGCTGTGTACAACTTTAAGTCTTTGCGAACGATGTCATCGCTCAGCGATTCTGTAAATAAACACAGTTCGTCAAAAAGTGATAGCAACTTTTCGCTACACTGACTCTTAGCCTTTTCCATCGTCCAGTCGTAAGCTGACGTCTTCTTAGTCTCTGGCTGCACTGTGTCAACGGTGACTGGCTCTTGAGCAGCAGACTTTGAGGATATCTGGGTATTCACTAGCTCAAGGAGCAGTAAATCATCAGAAAAATACTTGTAGCGCATTAGCTCGATATTACGATCTATCTGCTTAATGGCGTACTCATCATAGCGATTAAAGTCTGAAGCGATGCAAACAAGGCGTGCGCCAGACCACTCAATTGTATCGGCAACATCATTACCCAGCACTGACATCGCCAGTAACTTGAAATCGGCTTTGTGATCTAGCAGCCAGTCCAGATAAAACAGACCTTGGTTTATCACATTTTCATTCGAGTGCCGTTTGTACTCGATAATGACAGGACATCCGTTCTCGTCTAATCCTAGACTATCTATGCGACCACCATTAGATGTTGAAAACTCAGTAGCCAGGAAACGGATACTAAGAAACGTATCCATATTCGCTTCTATCTGCTTCTGAAGCTCCCGTTCAAGCTTTGCAGATTTCGGAGTTAACTCTTCAACTGAATCTGGTAGCGTTCTGAATAGTTTAATGTCGCTCATTTATGCTTCCTGCATTTTATTGCCACTGCATCTGGCCAGGGGTATTGTTGCTTAAGAATACTGGATTCATGATATCTTAATTTCAAGCAGTACCTTAAGTATCCGAGCACTTCAACTATGCTCTCTTTAATCGCGCCTGAGACTTTACGCCTAGATTCCGCAAGATTAAGACTATACACTCGCGCATTTTGAACATAGCATAAAGGGTTTACTGAATTAAAAATTATAAAAATCGGAGTAGTACATGTTAAGGACGACTTTTATTCTTCTTTTAGCAGCATTTTCATATAACTCTCACTCGCACACTTTAAATATTGTAGAAACGAGGCATAAAGCAGAGTCTTATATTTACATGAATGGACTTTATGAGGACTGCACACTGCATTTTAATAATAACCTAAGAATCTCTTACACTGAAGAATCAACATTTACGGTTAAGAACGAATACGGAGAACAGCGTTTGGAAAAAAATGAAGGCTCCTCCGAAAAAGTTTGGTATGACGAAAAGTGTAATATTGTGCGGTCAGAAACGCCGTACTTTGATAAAACAAAAGTAACTGAGTACAAGTTTGTTAAGAAAAATAAAGATGAAATCCAAACTCACGAATTTGAAGACGGATACTTGTGGCGAACTTATACTACTAGACTTAAAAACGGCAGAGTAGAATCACAATCCAAAGAATATTTTAACCCTAAACTCAAACTTGAAGTATACGATCCCCAAAAAGCTCAGGAAAAAACGGTCACGGCTTTGAAGTACCACTCTGATGGAAGATTAAAAGCAGTGCTTTACTACGATAAAAGCGGTGAGATTGCCAAAACTTGGAACTTTTTTTACAAACCAAGCCTTATACAAGTATTTGAAGAAGATATCGATAGTGGTGATCAGTGGCGCTTAGATATTCAAATAGAACGCGAAAAGGTGCTTTCAACTAAGTATTATCCATATGATCCAAAAGCTCTTCGAAAACCCGAAACAGAGGTTGAGTATAAATATAGCGAGTCAGATAAGCTAAAGTCCAAAATATCCCTAAATAGAGATTTCAAGTCAATTTTACGATATAAAATAGATTCTGAGTCGCTCGAAAGTGTAGTTAGTCAACAATACACCTTGCCTTTTGGCTCAGATTCATTTTATGAACCAAAAGCTTTTACAAATACCTTTGAATTCTATGACAACGGAATGTATAAAAAAAGAACGATAAAAACATATAAGAAATTAAATGGTGAATGGGTTGCAGATGAAACAAGTGATGTAATAGTTAAAAAAAGGAAAGTAGAATATCACTAAATGATCATCGTAAAGAGGCGATCCCCCCCTCTTCGCTAAATTTCATATCACGTAGAAATTAAAAATATTCAAATTTTTAAGATACTATAAAAGGGCGACTCTAATGAGTCGCCAGCATTATTTAGATAGTTTTTTCCATCTAGCTTTACACGCAATCATCCACGTTTCAGCATCGATACCAAAAATACTTTCAACATCACGAGAAAAATGTCTCAAAAAGTCAGTTATTTCTTGATGGTAAGAAAGCAGTAGAGAAAGCGCTTCTTTTCCTTGGCGGTATTTACCACCTCCGTCATCCATTTCCTGCTCAAGAGAATTACTGATTGATATACCCAACCATTTGCCAACATTATCGCGATGCAAATAAATGTATCTCTGGTAATTTAACACAACGCCTGTTGGTTCATCAGTCACATTCGCTAATAATAGGATTGTTGAGTCATCTCCTTCAAATGTCGACTTAGAGCGTCGTTGATATTTCCTGATGATAGATGTTTTCAAGTCTTGCACTTTGTTACTCCTGTTTTGTCCTTGGAAGTAACTAGGCTCTTAGATGGGAAACTCCTCTCTTTCTTCAGTGTGAAAGTCCAACTTCATCTGTTTTGATAAAAAATCTAAATCGTCTTCTGTCCACTCGGCATAAAGCTCAGGCTCGCTCAATACAACGCCGATGAGTTCTCGTATCACGGGAAAATACGCTGGATTCGCCACTATATGATTCTTCATTATCACATTCATAATTGTGTCTTCCATGTGCTGATTGTTTCTGTACTGACTCCCATCAAATTCGTCACGGTAAGCCTCAAATGCGTTTGCCAGATTATAAAAAATGTCGGATACGATTGCGGAGCATAGATAGGTATTTGTAGTCATGAATTTTCCTTTTTGTTGTTATTCATAATTAATTAGTCTCTCTATCAGAAAAATTTCCCTACAACTGACTTATTAAAAGATAAGACTAACTAGGAAAGGAAATAGGACATGACGTATCTATCAATTGTTGAACAGCCAAAGCGTTGCATCTCAGATGATGAGGACTACATTGCTTTATACGAGCACGAAGGCTCGTATATCTATTACGTGAGAAATTATGCAGCTCAAACTGAATTTCTGCTGCTAAGTATGGATTTAGTGATGGCTTTGGACGAGAAGTTAAGAACCGTAGCGGGCGTTTACTTCACACCCAACTTTTCGGTTTTGAAGCATTTCGAGTCAGAGGTTACACAACACGTACTTACAAGTGCACTCTTGCCTCACTTTCATTACTTGTTCAACTGTTGCGTATTTCGGTGAATCCGATCGGTCGTTTCGGTTTTATCCGATCACTTTTTCATCTTCTTTTTCGTCCCTGCCAGTTTTACCTTAAGTGATCGGATTGGTCTAGTTTTCTCATCGATTCGCCAGCCAGTTCAATTCGATGACTGTTGTGCAATAAACGGTCGAGTAATGCATCTGCCACAGTGGGGTTACTGATGAGTT
>Ga0208817_100549_pt1 | contig 11661 bp, 7 predicted proteins | sample Virmet3819_2500_FD_185741 | JGI IMG/M metagenome (GOLD analysis project Ga0208817, IMG submission 185741) | Marine viral communities from the Southern Atlantic ocean transect to study dissolved organic matter and carbon cycling - metaG... | ecosystem: Environmental > Aquatic > Marine > Oceanic ... | reverse complement strand
GCAATTCGCTGAGGACTGGAAGCTGACACTTGGTGCGCGCTATACCGATGAGCTGCGTGAGTTTAACGGTTGTTCCCGCGATGTTGATGTGGAAGACAACCCCGGTGCAGATCAGGAAGCACCGGGAGCCCAGAACAGAGGGATAGGCTTGGCCAATGCGATAACCCTGATCAGTCTGGCGCAGGCGCCGATGGCTGGTTATGCGCCGGGCAGGGCAGAGCGCGGTGGTTGCTTCACCCTCGACAGTGAAACACGTCGCCCCGGTCGGTTTTTTGGTGAGCTGCACGAGGATAACGTGTCCGGACGCATCGCCGTGGATTGGGAGTTTGCGCCGGAGAAGCTAGTGTTTTTGGGCTTGAGTCGGGGTTACAAGTCGGGAAGCTTCCCGCTGATCAATATTTCGGACTCGGTGCAGTATGCGCCCGCGACGCAGGAACGCCTGGATGCTATAGAGCTGGGAACGAAGTTGCGCTTATTTGAGCGTATGCAATTGAATGCCTCGGTATTCGACTACCGCTACCGAGACAAGCAGCTGGTAACGAACTTTCGCGACCCGATTTTCGGGGCGTTGCCAGCGCTCCGCAATGCGCCCAAATCCTCCGTGCGCGGCGCTGAGCTGGACTTGAAAATGACACCCTTCGCGGGCCTGTTCCTCGCCCTTCAGGCCTCCTATCTGGACACTGAAGTAGAAGAGTTCATCAGTGGCGATCGCAACGGTGAAGAGTTTGACTTCAGCGGCAAGCCCTTTAATTACAGCCCGCAATGGGAATACTCCGTTGTTGCTGAATACACCTTGCCGCTGTTCGACGACTATGAGCTCTCCGTAGGCGGCGATCTGAGCTATCGGGGTGAGACCAATGCCTCCTTGGAGAAAGACCCACGCTTTTTCATGGAAGACTATACGGTGATCAATGCGCGCTTAGGCTTTGCGCCGCTGGCGGGGCCTTGGAAGGTGCAGCTGTGGGGGCGCAACATCACCGATGAGTACTACTACAATAACGTGACCAACCAGCTCGATACCATCGGTCGTTATACCGCTATGCCGGTGGTGTGGGGGGCAACAATTAGCTGGCGCCGCTAGCGTCAATCGCTGGTAGAATTCGCCAACTGCGCTATATATCTAACAAGTTGCCGTGGCGGTACTTGCTGGTGAGGAACACGTTATTAGCCCTGAAGCCTTTCTACTGAACGTCCAGAGTAGTTTGAACTACCCGCTTATCACGCTGGGTGAGCGGCCCATTACACTGGGGACATTGCTCGCCGGGGCAGTGATTGTCGTTGCTGCGCTGGTGATTTCCAAAACACTGCGTCGAAGCCTCAGGGGTATTGCCTCGCGGCGCAGTGGTTTGAGTCCCAGCTCCCTCTACACCATGGAGCGCCTCACCCACTATGTTGTGTTGGTGCTGGGCAGCTTTTTCGCACTCTCTGTTGTCGGTATCGACTTTTCTAAGCTGGCCCTGGTTGCCTCCGCGCTATCTGTGGGCATTGGCTTTGGGCTTCAGGCGATATTCAGTAATTTTGTTTCCGGTTTGATTATTTTGGTTGAGCGTTCACTAAAGGTCGGTGACTACGTTCAGCTGGAGAGCGGTGTGATTGGCGTGGTCAGTGAAATCCGCGTTCGGGCAACCTTAATTACGACTCTCGAAAACGCAGAAGTGGTGGTGCCGAACTCGGAGTTTGTGAACGGTAAGGTGACCAACTTCACATTGAGCAATAACTTCTGTCGCCTGCGTATTCCCTTTGGCGTCGCCTACGGAACCGATAAAGAACGCCTGCGAGAGGTTGTGTTGGCAGCGGTAGCGGCGCAGCATCAAACCCTGTTGGATTCGCCGTCGCATCAACCCACCCTTCAAATGAAAGGTTTTGGCGATTCAAGCTTGGACTTTGAGCTGTTAGTTTGGGTTAAGCCTGAATTTGCTGCGCAGCAAAGCTCAACGCGCTCTGCTTACCTATGGGCCTTGGATACCGCACTGAATGAGGCGGGTATTACGGTGCCATTCCCGCAGCGAGACCTTCATCTTGTGTCGGGCCTGCACCCTCAGGTTGCAGAGGACAGTGGCTGAAAAATCGGAGTGCTGTGGGTAATTTCCCACTAAACGTCGCCGTTATTTGCGGAATTTGAGGGTAATTTCTTTGCATTGACTGAAAAAAATTAAAAAAAAGTAATTCATGCCAATGGTATGCACATGAAGATTGTGCATACTCACGCTGCGGGATGCTATAGAGGCTCTGTTCGCCCAGAGCGAACGCCTAAATGACACCCAAGTAAAAAGAAACAGGAAAACAGCATTCTTGCCGCCTTACCGATAACAACAATATCGCCGGGTTTTCGTGGAGCTCGGTAACAGCTTTAACTTCTTGAAAAACGAGGGTCACAATGAAGAAACGGATCAGCGCCTTATTACCGTTAAGCTTGGTGGGTGGTCTCGCCCATGCAGCGCCGGTGCTAGAAGAGGTTGTCGTCACCGCTCAACTGCGCGAGCAGAGCCTGCAAGACGTGCCGGTATCGGTGAGCGCCATTGGTGGTGAGAAAATGATGGAGGCGGGCCTGGCGAAGATAGAAGACCTGCAGGCCTATGTTCCCAACTTCACCATGTCTGAGTCCGGCATCGGTACCGATATTTACATTCGCGGTATCGGCTCTGGTGAAAACCAGGGTTTTGAGCAGTCGGTAGGTATGTATGTCGATGGTATCTACTTTGGTCGCGCTCAGTTGGCGCGTGCGCCTTTTCTGGACTTATCCCGGGTGGAAGTGCTGCGCGGGCCGCAGAACATCCTGCTAGGTAAAAACAGCATCGCTGGTGCGATTAACATCAAAACAGCGGATCCCACCGAAGATTTTGAAGGTAACGTTCAGGTTACTTACGAGCCGGATCAGAACGAGCGCATTGTCGATTTGGTTGTCAGTGGCCCCATCAGTGACCGCTGGTCCTACCGTTTCGCCGCGCGTAAGCGCGAGCTCGATGGTTTTATGGAAAACCTCGTCCTGGATCGCGACGAAGCCCAGCGCGATGAAGAAACATTCCGCTTGAAGTTGGGCTGGGATGTCACCGATAACGTTACGGCGATGTTTAAAGTTGAAGCGGGCAGCTTCGACGTGGTGGGCCGGAACTCTGAAATCATCACTAACTACGCGTCTAACTCCGACGTATTCCTGTTCGAGAATCGCACCTACGGCGAAATCATGGACCGCACCGTCTTTCCTGATCTGGGTGGGCTGGGTGGTTTGGCTGGCCTTCTGCCGGCGCCAATTCTCAACCTTCTTCAGCTGCAGCCGAATGGCTCCTTGGTTAATATCGATTCCGATGAAGGTGTACTGAACAACAAGGCCGATCGCAAGCGCCACAGCAATGGCGACTTTAGTTACAACGATACCTACAACTTTACTGCTAACCTGGATTGGTATCGTGACGACCATCAGTTCACGTCCATTACCGGCATTATGGGTTATGAGTACGACGAAGACTGTGACTGTGACTTTACAGGTGCTCCGCTGTTCCAGGTAGAGTTCCAGGAAGAGTACAAGCAGTTCAGCCAGGAGTTCCGCTGGATCTCGCCTGCTGGCGAAACCTTTGAATTTATTGGTGGTGCCTACTTCCAGTACAGCGAGCTGGACTTCTTCGACTCGCTCTACCTCCCCTCAGACATTGTTCCGCAGCTCGTGAATGCGGCCGACTTGCTGGAGGGCGGTGCACGCGGTGACCTCGACCCACTAGCCGGTGCAACAGGCTTTGAATTGCTGGGTGTGGGTGATGCCGGTAACGCACTGCGCGGTATTCGCACGCCACGGTATTTCTACAGCGAATCCAGCATTGCTTCGACCTTCCTGCAAACCACTTGGAATATGGCGGACACTTTCCGCATGACCTTGGGTGGTCGTCTGACCTGGGAGAATAAAGAAGCATCGCGTAACATGAACTTTGCCTTAGACGATGGCACTATTCAGCCTATTGGCGAAGTGGACACCGCTGCTGCGGTCAGCTTTGCTGCTGAGCGTCACGACCTCAAGGGCGAGCGCGAAGAGCTGCAATTCGCACCGTCGGTCAACTTCCAGTGGGATGCCACCGATGAGTTGATGGCGTACTTCACGGCAAGTAAGGGTTTCAAGTCCGGTGGCTTCGACGCTCGCTCGAACTCGTCACCTAGCGCTGATCCGACGCCAACTAACCCCAATGCTGTAGGCCCTAACCCGCAAGTGCTGATCGGTAGCTTTGAGTTCGAAGAAGAGGAAGCACTGAGTTACGAGCTGGGCTTTAAGTCGACACTGCTCGATGGCGCCGCAGAGCTGAACGTTGCGCTATTCCGCACCGAATTCGACAACCTGCAGGTCAGTGTCTTTGACGGCACCCTTGGCTTCAACGTGGGTAACGCGGCGAGCGCAATCTCACAGGGTATCGAGTTGGACGGCCGGATGGCATTGACCGAGAACCTGATGCTTGCCGGTGGCTTGGCCTTCCTTGATTTCGAGTTCCAGGACCACAAGTTCGGTACCTGTGTTCAGGATCAAGAGCCAGACAACCCCAATGGCATCAACTGTGATTACAGCGGCAAGACTAACCAGTATGTTGCCGACTACTCCGGTAACTTGTTGCTGTCGTACGAGCGCCCGCTGTGGGATTTCCTGATGTTCCGCGCCAACGTGGATGCGATTTTCACCGACGAGTACCACCCTTCTCCCAATATGGATAACCGTATTAAGCAAGAAGCGTACATTACCTATAACGGCCGCTTGGCAATCTCCTCTATCGAAGGCGATTGGGAACTGGCCCTGTTGGGTAAAAACCTCAGTGATGAGCTGATCGTTGTCTACGGTGTTGATGCGCCCACCGCGAAAACCATCACCGGGGCGACCACGCACCACGGTTTGATCAACAACCCCCGCACCTTTGCCTTACAAGCCAGCTATCGCTGGTAAGGGCGCTCTCTCTCGCGCAGTGGCTTGCCGCTGTGCGAGAGGCATGTAACAATCCTACTCTCTGGACTGTGGTAACTGCGTATACCAATTATTTCCTGCTCGTCTAACGTATAACAAACGCCGAAAATCGGCGAATCCGAGCGAGAACAAGGTATACCGTTATGACACCCGGACTATTTTTACTTGCGTTCGCAGTCGCGCTTGTTGCCTGGCACTCTTTGATGCCGGTGCGCAGCGTTAAAGCGGCGAGTGCGCAAGAAAACGGCGATGCAAAGGATATTGATACGCGTCAGTAAGCTGGAGCAAGGATGTGCCGTCGCAGTTTTGGGACGGGTGACATCACATGACGGGACACTGCCGAAATGGGCGGCGGTGATCGAATACGATGACACCAAATTTACGGGGCCTTTTTAGGCCCCTTTTTTTATCCGCGTTTTTCTTCTTTCAGCTCTCTACGGCATCAATTTATTAATTTATGTATTAGTGAGTATCTGATAGCCTTTCGGTCAAATTGCTGCTGAGGTGTGCAGATGTAGCTGCTATGGCACACCTAATGCATGAATGAGAATAACTATATTGGCCATAGGTAGTGAGTGATGATGCGGTATCTCGCGGGAATACTTTTATTATTAACGGCGCTGACAGGGTGTGGGGGCTCCGGTTCGAGTTCGTCTGGTGGCTCGGGCGATGTTCCGGGCGACAATGGTGGCGGTGACCAGGAGCCCGTTGTCGGCCGAACATTTGTCATTGAGCCGGGAGAGTCCGCCACCAATGATATGGTGACGGCGATGATCGCCGCCCGCCCCGGTGACACTATCGAATTTAGCGAAGGTTACTTTGAGCTGCGCTCAGGGCTGCAGATTTCCTCCACGGAAAATATTCACATCAAAGGCCAGGGGATGAACGAAACGATCCTGTCCTTCAAGGAGAGTAGTTCGCAAGAGGGCTTTTTAGCCAATACCGTCCGCGGGGTGGTTGTCGAGGATCTCACCGTTCTGGACTCGCCGGGCGACGCTTTTAAGCTTCAGGGGGTTGATCACGGCACCCTGCGCCGGGTGAGGGCCTTTTGGTCGAGTGGCCGCAATACCGCCGACGAAGACCCGGTGACGGCAGAAAATTACCGAGAAAAGCTCCAGGTTGCCTGTACCGATCCGGCGCGGCATAACCCGAATAACCCAAACCCCACTGAAACCGATACCACATCGCCGGATTACACCGTCAGTATTCTGTCGGGGCGCTACGGTATATACCCGGTCAATTCGCAGAATATCCTGGTTGAGAATGCGGAGTCGGTCGGTGCTTCAGATGCCGGGATTTACGTTGGCCAGACCGATAATGCGATCATTCGCAACAGTCGCGCGGCATTTAATGTCTTCGGGTTTGAGATCGAGAACGTGCGCGGCGGCGAATACATGGGCAATATTGCCGAGTGTAATACCGGCGGTTTCCTGATCTACGACCTGGATGGCCTAACTCGCTACGGCAGCCGCACGCGCATGTATCAAAATATTGCCCGCAACAATAACACGTACAACTTTGCTGAGCCGGGCAGTTTGGTCGCAAACGTTCCCCGGGGGGTCGGTATGATCACCCTCGGCTACGATAAAATCGACGTGTTCGATAACGTTTTCGAAGATCACGGCACAGCGGGTATCGTACACACCAGCTACGAGTTGATGGGGCCACCCGGTGATCGGCGCCTGGATATGTACACAGAGGGTGTGCATATTTTCAACAATACCTTTAAAAACAACGGTAATGATGTTCCCCAACCGGATTTCGCGACAATCTTGGCGACAGAGGGCGAGCAGGTAACATCGGCGTTTCCATTGCTGGTTGGCTTAAAGGTGGCGGCCGCTACGGGCCAATACCGCGGCGCGCATATTGTTTGGGATGGCTATGCAGACAGCTACGACGAAAACTGCCCCTATCCTACAGATGATCAAGGCCAGCCTATCCCCCGGGATGAAGAGGGCAAGCCCATCTCCGGTAACCACTACCCCAACCCGGATTGCCGCTACAACGCTTACAAGTTTGATACCGCGACGGCCGAGCGCAAAAAGCCCCAGTGGTGGTTCTCGTGTATCGATGATGACAATAACTTCGATGGTGACAGCTTAGTCTACGCCAACTTCCACGGTACCGAGGGCCTGGAGTTACTGCTTAATGCGCCGCCAGAGTCAGCGGATGACCTTATCGAGGTGGTGCAAGGGCTGCAGGGTTTCGCTGCAGATACCGATATTAGCCCCCATAAATGTGACGATCAGTACGGCAGTAACTTGCCGTTATTGCCGCCTATTGTCATTCCTGAGTTTGAGCCGTCAGTCGCCGTTGATCCCGCGCCTACTCAGGCTGAGATCGACGCACTGTGCGAGGCATCCACCCCCGCGGGGGAGATCAATGCAGCGGCCTACCGCGTCAACTGTCCGCAGTTGGATCAGTATCAGCTATTCGCTGATGCGGAGGATCCACGGAGCATGCCCAACGGCCGCGGTGTGCCATTTGTCTTAAACAGCAAGCTGTTTTCCGATTACTCCACCAAGTATCGCGCGGTGTTTATCCCAGAGGGAGAGCAGGCTGTTTACCGAGATGGCGCCGATGGCAGCAATGCAACGATCCTGTTCCCGGTGGGAACAATCATCGCGAAGAGCTTTGCTTTTGCCGATGAAGCAACCAACAGCGAAGAGGTGGTGGAGACGCGTTTGCTGATCAAGCGTAAAACCAGCAGCGAACAGGTTTACTGGGATGGTTTGGAATACATCTGGGAGCAGGAAAATGGTAAGCGGGTTGCCCGCCTCGCCCAGGGCGGAGGGGTTGCCAGCGTGTCGTGGAATTACCACGATGTAAACAGCGGTGAACTGTATAACGGCGCCACCGACGAATATCTACTGCCCAATGCGAATCAGTGTCTGAGCTGCCATTCGAATGACGATGCGGAAACCGGTGCGGCGCCGATCGGGCCCAAAGTGCGCAATTTGAATCGCCCGTTTGCCAGTGAATCGCCGATCAGTGCAGGCATTGAGCAACACCCGGTGAATGGTGAAAACCAGATCTTGTATTGGTGCCGCAACGGCCTGATGAAAAACTGCCCAGAGGGCTTGCAGCTCGATCCAGTCACTAGCTACATCACCAATATTGAAAGAAACCCGATCTTTAATGTTCCTGGCGACTCCGGTGCCGATGCGGATAGCGATGCCGATATTGAAGCCCGGGTGCGAAGTTATCTGGAGGTCAACTGCGCCCACTGCCACAACCGTCGGGGTCTGGCTCAGAATACCGGCTTCTATCTGGATGTCTTCCGTGAGGTGAATGACACCTATGGGATTTGTAAGGGGCCGACTGCCAGTGGAACCGAGGGGCGCGGCGGCCGAGAGTATGACATCGTACCGGGAAGTGCCGCGGAGTCTATTCTGCCTTATCGACTGGGGCCAGAGGCCACCAGCCTGGCAGCGAAGATGCCGCCCATCGCCAGAAGCACTGTCCACAGCGGCGCCTTTGCGCTGGTGAGCCAATGGATCAATGACGTCGTCGATAGTAGTTACGACAATGCTGATGCTTGTAACGGCAGTTCAGATGAGCCGGATGACTCGCCGACGTTACCGTTGTGTGCGCCGGACCAAGTGCCGGGCATTGGTGGCGAGTGCCTGCCGCTGTAGTGATGAGCAAGGGGGCAAAAGGCCCCCTTTTTTATGAGGCGGTTACGCGGCGAGCGCTAATTTCTTAGCGTATTTTTCGCGTTTGCTTGGCAGCACATTGATCTTTTCCAGGTCTCCGCCAGCCCATTCAATAACGCGTTTATCCATCACTTTGAACCACAGTGGTGGAATATATGCGAGCAAGAACATTTCGTAATAGCCCCATGGCAGCTGAGGCACGTCGTCGAAGTGGCGGAGGCATTGGTAGGAGCGGCTGGGGTGTGCGTGGTGGTCAGAGTGGCGTTGCAGCTGGAAAGTAAACAGGTTTGATACCAGCGCATTTTGATTCCAGGAATGCTGTGGGCGAGGGGGCTCATAGCGGCCACTGCTGTCTTTGCCGCGCAGCAAACCATAGTGCTCAATGTAGTTGGCCAGTGATAGGTTCATATGTCCCAACCATGCACTGAACAGAGCAAAGCCGAGAATCACAGGGCCAAACAGCAGGCCTATCGCCGTGAAGAAGGTGAGGCCGATGATCACGCCGGGTAGGATTTCATTTTCCAGTGACAAAACGGACTTGCCTTTCTTAGCCAGGCGCTCCGCTTCCAGCTTCCAGCCACGGTACCAGGTTAAAGGCTGCTCCCTGAGAATAAATTGGTAGAAGGTTTCGCCCATTTTTGATGAGGCCGGATCGTCAGGTGTCGCGACATAACGGTGGTGACCGCGATTGTGTTCAACATTGAAGTGCGGCAGCGCGGCGATACCCAAGGCTAGGCTGGCCGCCCAGCGATCGCTGCGATTGCGCTTATGGCCGAGTTCGTGGCCCAGATTGAGCAGGCCGCCGCCAAAGCCCATGCAGGAAACGGACAGTGCTGCCAAACCCCAGATCGACAGATCGGCCCACCACGCATAATAGATACCGGCGCAGAGCGCAGCGATAGAGCCGCCGAGTGCACAGAACAATGCGGCTTTGAAATAGCCGTCGGCCTCCAGTGCTGGAACGTCCTCTTCTGCATGGTTATTCGGATCTTGGCCGAGTAAGCGGTCGAGCAGGGGGACGCCGATGTAAAACAGCGGGTAGCCGATCATCAGCCACGCGACGTTGCCGGTGAGCTCCGCGGGGATAATGCCAATTAGTAATACCCAGGGCATCACGGCCGCGTTGACTAGCCACAGCCAGCGCAGGCGTTGTGTAAGGTCGGTAATCGACACGAAAGATGTGGTGTTTGCCATGAGATAGGTCTCCGCCTTGTTATTATCTTCGCCCAGCTTAGTCCGCCTTGTTAGAGCTGCCCATGTTGCGACTGACCTCTATTATTGTTAATTTCGGCCATCATGGATAAAAATAACAATTATGAGTCGGCAATCTACCATGCGCTGCGCCCCGCGCTGGGACTACTCGTGTTGTGCCAGGCGCTCGATGAGCTGGCACTGGATACCGATGCCGTATTGGTCGCCACTCACCTGACTCGGGACTTTTTGGAAACGCCCGGCGCGTTGATACGTCGGGAGCAGGAAATCGCCTTTATCGAGCATGTGCTGGCCAGCAACCCGCGTGCCGACCTGGCGTTTCGTGTTGGCCTGCGCTACCACTACGGCGCCTTTGGTGTGTGGGGCTTGGCGCTGACCAGCAGCGAAAATTTAATACAGGCCTTTGAAGTGGCTCATGAGTTTATCGAGCTCACCCACAGTTTCGCGGGCCTGGAGCTGAAGCTTGATGGCGACATTGCCACGGTTGAGGTGCATGCTGATTACCCGGCCGGTCCGGTGAGAAACTTCGTTATTGAGCGTGATTTGGTGATCACTTTGATTATTGCCGCGGAAGCGGCAGGTCGACGATTGCCGGTCATTGATGTGGAGATCAGTTTGCCGAGGCCAGACTACGCGGCGGAATTGGAGCGAATGGCCGGCGTGCAGATTCAGTGGGCGGCGGAGCATACTCGCGCCCACATTCATCGCGAGGAATTACTGAAACCCCTGCCTCAGGCAAACCCGATTACCTGGTCCGCCTGTGTGCGCCAATGCCGGGACCTGATTGCTCAGCAGCATGGTGAGCGGCCCTTCGAGATTCGCTTGCGTCAATTGATTGCCGAGAGCCATTTTGCGGGGATCAAAGTGGTGTGCCGCCGTTTGGGTGTTTCCGAGCGCACATTGCGGCGCCAACTGCGCGATGAGGGCCACAGTGCGCCGGGAGCTGGCTGAACAGTGCCTAGCCGATCCGGCTCTCAGCCTGGAAGCCATTGCTGAGCGCCTTGGTTACAGTGAAACGGCGAATTTCTGCCACGCCTTTCGTCGCTGGACCGGGCGTAGCCCGGGTGCCTACCGACGGGGGCTGCAGCCTTACTGACTACTTGGCGGTGAGCGCTTCGCCCTCAAAGGCGATGCCGGTCCAGCCGCTGCGCATAAAGTTGCGGATATTGGCGTGATCATCGCCGTCGGGGTGCCGAAGCACATCGATGCGATAATAGTCACCGAAAGCCTGAAGTGTGGCCTGCTCGCTCAGCCCTTCGCGCAGGGCAAAGGCAAAAATTTTGCAGGAACCATTATTGCTGTTGGCCGCATTGTGCGTATCGCCGTTGCGAAAAGCCGTGGGCGTAAAGTCGAAGTTCGTGTCGATATACTCGATAACATCAGTAAATTGGGCGCTGCCGGCCTCCAGGGCCGCGAGCAAAGTGTCTTTGTTCATGGGGGTTCCGAAATATGGCTAAACGGGGGCGGGAAGTATAGCGGGCCTGCCTCGATGAGTCAGTGCAAGGCAGGCCCGGGTCGACGTAGGGCTACAGCATGATGCAGGGCTACAGCATTTTGCGCGCCAGTTCCTGCATCAAGGCTTCCATTGCCGCTTCGCGGTCGCCGAGCAGGTCTTTGTAACTGGCCAACAATTCGCGCTTTTCTTGCAGTTGGTTGAGCTCGCTGCCGTATTTGTTTTGAATATCAGACTTTAGCGAGGCCTCCAGCTCTTTCAGTTGGCCCTTCAGTTCTTCACCCAGAACGTCGCCCAAAATGCTGTCAAGGTTGGACTTGAGCTTAACGATGGGGTCGTCGACGCTGCCATTCACGCGCATGTCCATCACCAGCTTGCTGACACCCTCCAGCGCGCGAGCCAGGCGT
>Ga0208817_100541_pt1 | contig 11771 bp, 10 predicted proteins | sample Virmet3819_2500_FD_185741 | JGI IMG/M metagenome (GOLD analysis project Ga0208817, IMG submission 185741) | Marine viral communities from the Southern Atlantic ocean transect to study dissolved organic matter and carbon cycling - metaG... | ecosystem: Environmental > Aquatic > Marine > Oceanic ... | reverse complement strand
GTGTAAAAGGCGGCTTCTCCTTCACGCCAACGTACTGCCCTTGGCGAATAATGGTGTCTGTAAAGCCGGTACCAGCAGCCAGCACTTTCACGCGTAATTCGCCAACGCCGGGCTCAGGGAGTGCCGTTTCTCTTTTGATGACCAGTTTCTCCGGGCCACCAAAGGCTGTTAATTCCACTCGCCGGTACATACCTTTTCTCCTGTCGCTGACACTCAAACTAAAAAGAGGCCATTCGGCCTCTTCATAAGGGCTTGCTAAACGACGCTACGTCAGTAAGCCAACCAACCAGGCCAAACCAGAAAAGAACCAGGCTTTAATATCGCGCCACCACTGTGGTTGCTCACGAAGTTCTTTATTGATATTCGCCTGCTCAAGAATATACGCGTGAACGGCGTAGGCCTGCTCCTCGTTGAGTACATCGCCAAAGCCGACCATCCCGAGCTTACTCATTACCCCATCAAGCACGATGGCATTGAAATTGTCATGAAATGCCCGAGGCAAGTGACGAAGATCAGGGATCGCGCCATTCGAAATAACTTCTGTGCCGTGGCACGCGCTGCAGTAGGCGTAATAGAGTTCACGGCCTTCGTTTAATACGGCCTCGTCTTCGGTCAGTCTCGGCGGCGGCTCGTGAAGCTGCTTTTCAGGATTGTCGGGCAAGGCACCCGAGGCGCCCAGCTTAAACGTAAGCACCCGGCTCGGTGGCGGCGCATGTTCTCTTTCCAGGCCGGCAATCAAGCCGAAGGCACCGCCCCATCCGACCAAAATAGTTACGTACTGCTCACCGTCTATTTGGTAGCTGACCGGGGGAGCCATAACGCCGGTTTTCGCATCGAAGGTCCACAGTTTGTCACCGGTTTTGGCATCGACGGCAATCACCTCGCCCTCGGCAGTGCCCTGAAAAACAAGGCCGCCTGCGGTCGCCAACAATCCGCCGTTCCACGTCAACTTATGAGGTAGCTCCCACGCCGCACTTTGGGTCTTCGGATCCCACGCCAGCAGCGAGCCACGCGTCATTTTCGTGGTCATCAGCTGCGCCAAAATTGGGTCCGGCAGCGGCGGCTGTTGCAGGGGAATACCGAGGTTCCACTGCCCCCAGCGATGCAAGTAGTCCTGCACGTCCTCGTACTGGAACAAGCTGCTGATCGCAGGAATATACACATAACCCGTCTCGGGGCTGTAGGCCATTGGCTGCCAGTTGTGCGCCCCCATTGATGAGGGACGAATCAATTCAGGGCCGTCTGGGTAGCGGGCAATGTCGGTTTCTACCGGCCGCCCTGTCGCCATATCGTAATGCGTTGCCCAATTCACATCGGCATAGGGCTCTGCAGAGAGTAATTGACCATTCTCGCGATCAATCACGAAGAAGAAGCCATTTTTCGGCGCGTGCCAGATCACTTTACGCGTAGCGCCATCCACCTCCATATCGGCAAGCATAATGTGCTGAGTCGCCGTGTAGTCCCATGTTTCGGCAGGCGTCTCTTGGTAATGCCAGAGGTATTCACCACTGTCGGGATCCAGGGCAACAATGGACGAGAGGTAGAGGTTGTCACCCCCTTCGGGGCTGCGAACGCGGTGATTCCAGGGGGAGCCGTTACCCACACCAATGTACAGCTGATCCAACTCATCGTCGTAGACAATGCTGTCCCACACGGTGCCACCACCGCCGTACTCCCACCACTTGCCCGTCCAGCTCTCGGCAGCTTTGCGCATTGCATCGTTTTCAAAGCCATCGGCCGGGTTGCCGGGAACGGTATAAAAGCGCCAGCGCAACTCACCAGTGTCGGCATCAAACGCACTGACAAATCCACGCACGCCATATTCAGCCCCGCCGTTACCAATAAATACCAAGCCTTTCGCAACGCGAGGCGCTCCGGTAACGGTATAGGGGTAGGCCTTGATATCGGCGCTTTGCACCTCCCAAATCACCTCGCCGCTGGCAGCGTCCAAGGCGATCAAGCGCCCATCCAGACTGCCTACGAAGACTTTACCTTCGTAAACGGCAACACCTCGGTTAACGACATCGCAGCAGGCCATTTTTGCCCACTCGCGAGGCACTTTCGGGTCATACTTCCACAGCAGCTCGCCACTGCGCGCATCGAGCGCGTAGACCACACTCCAGTTGCCTGTTACGTACATCACGCCATCAACAATGATGGGCGTTGCCTCCAAACCCCGGTTGTATTCTGTGTCAAACGACCAGGCGAGCCCGAGATCGCTGACATTGTCGCGGTTAATTTGCGCAAGTTCGCTGTAGCGTTGCTCTCGGTAGTCCTTGCCGTAGCTGAGCCAGTTTTCATCAGGATTGCTGGCGATCTCGGCGGTACCCACCTCTTTGGCGGTAAGGGCAAATGCCGAGCTACCAACTACCATACTAGCGAAGGTCAGCAGTAACGCTGCCCAGCGATATCGATCTGTCATAGTGAGCCCCAGTGACTGTCGTTTATTATTGATTTATGTCGAGAATGGGGCCGTGACGCTCGCGTCTACTGCTTTTTAAGCCCGCGCATTCCCTTATAAAAATTGGCAATTTCTGCCAAGTCAGCATCGTAATCCCCGGTAGGGAAAAATGCCGGGCCCAAGCCCATTGTTTTTGTATTGCTATCCACATAGCCCAGGATCACCGGTACACCGGCGGCTTGCGCGATATGGTAAAAGCCGCCTTTCCAGCGGTTCACCGCGCTGCGTGTGCCCTCCGGGGTAATAATCAACATCATCTCGTCGCGCTGACTGAATTCTTCAGCCATCTGCTCAACCATATTGTGGTTTTTGCGACGGTCGACGGCGATACCACCGAACCACTTCATAATGGCGCCGAGGGGGCCGCGGGGAAACAGGGTGTGTTTTCCCATCCAGTGGACATCCAGCCCCAGAACGAAGGCGATCACCATCATGGTTGGAAAGTCCCAGTTACTGGTATGCGGCACCGCGATCAGCACACACTTTTTGTGCTCTGGCTTTTCACCCAATATTTTCCACCCCAACAGACGCGTGGTGAGCTTGAAAAACGGCCGGAGGAAAAAGCGGATCAGCGCACTCTTGAAAATCGTATTTTTTTGCATTGATTATTATCACCGAGGCAGCATCTAAGGCGCTGCAGGTTACAGGTAGTTTACCAACAGAAGAAAGGGGAACAAGCTCGGTCGAGCAAAATCCCCCTTTCCTAAACGAATAGTAATCTTGACTGGCTAGTCTTTAAAATCTGGCGACTCGCCGTTTGCCGCTGAGATTGCCAGCATCGCGTCTTCTTGGCTGAGCATTCCCGCATTCCATGTGGCGACGTAGTTCAGGGCATCTTCGACACTGTGGTCGCGACTGTAACGGATCATTTCCTTGGTGCCCCGCACGGCCAGGGGTGACTTGCGAGCAATACTCTGCGCCAGCTCTGATACCGCCTCGATCATTTCCTCGTAGGAGTTATAGGCGGTATTGACCAGCCCGATACGCTCCGCTTCCGCCGCACCCACGTTGCGACCGCTCAGCGCCAACTCGCTAACACGGCCAGGGGAAATGAGCTTGGGAAGACGCTGCAAGGTGCCTACATCGGCAACGATGCCGATATCGATTTCCTTGATAGAGAACTGTGCATTATCAGCACAGAAGCGCATATCACAGGCGCTGACCATGTCGATACCGCCGCCGACACAGTTCCCCTGAATCGCCGCAATTACTGGCTTTCGACACAGTTCAATGGCCGTTAAATTGGCCTGTAAGGACTTGATATGGCGCCGAAACCATTCGATGCGACGACCCAGCTCGGGCTGTTTCGCCATGACCTCAGCCAAACCGGCAAACATTCCCAGATCGATACCCGCACAGAAATTCTTGCCCTCGCCGCACAATACAACAGCCCGAACGCTGCTCTCACCATCACACCACTCAAAGCACGCCTGAAGCTCGCTCCACATCGCCTCATTCATTGCGTTGGCTTTGTCGGGGCGGTTTAGCGCAACCCACGCCACATGCTGCTCCATACGCAGCGCCAGGGTTTCATACACGGGGGGTTCAACAATATTCATAGTCCAGTCCACTTCTCAACAAATTCGTTCGGCGCCACTGCGGGCAAGGGTTTGGCTGCGCCATCGCGACTGCCGACGTATAAAAATCCAATGACTTCTTCGTTTTCTTGCATACCCAGACCAGCCATAACCTGGGGGTCGAAGGCGTGGTCGCCGGTGCGCCAAATGGCCGCGTAGCCCAGCGCCTCAAGCGCCAACAGACTCGCATGTGCCGCGCAGCCAGCGGAAAGTAATTGCTCAATTTTTGGCACCTTTGGGTGCGCTTGCACGAGCGCCGATACCACCAGAATCATTGGTGCACGTAGGGGTTGGCGGCGAAAACGCTGCAAATCCGCTTCGCCAAGTGTCGGGTTTCGGCGTTTGGCAGCATCGGCGTAGAGCTCGCCAAGCCGTGCGCGCGCATCACCCTCTATCACTCTGAAGCGCCACGGCCGCAGGCGGGCGTGATCCGGGGCACGGGCCGCCGCGGCAAACACGTCGGCCATTTCGCTTTCACTCGGCGCCGGCTCAGCTAATTTGCTGGCAGAGTTTCGCTGTTGCAACAACTGTAACGCGTCCATCACTGCCCCTCTCCGACTGTCTGAGTATCAGCGAGGTTAACCGGCTCGTCAGCCCGGGATTCATAATAGGCTTTCATATTGAGGCTAATGGTACGGATGATTCCGCGAAAGGCGCCGGCCATCAGGCGACGATACAGGAGTCGCCCAAAACCTCCCCACCGCATATCAAACAAGAGACTGGTCGTCAGCGCGGTTTGGCCGTGTCCGGCGTCTTCGAGGCGATAGCGAAACTGGGCTTTTTTAAAGGGCGCGGCAGGCCCTTTATTCTCGCGGTGCAAGCGGATAACAAAGCCACTACCTTCACTCCACTCGGTAACGGTTTCATCCATCCAACGACCCATTTTTTGGTGTACCCGACGGCTAGCACCGACGCCATGCCGCTGTTCACCATGGAGCTCACAGCGCAGCACACCGGGAACATAGTGATGGGCCAACGTCAGATCTTGCAGCAGCGCCCAGGCTCGATCTCTGGGCAGTTTAATCAGCACCCGAGAGCTCGCTTCGTGATTCATCTATTCTCGTCCTCTATTCTCGCATCCCTGACGGGACGAGTATTCAATCATGAATCCCGCGTTCTGTCTTGCTCGACACAAATGTACCGACATCTTGACGACATCTGGCGATAGGAGGTTTTTTTGGGGAAATGGCGGGGAGGACGATCTCAGCCCATGGCAAAGCGTTTATCGAAATCGGCTGCAAAACGGTCTATCCACTCGGCAGCAGCCTCTTCACCAGTGAGTATGCGCCCTTCATTTTCGGCGACCTGTTGGCGATAGGCCTCTATCTGACAGACCTGTTCCACCATGCGAGCCCGGTAGGCGTCGCGACCCGAGCAGAACTCAATACCCAATTGGTACTGTTGGCCACGGCGGCGACACCACACCACGCGGCCCAAGCCGGTGTAGTCAAACGACAGCGACGGCACGCGAAACCGGATATCACAACCGGGCTTTACCGGCGTTTCCACCTGGCAACACAGGCCCGCAACACTGACATCGCATGCTTGAGCAGGACAAACGCCCGGCTCTTCGATAACTTCGACATCAACCGGAATATTACTTGGGTGGCGTAAATACTCTCGCATCATGCTCCCCCTTTATCTGCCGATTTCTACACCGTCAGTTGGCCAGAAAAAAACGCACAGCAGCATCCGTAGTTGCCGGAGGGTATTTAGCCGATATCCGAGGGGTAACGATTCTTACTGCGCATCCTCACTGGCCAGCCAGGATGTGTAGGGCGATGTATTGGGCAGTTCCACGCGCTTCAGCCAGCCGGCAATGCCGATACTATCGGCCTGTATATCCAGGTCGTCAGATTCAAGCACTCCCTCGCCAAACTGGTAACGCACCGACAACTCACCGCGAATCGCCGCCTCATCATAGACATTCGCTTGAGCGACAGACTCTTCTCGGCGCTCGCAGTAGCCTTTCCAGGCGTGGCTGCCGTGACGCCCCCGCAATAGGCGCTCAGTAAATTGCGGCGACAACAGGCACACACTGGCGTTGTTACCACCAAAGCCTTTGGCATTAAGAATTGCCGCATCCATGCTGTCTTCTTCAAGTTCGAGGTGCGACATGGGCAAGTGCAGGTTGCTGCGCTGCACATCGTCGGCAATGTGGTCAATGGTGGTGATACCCGGCAGGATATTGTCGCGCCATATCCCCAGGCTGGAGACTAACTGATCGCCGGAGGCCGCGCCGATACTGTGACCCAGGTAGGCTTTAATAGCCGCGACAGGCCAGCGCTCAATCCCGAAGGCCTTGGCGGTTTCGTTAAGGATATGCGACTCACTCACACGGTTCTGCGGCGTGCTGGTGCCATGCGCCTGAACGAATGAGCGCGTCTTCAGCGCGCGCTCGCCAATAATCGCCCCTGCCGCTGAGGTTGCCTTGGCAACAGTGAGGTAATTCCCCACGCCCGGCGATGAAATGGACTTCTTATAGCCATCGGCATTTACAAAGACCTCGGGCACCGCGGCATGCACCTGCGCGCCCAACTCAAGGGCCAGCGCGTCGTCAAACAACACGACGAACTGACTCGCCTCAGCAATGGTAAACCCGCAGTTGCTGCTGAACGGTCGACTTGCCCTGCGGTAATCCGCTTCGCTACGCCCCGAACCGGCATCCAGCTTAAGCAAGTCAGCATCCGTGGCCAAGGCCCCCATGGTGGCGTAACCATCCATCACGCGCGGATCTATTGCCGCTTCTGCTGCCCCCACCACCGCAACGCGCACGGCACCACTGCGGATGTCTTGCACGGCCTGACGCAGGTTGTAGAAAAACGTCGCACAAGCTCCCAAGCTGGGCCCAGTGCCACCGACATTCCCCAACACGTAAGCACTGACAAAATCGGCGGGCATATCGGCTAAGCCCAGTGCCAGTTGCTTGGAGCTAACGCGGCCACCGTTGGCACGCGCGGCCAGCAGACCACCAAAGCCCGCATCATCGAGCTGCGCCATTGCCGAGCTGGCGTACACAGATATTTGGTCAGGGTGGACACTGGCGCGCACCGTATCCCAATCAATCCCCATCGACTGCAGGGCATCGGACGCGCCGAATACTGATAATTGCAAGCCCCGCGGATGGTTGCGGGCACTGTAGTAATTGCTGGGATCAAAGCCCGTTGGCAGTTGCCCCGCACTGGAAACATCCATTTTGCGATGCGTCGGCAACAGCATATCCAGTCCACCGTCGAGGGTAACCGCCACCTTACCGCCACCGATATCACGCAGCGCCCAGCCCTCAGGCACACGTTCGGGCAATTGCTTGGCGGAGGTCACAAACTCAAACTGCCCCGCTCCCCCTTCTAGGTGCAGTCGCTTGTTCCAGGCTACCTGCTCGACATCAAACGCCGCGGACTCGATTTTGCGAATCAGGGTATGGGCCAGTATATGTTGGCGGCGCTCCGCCTCTGGCATGCGTTCATCCACGCCCATCAAGGCAGCAAGGCTTTGCAGGGTGCGCTGCTGCGCCGCCAGCGGCAGTGCATCAAGCACCAGGCGGCGATAGCCATGATGAAAAGAACTGCGCCCTGCAGGATTAACGCCGCCAAAACCAACAACCACGGGTAAATGACTCACTGACACACCACCTCTACAACACGACTCGAATTTTCAAGCCAGCAGTGTACGTAGCCAATCCCGGGCATATAGTGATAAATTAGCCATTAAATATGGCATTAACGACAACAGTGTCAACATTATGCAACGTCAACGACATATAGGCCTACTCGGCTTTAATCATGCCTTAGCCACCAGCCTCTGCCTGCCAATGGAGCTGCTGCAGTCCTGCAACCACCTATTTCTCAGCCGGCGGCAGAGCGCCCCTGCCAAACTATCGACGATTAGCCTGGAGCCCTCCCCTATTAGGGTTTCCGGGGGAATTCAGCTGGACGTCGATGAGGTATTGAGCGACGAGCGCCCGCTAAACGACTGGCCTCAGCCCGATATTTTGATTATTGCCAGTCGCTGGCGTCACCCGCTTCGCGGTGGCCCGCAGCGCCGCGATGTACAGCAATGGCTTCGCCAGCTGGCCTTGCGCGGCTGCGAAATTTGCGCCGTTGGTAACGCCAGCTACTTTCTCGCCGAGGCCGGTTTGCTCGACAACCGACCGGCGACCACACACTGGCACTATTTCGACGACTTCGAGCAACGCTACCCCAATATTCAAATGCAGCGCGACCACTTAATCACCCAGGCTGGCTCGCTGTACTGCACCGGCAGCGTGAATAGCGCCGCCGACCTGATTATCCACCTCATCGATCGACACTGGGGGCCGGAGATTGCACAGCGGGCAACACAGCAATTTTCGCCAGAAAGCCGCCAGCCCTTCGCCAACCAGGCCTACCGGGACGAACACAGCGCACGCCACGGCGACGAAGTGATCGCCCTGGCCCAAAGCTGGATGCATCGACACCTCGCCGACACGATCAATATGAAAGAACTGGCTGAGCGCAGCGGGCTAAGTCAGCGCAGTTTTCAGCGTCGCTTTCACCACGCCTGTGGTCAGTCACCCCTGCAGTACCTGCAGCGGCTTAGGCTGGATGCCGCGCGAGAATTACTCAAGAATACCAACTTGGCTATCGAGGATATCAGCCCGCTGTGCGGCTATAGCGACGTCAGTTACTTTGGCAAACTGTTCAGGCAGTACTATTCCATGACGCCGGGGCAGTTTCGCCGCAGTGTGCGACGCAAGCTCTTTGCGATCGATAGCGGCGACTGAATACTCATCAACACAGAGCAGAACAACACTGGCGACGCCCTCTATCAAGCGTCATAATCGCGATCCATTGAACCGCCGAGGAAATACCATGCCCGCTATTGGACGCATGAACACACTCACCGTCAGCCGTATTACCAGTGCCGGCACCTATCTGGACGGCGGCCAACTCGGCGATATTTTTCTCAATGCCCGCCAAAGCCCGCAGGATTGTAGCGTTGGCGACGCATTGGAGGTTTTCGTGCTGCACGACAATGACGGCAGCTTGATCGCCTCCCTACAACGCCCCGAGTTGTTATGTAATGAAGTGGGACTGTTGCGGGTTAGCGCGATCACTACTGTGGGCGCCTTCCTTGACTGGGGGCTGAATAAGGAGCTACTGCTCCCCCACAGCGAACAGCTTGGCACCGTGCGAGAGGGTCAGGCGGTATTAGTCATGGTATACACCGACCTGCGCGGCAGACTGGTCGCCACAATGCGACTGGACAAACATATTGCCGACAGCCTGCACAACCTCCCCGATAATGCAAAACAGCGACTAAACAGCGGCGACCGCGTTAGCATTCACGTCGCGAACAAAACCGAGTTAGGCTATAAATGTGTCGTAAACCATTGCGCCTGGGGGCTGCTGTACGACAGTGAACTGAATAAGCCACTGCGTCGCGGCGAGCGCTTATCGGGATGGATACAGCGCGTCCGCCCGGACCAGCGCCTGGATTTGACGCTGAGCAAGCCAGCCCGGGAGCGCGCGCCCGATATCGCAGAACTCATATTGCGGCAGCTAGACGCCAATGACGGCTTCCTTGCGCTCGGTGACAAAAGCCCCCCCGAGGCGATCAAGCGCATTTTTGGCGTCAGTAAAAAAGCCTTTAAGCAAGGCCTGAGCCGACTATATAAAGAACGAAAAATTATTATCAGCGACCGCGGAATCACCCTTAACAAGGGTGAGTGAATCGCGATTGTATAGAGGGCACCCTTCCCATGCAGGACACCAGCTTTGTCGAGACTGCCACCATTCCCCTGCGCCTGAGCGCCATCGATAGCGATGGGTTTCCGGTGGTTTGCTCACTGTGGTTTTACTATCGCAATGGCTGCTTCTACTGCGCCAGCCATCGTTCATCGAAAATTATCCGGCTGCTGGAAGCCAACCCCAACTGCGGCTTTGAAGTCGCGGTGAACTCCATTCCTTATCGCGGCGTAAGAGGCAAGGCCGTTGCCGAGCTGACCAGCGACAGCCAGGGCGAAGTACTGTCGTCACTAATCGAGCGCTATCTCGGCGACAGCAACCGCGACCTGGCCAACTGGCTGCTAAGCCGCAAGGCCGATGAAGTGGCGATCTGTCTGCACCCCAAAACCTTCTCCAGCTGGGATTTCAGCGCGCGCATGACAGACTAAATCGCGAAGCGTTTTTTCTTTACCACAGCGATTACTCACCGCCGCGCTTCAAGCGCTCGCCCAGGCTAGCCATCAGTACGTAAAACAACGGCACAAAAACCGTGGCCACAAAGGTGGCCATCAGCATGCCGCCGATCACACTTGTCCCCAGCGCAATACGGCTAGCGGCGCCGGCACCACTGGACAGTGCCAGCGGCAAGCAGCCCAGAGTAAAGGCCAGTGAGGTCATAACAATAGGACGAAAACGCAGGCGAACCGCTTCCATTGCGGCGTCCACAATAGCCATGCCTTTGTCGCGCTGCTGCATGGCAAACTCAACAATCAAAATGGCGTTCTTACTCGCCAAGCCAATCAAACACACCATGCCAATCTGGAAGTAAATATCGTTATCCAGGCCGCGCAGCCATGCCGCAAGTACCGCCCCAAGCAAGGCAAAGGGCACCGACATTACCACCGCGGTCGGCATCAACCAGCGTTCGTACTGCGCCGCCAAAATGAGAAAGACGATCACAATCGCCAGGATGAAGGCTTTGCTGGAATTACCGCTCGACGACTTCTCCTGGTAAGCGCTGCCCACCCAGCCAATGTTAAAGTCCCGACCCAGCACCTCCGCAGCAACGCGCTCTAGCGCCGCAATGGCCTCACCGGAGCTGTAACCGGGTGCAGCCGACCCCAGCACTTTGGCGGCATTAAAGCCGTTGAAACGGGTGACCGCATCGGGGCCCACTACCCGCTCTACAGTTAATAGCGAGCCCAATGGAATCAAGCTGCCTTCCTGCGAGCGCACAAAGACTTTCCCCAAATCGTCCGGGGACTGCCGAAATTCTTCTTCGGACTGCAAATTCACCTGAAAGCTGCGCCCAAATAGCGTGAAGTCATTCACGTACAAACTGCCAAAGGTCGCCTGCATTGTGCTGAACACATCGGCAACAGGAACACCCAGACTCATGGCTTTTTCCCGGTCTAGCGTCAGCTTGTACTGCGGCGTATCCATTTGAAATGTGCTGTATACGCGGCTCAACTCCGGCTGCTGGTTCGCCGCCGCCACCAAGCGCCAAACGGCGGCATTTAAGTCTTGCAGGCTGCCGTCGCCCCGATTTTGCAGGTAAAACTCAAAGCCCCCTGTGCTGCTCAAGCCGATAATGGGCGGCGGGTTGAACGCCATCATTCGCCCGTCGAGCAGGTCCGCACCCAAAGCAGGTATAGCGCGGGCTTGCGAAATAGAGTCCAGGCCCGGTTGCTCGCGCTCAGACCAGTCATCAAACATTATGAAAGACGCTGCAGCATTCGTCTTCAGCGTGGAGGCGAGAATATCGAAGCCGGAGAAGGTCATGATGGACTTGACCCCCGGCTGATCCAGAACGCGCGTAGCCATCGCGTCTGCAACCGCACTGGTGCGCGACAGGGAAGCCGCTGGAGGCGTGCTGTAGGCCATCATCACATAGCCCTGATCTTCGGCGGGCACCAAGCCCGCTGGCATACGTGAGAAGACCAACAATGTGACCGCCACAAGCAGGACAAACAGGCCAGACGCCCGCCAGCGATGACGCAGAAAACTGGCGGTAATACGAATATATAG
>Ga0208817_100519_pt1 | contig 11998 bp, 9 predicted proteins | sample Virmet3819_2500_FD_185741 | JGI IMG/M metagenome (GOLD analysis project Ga0208817, IMG submission 185741) | Marine viral communities from the Southern Atlantic ocean transect to study dissolved organic matter and carbon cycling - metaG... | ecosystem: Environmental > Aquatic > Marine > Oceanic ... | reverse complement strand
GTATGAAGCAGTAAGTAACAGAGCGAGTGCAAAAGCCTAATGATTGACTTATATACCGCGGCCACTCCGAATGGTTGGAAAGCGTCGGTTGCGCTTGAAGAAATGGGACTTGAATACACTGCACATGCCGTGAATTTAATGAAAGGGGAGCAGAAAACCCCAGAGTTTTTAGCGATGAACCCGAATGGCCGTATCCCGGTTATCGTTGATAGAGAAGCCGACAATCATGTCGTTTTTGAATCAGGTGCCATTATGGTTTATCTCGCAGAAAAAACCGGCCTATTCTTACCCAGCGATGCGAAGCGTAAAAGCCAAGTTATGCAGTGGGTTATGTTTCAAATGGGGGGGATAGGCCCGATGATGGGGCAAGCAAATGTGTTCCACCGCTACTTAGAGGAAAAAATTCCGGTGGCGATAGCGCGTTATCAGAACGAAGTGCGCCGCTTGTTTTCCGTTCTTGATAGCAGGCTTGAAAATCGAGAATACTTGGTCGATGACTACAGTATCGCTGATATGGCTAACTGGTGTTGGGTGCGCACTTATGAGTGGTCTGGCGTAAGTATCGACGGCTTGGATAATCTTATTCGTTGGAAAAATAGTATTGAAGCAAGACCCGCAGCACGTCGTGGCGTTGAAGTGCCAAATAAAATTGATAGAGAAGCCCTTATTAAAGGCGCCAAAAATGTAGTCACAAAATAATCAGAGAAATTTTTTCTATTCTATGTTTGAAACAAAATCTTGTTGTCGTAATATCGAACAGTAGCTAGTAAAAAATTAAAAAAATAATAAGGATGTATATGAAGGGATTTCTTTTCTCGCTATTAGTGTTATTAACAAGCGCTAGTGCGCTTGCCTCGCAAGAGTTGCCTCTTGAATATTTTATCAAGCATGGTGATTACCTAGACTTGGCTTTGTCTCCAGACGGAAAACATATCGCAGCGCGAGTCCAACTAGACGGCAGGGTATTCCTTGTTTTACTAAACAGTGAAGACATGTCTATCGTCGGAGGTATTAGGCCGCAGAACAACGACATTATCCATACGGTCAACTGGGTAAATGACGAACGTATTGTGTTCGAATATGCAGAGAAGCAAACCTACCTAGACAGCCCAATTCCCACTGGCGAGTTATACGCCATGAATGTCGACGGCTCGCAACGTGAATTAATTTACGGCTACCGCGCTGGTGATCAGAAAACGGGAAGCCGCATTTCATCCAAGGATGACTCTAAGGCGAGTCAAGAAATCATAAGCTTCCTTGATAACGATGACGATAATATCTTAATCATTGAATACCCTTGGACAAAGGATGGAAAATTTTACTACGACCGCCGCGAGAAGCCAGCACTAATCAGTCGCCTCAATGTATACTCGGGCAAAAAACGTAAACTAGAAGCGCTTCCTTATGGCTCGAGTAGCGCACTCGCCAATAAATTTGGTGACGTAAAGTTTATGACATGGAAAGACGAAAATAATGTTCAACACTCTGCTTATAGAAGTAGCAATGACGGCGAGTGGATCCCACTAGAGGAAGCATTTGAGCAAGCTAGTGGTCTTTTACCTTTAGGGCTAAGTGAAGACGGTGAGTCTGTCTACCTTTCTGGGCGCTTTGGTGATGACAGTATATCTACTTTGTACTCCTTGCACTTGAAATCAGGTGAATACGAGCGGGTATTTTCCGATCACGAAACTGATATCGAATATGTAGTTCTGGACCGCAATGACATGCCAGCAGTAGGTATAACCTACCCCGGCAAGTCTAACTATGTATATGCAAAGACTGAATCTAAGGTCAGCAAAGTACACAAGATGCTAGCTGATGCATTTAAAGGTCAAACGGCAACTATCGCAAGTCATACACAAGACTGGAAAACACTTTTAGTTCGTGTATCCAGTGACGTAAACCCTGGCGAATACTATTTATTTGATAGCGAAACAATGAGCGCCCGCTTTATTTGGGCAAACAGTTCTTGGATAGATCCCAGATTACTCTTGAGCATGCAGCCTGTGGCAATTCCTACTGAAGACGGCGAAACAGTACACGGCTACATTACGCTTCCAACCGCTAAAAAGAACAATGAGAAGCCACCTTTGGTTGTTGTCATTCACGGTGGACCACATCAGACAGGAACACGGGATTTTTGGCGTTACGATTCTGAAACGCAGCTATTGGCAAACCGAGGGTTTGCTGTTTTGCGCGTCAATTTCAGAGGGAGTGACGGATACGGCAGACGCTTTGAACGTTTAGGCTATCAAGAGTGGGGTGGTGCAATGATCAAAGACATCAACGATTCAGTGAAATGGGCCATTGATCAAGGCTATGTCGACGGAGAACGAGTCTGTGCTTACGGTGCAAGTTACGGTGGATATGCCGCGTTAATGGCGGCTGTGCGAGCGCCCGATTTGTATAAGTGCACGATTGGATACGTTGGAATATACGACTTGCAATATGTTTACTCAGAAAGTGACATTCCAACAAGTTGGGGAGGTAAAGCCTACCTACAAGAAGTGATAGGAACTGATAAAGCAAAATTGGCTGAGTTTTCTCCCATTACACATGCGGATAAAATTAAAGCGAAAGTCATGCTTATCCATGGTTCAAAAGACCGTCGTGTGCCAGAGATAAACGCCGAAGCGTTAGCGGAGAAGCTATCAAAAGTGAACAACCCTCCCGTTTACCTACAATATTCGCAAGCAGGCCACGGTGTCTATGATGAGGGCGATAGACAGGAACTGTACCAAGGGATGTTGGACTTTCTAAGCACTAATCTAATGTAATTTTTGTTAGCGCGTCTACAAATCGATTAAGCCAGTTAAAGGAACTACTCGGTTTGTAGACAGCCTGAACAGAGGCGCTTTAGCCAAGCCTTTCTCTGAATCAATTGATTAATAGTAATTTGCCTGAAGGGCTAAATTTGCACTTCCAATGGACTGGGCTTTTCTGCCAACGCTCCCCTCACTGATTTGTACCTGAGCAATACCTCGCATATCCAAAGTCTGCATAGCGCGTTGCGTATGATTAACTAATGCACTTTTGACGTTATCAGGTATTGCGCCATCTATAATTACGCCGTCTAGATCTAACAAGCTCATGGCGCATTGGGTAGCAAACGCCAGTCCCTTGGCGGTCTCGTTTAACCAGTCTTCTACTAAGCGCTCATCACAAGACCAGTGCGAAGGAGATTCATAAATATGCTGACCATTATGCCCAGCATCGCTTAACTTTCGTTCCAGCAAATAAAGTGAAGATTGGGTTATAAGCTGGCTTTGCGTGCTGCCATTGTAAAAGGGTAAAGAGCCTATGGCACCTGCGTTACCGGTTTTTCCGTTAACTAACTGGTTATTAAGAACCAACCCCCCGCCTAAAAACGTGCCGACGAAGATATAAAGAAAACTGCCGTAGTTTTGGGAATTACCAAAAGACATTTCTGCGCTACATGCTGCTCCAGCATCGTTTTTAATGAAAACAGGCAAGGCTAACAAATCTTCTAGCGCAGATTGTGGATTAAACTCTCGCCATTCTTCCAATTCGTTTTTGGGGGCGCCGGCTTCCTCTGCCCAACTCCAAATTTCGAAGGGCATAGCCACCCCTAAACCTCGAATTAGGCTTTGTTGGTCTGCATCCAAATTTTTAATCAATACATTGAAAGCGCGCTTGGCAAAGGTAAGTAGGTTACTCACAGTAGGATAGGCAAACTTCTCGTGAAGTGTTGCTCGTACATTGCCTTTCAAGTCGAGTAATGTCATGTCGAAACTACGACGGCCCACTTTAAGGCCGATACCAAAGGCGCCATTTTCATTTAAACCAAAGGGAACCTTGGGCTGGCCCACACCGCCTTTAATTGGCTTTAGTCTTTTCACTAAACCATCAGCTTCAAGCTTTTTGATAATTACCGTGGCTGACTGTGCAGACAAGCCTGTTAACTGTGCTATTTCAGCTTTCGGAAGCGAAGAACGTTGGCGAATGAGCGTGAGAATATCTCGTTCATTCGCTGAACGGCTGTCAAGCAAGGTTGGCGTTTTTTGGGATGGTAGGTGAAAAGCCGATTCTGTATTCAATGTATTTACAATCTATCGTTTTAAGAAGCTAGAGTGTAATAACAACCTAGCCGTGTATCAAATTTAAGAAATGGTGTAGGTACTTGTTCAGTCATAACTTTATTCGACAGTACTACGTCAACCCTATCACACCCATTAATTTTTGCGCAAAAGGTTAAATCAATTAGGTTGATTTAATTGTTTCTATCGACAATACTATGCCCCAATTAATTAACGATTCGTTAACCTTGCGCAAGCTGCGCAGGTGAAAACTTAAAACTCTGTTGAGCGAGGCTGGTATGAAGATTTTATGTTTAGGTGAAGTGCTAATTGATATGTTAAGCCAAGGAGCAGCGCCCAAAGATGGCAACATACCAGCAATGAAACCTTTCCAACCCTACGCGGGTGGGGCACCAGCCAACGTTGCAGTGGCCGTCGCTCAGCTAGGCGGTAAAAGTGCAATGGTATCGAAGGTAGGTGACGATACCTTTGGGGCATTTTTAAAAGAAATGTTAGAGCACTACAAAGTAAACACCGACTTTGTGTGGACCACGCAAGAAGGTAATACGGCGCTGGCGTTTGTCAATCTAGATGAAAACGGAGAGCGCTCGTTCGACTTCTATGTAGACAATGCCGCGCATAAGCATATATCTGAACAAGATTTATCGGCTATCGATTGCGACAAAAATACAGTACTTCACTTCTGCTCGGGTTCTATTTCAGGCCCTGAGCTTATTCCAGGTACCGAGTTTATTTTAAACAAGGCAAAGGAAAATGGCATGCTTGTATGTCTAGATATCAATTATCGCCCGGCGTTTTGGGATGACACAGCGAATGCGCCGACACGCATAGATGAAGCTGCAAAAAAGGTGTCTGTTTTAAAGGCTAGCCGTGAAGAACTCGCAGAGCTGTATGGTGAAGAAAATGCTGATACAAAGGTACAGCAGTGGTTAGATAGTGGCGTTAAAGTAGTGCTAGTTACCGATGGTGGTGAGCCTATTCACTACATTACTAAATCTTTCAGCGGCACTTTAGCATCACCTAAAATGGATGTGAAAGACACTACGGCAGCAGGCGACTCTTTCATTGGTGGCTTCTTATATTTCTTATCTACCAAAGTGAAAAGCGCTGATGAATTCGACGCGTGGGCGGAAAACTTCGAGAACGTTAGCGAAGCGACTGAGTTTGCTATTCGTTGTGGGGCTTACACCGTAACGCAGTATGGTGCATTTAGCGCACTTCCAACACAGGCTGATATCGCTAAGTAAACGCCTTACGAAATAGGATGATCTTAAAATAAACAAAAGGGTTCAAATGAACCCTTTTTTCTTAGAAAAATGCGTAATCGACACAGATGCCGGTGGTTTATGTAGTTAACGCTTTAACCCAGCTTAGTGCTTATCTGCTCTGCTTTGGAACTTACGCTCTTCAGTATTAACCTTAATCCATTCGCCAGTGCTGATGTATTCAGGCACCTGTACAACCAGTCCGGTTGAAAGTGTGGCTGGTTTTGTGCGAGAAGTGGCAGAGGCACCTTTAATTGAAGGGTCTGTCTCAACAACTTCAAGCTCTACGCTCATTGGCAAATCTAATGCAACCGGCACTTCACTTACGATAACAACCTGAATACCGTCGGTGTCTTCGTTAATAAACAGTGCTTCAGTCTCGATACTTTCTTTGTTCAAGTGATAAGGCGTGTAATCTTCCTTATCCATGAAAATGTATTCATCACCATCAACATAAGAAAACATTGCCGGACGACGAATTAAATCAGCCATATCTAATGTGTCTGAGTCTTTAAATGTTTCGTCGTACTTAGCACCTGTGACTACGTCATACATACGCATGCGATAAATACTGCCACCGGCGCGACCTTGTGGTACAGAACGTTCTATGTCTCTAACTATGCAGGTTTTACCGTCAAACACCACAGTGTTATTCTTTTTGATTTCACTAGCCTTAGGCATGGCGATTTCCTATTTTTATGTTCTTCAGGCAATCCGCCCGAGGTCATCTGTAAAACATTATTTTCAGCGATTTTATCTCACTTAGGAAGTATTTTTACGCACTTAACTTTCTATTAAAGCTTTAACGTTGGCTAGTGTGTCAGCCTCAGTTGCGGGCTTGTCCCAGCGAATACGGTGAATACGGGGAAAGCGCAATGCCACACCTGACTTATGTCTGGAGGATGGGTGTACAGCGTCGAAAGCCACTTCTAATACGAGCTCTTTCTTTACCTCTCGCACAGGGCCAAAGCGACCTACTGCATTTCGCCTTACCCAGTTGTCTAGCTTCTTAAGCTCTTCGTCGGTGAATCCAGAATACGCTTTTCCAATTGGCAAAAGCTGGTTGTCTTCCCATGCGCCGAATGTGTAATCGGAATAAAAGCTTGAGCGCTTGCCGTGCCCACGCTGTGCGTACATCATTACCGCGTCAACCACCAGCGGGTCGCGCTTCCACTTGAACCATTGCCCTTTGGGGCGACCGGGAATGTACTTACTTTCTAAGCGTTTTATCATCAGCCCTTCTACCGCACGATTTTTACAAACGTGGGCGTGTAGTTCACGAAGGCTTTCAGGAGAGGTTGCCGAAAGGGTTTCTGATAAAAATAAGCGCTCGCTCTTATTGTGGTTAAACCATTCGTTGAGAGCGTGGCGACGTTCCTTCAATGTTTTCTCAGTTAAATCTTCGCCATCTAACACTAGGGCATCGTAAACAATAAGCCCGACAGGTGCAGATGCTTGCAGTGCTTTGCTCGGCTTTTTCTTATTGAGGCGTTGCTGCAGTGCATTAAAGGTGTCGACATCGGGTTGTGAAGTATCGGTGCTATAAGGCTCATCCTCAATGTTATGAATAACCAGCAGCTCACCGTCTAACACCATATTTCCGTCTACCGTCTCTAGTAGGTCGGGAAAAGAATGGCTAATGTCATCCCCTGTACGCGAGAAAAGCGCTTTATCTGGCGTATCGTCATCCGAAGACTGAGAGGTATTTTTTTTAGCGGCTTTATTACCTACAGACCTTTCTGATTTAACAGCAAGCTGTACTCGAATGCCGTCGTACTTATTTTCAATTTGCCACGTGTTTTCCTCGAAGGCATCAATATCGCTGTCCTCGATAGGGTGCGAAAGCATCACGGGGTGAAAGGTAACCGCATTTTCAATATTAGGTTTGTCAGCGTCGCCTTCTAACCAAGCAAGCATCTCTGAATAGGGTGGTGTAACCGCATGCCACAGCGTCTCGATTTCTTTGATATCTTTATTGCCATAATCGGCCAGTATTTGCTTAATGGAACGAGCTGACACGCCTATGCGCAAGCCCCGCGTACCAAGCTTTAATAAAGCCCAGCGCTGCGCAGGTGTCATCATCGTTAAATAATTGGCTAGCGTCTTAGACACCTTTTGCTTGCTTACAGATGCAAAGGTTTCTACTACTTCAGTAAGATTGGGAAGTTTGTCTACAGGCTCACTGTAAGGCCATAAATGCGCCACGGTTTCGCTGACTTCGCCTACATAATCGTAGCTCATTGCAAAGAGAGCAGGGTCGGTGTGTTCGGTAATAAGTTTTTTTACTGTGTTGCGTTTAAAAAAATCAAAACGCAATGTCCCTGCCATAGCAGCAATGGCCCAGCCACGGTCAGGATCAGGTGTGTTGGCAATGTAATCGGCAATGAGTTGCGCTTTGGCTTTAGTTCCCGCTGTATAGTAAAGCTGCTCAAGCAGGTTACTGAATTCCTCCATTAGTCGCCTCCTTGCTCTTCTTCATCATAGCCGACTAGCGATAACGCTCTGGCTTTGAACCCCATTCTTTCGGCTTGATACATTAACGCGTCTTCACTACCGTGGGTCACCCATACTTCTTTGGGATTTACTTCTTCAATGGTTTGCAACAATTCTGGCCAGTCGCAGTGATCGGAAATAATAAGCGGTAATTCGGCATTTCTTTGCTTAGCGCGGGCGCGGATCTGCATCCAGCCAGATGCCACTACAGGGCGCACATTGGGTAAGCTTCTTGACCACCTGTCTGCCAATGCTGAGGGGGGCGCAATTACAATCTCGCCTGCCAGCGTCTTCTTATCCTCAACCTCTGATACCGGAATTAATGGGCCTAAATGTATTCCTAATTGTTCATATAAATCACACAGTTTTAATTGGGCGCCATGTAAGTAAATGGGCTTTTCGTACCCCGCCTCACGTAGCGCTAGAACAACCCGTTGGCATTTGCCCAAGGCATAAGCACCAACAAGGTGACAGCGGTCGGGAAAGACCCGTAACGAGTGAAGGAGCTTTTCTATTTCGTGCTCTATTGGCGGGTGCTTAAATACAGGGAGGCCGAAGGTGGCCTCGGTAATTAAAACATCGCAAGGGACAACTTCAAACGGCGGGCAGGTAGGATCGTGGCGGCGTTTATAGTCGCCAGAAACCACAACGCGGTAGCCTGCATATTCAATAAGAATCTGGGTGGAGCCCAAAATATGCCCAGCGGGGAAAAAGGTTACCTTAACATCATTAAATGTTACTGACTCACCCAGCGTAACAGCGTGCTGTTGTGAGGCCATATCTTCGCCATAGCGGGTTTTCATAATAGCTAGCGTCTCTGCGCTGGCATAGACACTGTGGTGGCCGGCGCGCGCATGGTCGGCGTGGCCGTGAGTAACAAGTGCGGTTGACACTTCATTCATAGGGTCAATATAAAACTGACCTGGCTCGCAATACAGGCCAGTGTCGTCAGCTTTTAGCCACGTTGATGGATGCACTACGCATATTTTCCGCTAAATAAGTCATGCGGTTACTACGTAATTACAACCTAAAATCGACCACTTAGTATTTTGATAAGTGGATAATTTTGAGCGCTGGTGAACGATTACATTTCCTACTTGTCACATCACATGTTATAGGGCCGTCGAATGTTGCAACCTATATTTCACCTAATTACATTCGACGCTCAACTAAAAAGACTTTTTTGGATTATCACTATTATAAGGATATTGCCTAATGATGCGTGTTAGCGCTTGTTTACTTGCTATCTCTTCTCTCCCCGTATTTGCACAATCTATAGATATACAGCACGAAATTGCTATAGGGTTTTCAGACGTACGTGATGGCGACGACGTTTTTATTGGCGCAGGTTATCGTTACTACCTCGATTCAGTAAGTATTGATGAGCAACCCTGGGCAATAAGTCCCTATCTTCAACGAACTAGTAACGTTTCAGTAGACTATTTTGGCGTTGATAAAGTCGACAATATCAACATAAAGGGCGAATGGTTTTATTCCGACACATTAGTAATAAGAGGCCGTTACGGTCGATTGACTCAAGATGGATTCTATTTTGAAGATACGCTTAATCGTTACGGAATAGAACTATCGACGTTTGCTAATGACAACTGGGAATACGGTGCTGGTATTGAATACTTTGATTTAACTGAAAAATACCTTGCATCCGTAGATCCGTATGCGAGAGGCGAAAGCTCAGAATCAGAATTTAGTTACAGTGTATTTGCTCGTTATACTAGTTTTGGAAGCCGCGCCGGAAAATTTACGCCGGGCTGGGATACAAAGCTTAAAGGGACACAATTCGATGGCCAGTTTTCAATTGAGCTGGATTCAGACTATTACTTCCGCCCAGATTGGAGCGTAGGTGTGTCTTATATTCACGAAAGTAACGAGTTTTTAGGTTCAGATAATGTAATTGAATTAGGTACTAACTACTGGTTCAACCCTCATGCGTCTATTAAGTTTGGGTTAGGCTATGATACCGACGAAAGCCAATTGGGGTCGGCTACCTTACTAGGCACGTTCAGATTCTAATAGACCTTCTAAGTAAAAGAGGCCTGATATTTATCAGGCCTTTTCTGTTTTAGGACGCCAGTTATTTGCGGTAATCAATCGACAGCAACCTGACGGCTGACCGTAATGGACGTTAAGGCCTTAAGCTAAAGTCCTCAAAAAAGTCACGTTATGCATTCTCTTGTTGAGTTGAATCGGGCAAAGGGAGTTCAGTAGACTGAGTTTTTTGTTTTTCCTGCTTTTTATAAAAACTGCGCAAATACATTTTTCGCCATAGTGCTTCAAATGGGCCTTGGCTGAAATGCTTAGTGATGACGTTTGCCAAAATCATCTGGATAACAGTGAAGGCAAGGGTAATAAGAAGCAGGTCAAGCAGCGTCACGTTATAGATGAATTCTGGGAAATAGGCGGGCATGACGATGCGAAAGAGCACTGCCAGCGCTATTGATTGCGTAAGATAAAGCGTGAAAGCGACTTTGCCGCAGTTTATCAGCGACTGATACCACCATGCGGCAGTATGTTTTATATTTATTAAGACGTGTGCATATACCAGGGCGCAAAAAATAGCTGAAATACTGGTAAACATGGGGACCACATCTAACGTGACCTGTTCGAACAAGAACTGTGGAAGTGCAGTGATGATGGACGTGGCGATAGCAACTACAACTAATTTCTTAAATGCCAATGATGAGAAGCCGTGGCTGAAAAAGCCTGCTCGATACAAGTAAGCACCAAACATCATAAGCCCCATAGACTGCCACAGCATAGTGAATGGCGCGATAATAACGGTAGACAGCATAAACGACGCTTGTATACCAAGTTGCGTTAAGTAGCCGCTTTGCCACAAGGCCGCTTCTTCGTTAAATGTTTCACTGGGGCGCGTTGGCAGTTCAGCCCCCATGTCGAACACAAACGCCATGGTGAGCCCACCAACTAACATAATTGCGCTTCCCACAATAAGGTAATGAATACTCTTCTTCTTAAGTTCGTCTTGAGAAAGCGTGAAGTGTTTTAAAATAAAGAATGCGCACAGGCTGTAATACAGCAAGATGTCGCCGCTGAAAACAAATACGCCATGCACTAGCCCGAATACGAACAGCCATTTAAGTCTAGCTTGTGAGAAATCTAGAAAATTACGGCCACGCTTTTCACAAACCTCATATTGAATCGCCAGCCCTGCACCAAACAGCAGGCAGAACAGAGAACGAAATCGCCCATCCAAAAACAGCGTGTTAAAAAGTGAAATAATGGTGTCTGATAACAGTGGCTGTTCAAAAAACGCATAGTTGCCGTAGCCGTTTTGGTGAAACGTGATGTTCATGAAAAGAATACCGAGGATGGCTAAGCCTCTAACGGCATCTATAGAATAAATTCGCATTTACATTCCTTGTAAGAGAAATTGTTTGAATCTGAATTGTAGGCCAGCGCAATGACTTAAGTCGAAGCGAAAAGTGTATCTAAACATTAAATGCATCGACATAAAGAATAGAGGAGGGCTTATGACTAGCAGGCTAGGAGTAAACTTAACCATGATTTTGTCGTATAAGTGCTAAAAGTATCAACAAGAACCGTCAATGAACCCACTTCCCTCAGTCTTTTCCCGTTGGTTTGAACAAAAAGGCTGGCAGTTACGCGATTATCAACACACTATGCTGGTAGAAAAAGACCAGCATAATTGCACGTTGTTGATTGCACCAACCGGCGCGGGCAAAACTCTGTCTGGCTTTTTACCTAGTCTAATCGAACTAGCAGAGATGTCGGAAGGCGAGGAGCTTGCTGAAACGACTGAGATTAGCGAACATGCTGAAACAAAGGCAAGAATCAAACAGGCAAAGAACGTAAAAGAAAAGGGCGGATTTAGCGGGCTGCATACTCTTTACATTTCGCCATTAAAGGCCCTTACGCAAGATATTCACCGTAATTTACTACAGCCTATTGAAGAAATGGCGCTGCCGATAACAGCAGAAACACGTACTGGCGACACGCCTTCTCATAAGCGCCAGCGTCAACGTAAAAAGCCGCCAAACATACTACTTACCACACCTGAATCGCTCATGCTGATGTTGAGCTACGCCGATGCCGATAAGCTTTTTGGCAAGCTTAAACGCGTGATCATCGACGAAACGCACAGTTTAATGGCCAACAAGCGCGGAGACTTTCTTTCACTCGCCC
>Ga0208817_100516_pt1 | contig 12015 bp, 9 predicted proteins | sample Virmet3819_2500_FD_185741 | JGI IMG/M metagenome (GOLD analysis project Ga0208817, IMG submission 185741) | Marine viral communities from the Southern Atlantic ocean transect to study dissolved organic matter and carbon cycling - metaG... | ecosystem: Environmental > Aquatic > Marine > Oceanic ... | reverse complement strand
TTTTTGTTTAGTGACCTTATGGAACCCTAAATTATAGGGTTTTATTTTCAAGCCAACCCGTTCATTACTTCGCTTCTAACGTTAATTCCACACCGCTAAATTCGGTATGTAAGTCGTGCTGAGTATTAAGCAAGAATAAGCGATTCGCTTCTACCTCAGCTTCATTTGCCAAATAACCTTTCACCGCTTTACTGCGCGCGTCAGCCAGAAGGATTAAGTCACTTTCAGGGATATCAATGTTGTTACGTAGTTTGTTGTATCGGGCAATGCTTAATGCTCGGTTTACACTTTCTTCGTTAACGACTTCCTTATTGATATCAGCACTCTTTTGGCTCTGTTCATTGTCTGAATTTGCGAGTTCAGGGTAAAGCTGCGCCACCATGTTGTCATATTCTTGATTAAGGTCAGGTGTAAACACCTCAACATAGTAGGATAAAAGCGCATCGGCTAACGGGCCTTCCAGTGGGATATTACTGCCACTTATTGAGTCGCGCTGTACGCTGCCAGGGGTGTTGGAACTTTCATTTTCACCGCCAGCAAGAGAATTTTCGTTAGTACTAGCGTTGCCGGAAGTAGCAGATGCATCAGCATAGCCGCTTCTTGTTAAAAGTGTAGTGTTTAACTGACGTTGCGCTAGGGCACTTGCATCAGACATGGCGTTGACAGTACCTTCGATATTAACCCTAAGTCCTGGACGTTTTTTAAGTGCTTTGGCAAGGGTATTCAGTTTTTCTTGAGCGTCCGCATTTAGCGAATGCTCTCCAAACCCAAACTCAACGTTGTCGAGTTCGTCGTCACTGCCAACGAGGTTCGCAAGTAGCGAAAAGGGTGCAGTAACAGCTTTTGTAATAATATTGCCAATAGCATTGAGGATAATGGAGCCGAAACTGAAGTCCGGACTATCGATATCGCCAGACACATCCAAACCCAAATCGATAACGCCGTTTCTGTCTTCTAATAACGCAATGGCAAGCCCAAGTGGTAAACTCAATGCCTGCTCAGAATTCGATTTCTTGCCTAACGTTAATTGGTCGATAACCACACGGTTCTTACCTTCCAACGCTTTACCATTCAGTTTGTATTGCACAGCCAAAGACAGCAAGCCTTTGTCAATGTAATAGCCCATGTAGGTGCCTGAGTAGGGGTTAACTGAAGTGAGTTCAGCGCCTTTGACTGAAAAATCTAAATCAAGGTCTATATCATCTTTTAATGGGTGAATAGTGCCTGCTAGTTTGACCGGAGCATAGTTGTCTATCTTTCCGGTGATATCAACATTGGCAGGGGAAGTTGAGCGAGAGTCAATTCCCAATACTTTGCCATTTAAACTTTCTATAGCAGACGCAAATTTTGGCGTTAATGAATGGTCAGCAAAGTACGCTTTGCCGTTTTCTATTGATATGGTGTTAACGGCAATGGCCAATTCGTTGGCTTGTGAAGGCTCAGCTGTGGTGCTTGCATGCACGTTTGCGTTTGATGCTTTCGATGTGGTTGCGCTGCCAGTTTCGCTGGAGCTTTCACTGTTAGCGGACTTGTCTGATGAAGCGACAATCAGCTTACTCACATTGGTCTGTTTAGCTTCATCAATAATAAGTCGTGCAAATGGCGCTTGTAGGTGAATGTTGTCTACGCTTAGCTGGTTCGATGCGTGGTCAAATTCGATGTTGTCTACATTTAAGGACTGCCACTGTAGTAGGGGAGAGCTAGCGTCATCCAGTACGCTTAAATTATTAATGCTAGTACTCGCCGTAACGTTTAGTGAGTCGATATTTTCTTTATCAGCGGCGTTCATAAATGCCCCATCAAACTCAACGTTTAAATTAAATAGCCCATCTTCAAGGGTCACATTTGCGAGGGGGGAAACGTACTGCTGGAACTGACTTAGCACCAGTTGCTCAATCGCTGCTTTACCCTTTATGGTCTGTTCGGCAATAACTACTTGGCCGCTGCTGCTTAGCGCACCGTTAGGTGCATCGCTAAACGTTTGTGGATTGGCAGAGACATGCAAACTTGTGGTGTAGGATATGGGTTTAGAGAAGTCAGTGGTAACTTCGCCGCTTTTAATACTAATATTGCTGAGGCGGTAATAGGTGCCATCACTTACGCTGCGCTCTATTAGGTCGATGGTACCCTTACTAAATTCAAATTGTTGTAGCTCGACATACCACGCGGTCTCTTGTGCTAGTTCATTTGTGCTGTCGGTTGCTACGTTGGAAACATCCTCATCTTCTGTTTCACTATTTCCTTCTTGCGCTGTGCTAATACCTATTTGCGCTGCGCTATTACTTGTATGTGCTGCGCTGGGGTTAGCGTTAGCTGATGTAGCATCTGCCGCTGAGCTTTTTGGGGTAAACAGGCGCTGTAAGTCAAGCCCTGACTCATTAAATAGGGCCGACACTCGAACGTTGTCGATGGCAACGCCAGCAATGCTTACTCGCTGTTCTAAACCGTTTACGTTTACATCGTGTATGGCAAACGCGGGTATGGCAATGATCTCTTGCGAACTCTTGGCGGTGCCTGTTGTGGCTGGCGAAGAATCAGCGTTAAACACAAGGTTGTTAACACCAAATTCGCCACGCTCTAGAATAAACTGGAAGGCTGTATCTTGTTCAAAAACTTCAGCATGTAAGCTTAAGTTAACCTTGCCGTTTACTAAATCTGCTTCTATCAAATCTTTCGAAAGTGACCAAAGCGGCGTAAGCGCTACATCGTTTATCGTGATGTCTGTCGTAACTTTTAACGGAGATAGCTGAAACTCGCCATCAATGGCGATGTTACCTTTCTCTGCGGTGAGCAAGTTAAATTGATATTGGTTGTACGCTAACTTACCTTTTGATTGATCATTCTCACTTTTATCTCTTTTAGGGTTAGCGTTTTTGTTGCCAACACTGCTTGAACTGATCAAAGCGTGAGTATCCAAATCTTGCAAGTCAACGCTCAGTTCTGGGTAATCAAGTAGGGTGTTGGTCACCTTGTCTTCAATAACGACTCGCCCTTCGTTAAGTGCAAAATCACGTAACGTAATTCGGGGAATTTGCCCTTCGCTAGTGTCATTAGGCTCTTCAGGTGCTTTTGTACTGCGTTTCTCTACGTGGGTAAGAATGTCAGAGAAGTTGAAGATTTGTGTGTCTTCACTTTCGCTTAAACGTGCAATGGAAACAAAAGGTTCGTCTATGGTTAGCGATTCAACGGCAGGAGTGAAGGTGAAAAGTGATTGCCAGAATCCAACGTCCAGTGAAACATTGCCTACGCTAAAGAAGTGATTTTCTTGGTTCTGGATTACGGCGTTATCTTCGCTTTCATTTGAAGAGTGTATATTTGGATAGATAACAAAATTAGTCACTTCTATTTTTAGCAAGAAAGGGTTGATTGCAATATCTTCAACAGCAGCATCTCTTCCAATGTTTTCTTTTACTATGTTGGGTAACTTTGCCTTTAACACCGCAGGCGTAACTACGCCGATAAGAAGCGCGTAAGTAAGGTAGATGAGAACAAGATAAGTGGATAGTCGAAACCATTTGGGCTTCGTAGAAAACCGAGACATTGCATTTTGCATAGGCGATTAGGCTGTGTATTTGAATGTAAAAAGATAAACAGGAGTTGCTATTTCACCAAGCTAAAAGCCCCTGCAAAAAAGTTAAAGCGTATTAATTTGGATTGTAGAAGAGAATTAATACGCCTTAGACAGGTTACAGAGCGGTTAGCAAATTATCTAGGCCAGATTTAAACAACGCCTGTGTTTCTTCATCTGCATTTACATTTAAATACGAGCTGATTTGAGTGACAAAGCTGGCAATCATATCGGTTGAAAGGCCTAGCGATTCAAATTGTTGCTTTAAGTCGTTTACCGATTTAAGTGTAGAGCTGTACTCAGAGGCCTTATTGAGTAAGCCTGATAGTGAAGAGCTTGAGCTTGCTGCTGAGTTACCACTAAGAGAGGGAACATCTTCAAGCAGGGCATCAATACCTGGAATGCTGTTTGCCAACTGGGCGTAATCAGCGCCTGAAAGGTTGCCTTGTACATAGTTCATAATTGACGCTATGCCACCTTCCGATTGGTTTTCAGACACGTTAAGGTTACCTGCAACTGAACTCACTAAGCTAGCCAAGTCGATATTAGATGCTGCGCTGGTTGCCATTTCAGTTAGGCTACTGGAAGTAACTGTCGATTCCGCTTTCTTACCGCCTAACAGACCTTTAAGCTGATCAATATTGGCATTAGCACAAGTAGTAAAAAAAGTAAGGGCAAGCACTGTAGGTGCTAAAACGATACGATTCATTATAGATTTCCTTTTTGTACACCAGCAGCGAAAGCCCGTCTGGAGTAACTTGATTGAAAATAACCATAGCAATTGCGCTATCGACTATTTGAACCTTCCATAAATTAGAAGTTTTCAGGTGTGTGAATACTCACATTCTAACGTAGTGAGGTCGTAAATTCTCTATAGAAATTGTAAAGGCACTTTACATTTTATAAGAGACTTGGGTGATCGAGTGGTAGTGTGCAGCAGGCAGGAACTAAGTCAATTAGACAAAACACTAAAAGGAGCGATACGCTCCTTTTAGTATTCTGATAATTTTGGGGCTTACTTGCTCTGTTTGGGTGGAACGATTATACGCTCTACATCAGGGGAAGCATTCTTTTCAACACTCGCCGTATCAAGAGAGGCTCCGAGTTGATAGTCTAGCTGCACCAGAAGGCCGGTCTGCCTCACGCCTTTGCCACCTTGAATACGAGGCTTGTATTCCCATTGTTTCAGGGCAACTTTTGCGCTTTTATCAAACACGCCAGCAGGCACTGATTTTACTACTTTTACATTATCTGTAGCGCCCGTTTCAGTAATATCGAAGGAGAGTACAACGAAACCTTCAACATTTTGCTGTGCTGCTTTTTCTGGATAGCTTGGTGGAACGCGTTTAACCGGCGATGCCTGGTTAATCTTAGCTTCAGATTTGGTCTCTGCTACTGGCGCATTGGCTAAAGCCGTGTTGATGGTGAGCATGGCGGCAATTGAAAGTACGCCTGCAGCCAGTACCTTATTGTTACGCATAGGTTGCTTTATCGCGTTTAAACGTTTGATCATAGTCCTTTTTTCTCCAAAGGTTGGGTAAAGCCCGCGTGTAAAGTGCAGGGCGTCTGAACCATGCTCGGCACACTGCACGAGTGCTTTTGCATAGGTAAGTTTTTCGTTGTCTGTCTTGTCTTTCAGTACTGCGTGATCACAAGCCAGTTCTTGATTAATTCTGAAGGGTTTTAGCGCAAGCCAAACTAGTGGGTTGAACCAAAATACAATTGCGATAACCAGCGCTAACGCGTTCCACAGGTGATCGTAATGTTTGCGATGCACATTCTCGTGCTCTAATACCAGTGCTTGTTGTTGAATCGAAAATGCACTTTTAAATGAGAAGGGAATAAGCACCTTTGGCAAGATAAAACCAAATAGCATAGGTGTGGTAGCTTTGCTGGAATAGTAGGCATTGGTGTGGATAGCGTGGCGCTTTCCTATCGATGCCCATATTTTAAGATGATGCGCTAAGACATAGGCTGTAATTGCGCTTACGCCAATTGCCCATACAGTAAACCAGGTTTCAAACTCAACGGTGTTTAATGTGGGCTTAACGCCAACCACATAGCGAGCAAAGCTATTTGATGGAATGTTAACCAGCGACATTGGAAGGTTGTTAACTATTAGGCAGGCTGGTATCAGCGCCCATAGCTTATAGGTAAGCGAAGCCCCAATTTTATTAGTGAAAAAGTGTTCGCACACCATGAGTAAAACAAGCGCTAGCGACAAAACACCCTGCTGAGCAATAATCCAATCAATCATTGTTTTCTTCCCATTTCTTGATAAGGGCTTTGAGCTCGTCCACATCTTGTTTAGATAACGAGTTTTGATTTGCAAAACCGGCGACCATAGGGGCGATCTTGCCTTTAAACAGTCGGCTAACAAAACTCGTGGTTTCTTTCTTTGTATAGTCTTCTTTAGCAATCAGCGGATAATAAAGATACTGGCGCTGCTGCTTTTCAAACCCTAACACTTCTTTTTTTACTAAGCGGCCTAACAAGGTTTTGACGGTTTTTTCGTGCCAGTCTTTTTTGTCATTAAGTCGCGCAATAACCTCGTTCGACGTGGCAGGATGGTCGTCCCACAGCACGTCCAGCACTTCAAATTCAGCGTTTGAAATTTCGGGTTTGTCTGACATTTTACTCATAATTACGACGTCTGTTATTTTGATTACATTTGTAGTCCATGGTTTTAGGTTACACTTGTAATTCTAAAGCGCAAGCTTTTTCTGCATATTTTTTAAACGGAGAGATAGTGTGAGATGGAGTACTACGCTTGGCGCTTCTTTGAAAGCGTTACGTTGGGTGTATCAGTATAAAACGGTGAAATTTAGCTCGTTAGCTTCTAAGAACTCGCCGAGTATTCGTGCTTGTTGATTTCCACGTGGCACCATTACATAGCACGGCGGCTTTGGGGTTACTTCTTGTAAGTCGTACCACAGCGTATCCAGCACGTCGCTGCCGTGTCTCAAAAAGGTTTCACCCCAAGACGTCGTATAAAGAATGGATACATTCTCTACCGTGGCTTTTTGGCGTAGGGTGGGGAAGTTCACAATGGCAAAACATGCGGTTATGCGTTCTGGCGCCAGCAAGTCATTACGCGGTAGTGACGACACTTTGACTGGAGGAAAATACTTGCACAAATGCTTAAGCAAATCGTTCAAGTCTAGTTCGCTCACTTCACCGTAATTGTAATCGAGATAAACCTTACTGTTTGTATCTATTATTTTGCTCGACACAAGCCAGACCATCAGTGCAATGGCGCTAGCCGCTTGAGTAACTTTTTGTGAATCGTCGATAATGCCCGATTTACTCAGTAAATCACCAGCATAAGCTGACCATACTTCATCACCATTTTTGAGCTGACGCATAGCAATGGTGATCTTTTCACAGTAAAGGCTTTCGTCAAAAGCGCGTCGCAAAAACTCAATTTTATCCGGCTTTTTAGCGTAATAGGTACTTAATCGGCGACCTAGAACGGTCATGTCTTTTTGATCCATCACCTGTTGATGATGACTAATCTCTTTGGAGATGCGGCGGTAACACTTTAATAAAAAGCGGTGAATTCGACGGCTCAGCTGCACACGTTCATTGAATGTCCAATCTTGTTGGTTATCCAAGTGGGCAAGTAGTTTGCGGCTCCACCCCCACTGTTTTGCATACGAGGCCATAATTTTGCGTTTGAAATTCGCTTGCTCACCTTCTACAAGCGGGTGGCTCAATGTACACCCACATTTCAAATATAAACACTGCTGCAATACAGCAATATCTTCCGCCTGACCATTGGCTTTGTAGTGAGCGATGAGTTCGTCAAACATGAGTGCGTAAGGGTCGATATCTGCAACATGCCCTGGAGCTTCAGCACCGCGGTGTACATGCTTTTTCAAAAGGTTGCACAGTGGTTGTCCGTGAGAGATATTGGCAAGGTATACTTCAAGCTTTGCCATTTTTAATACGGACTTGAATGGCGAGTCCATGGCTTTGCCTAATTGCCAAATGGCGGCGCCAAAAAGTTCGCTTGCGTCTAGTCGCTCTAAGTGACCCAAGTCCATGAACCAGTCTACGTCTGGTGAGCCGCCTTTTTCCAAACTATTATAAATAGCCTGATACTGCTTCTCTGATGTTTTCTCTGGAGTAAGCCACCAAAACGGCGCTTTGCCTGCTACCACTATATTGGTGTTGTAAAACTCAGCTTTTAGAAACAGGGCTTGCGCAGAGCCCGCGCTTTCACCTTCAGCGACGCCAAAATCGTTTTGCTTAACTTTATCTATCTCAGATAAAAAGAAATGCACCTCAATACCAAAGGTGTTATCCGCCCATTTTTCAATGGCTGTAAGCTTTTGTTGAAGTAAAGCCAGCTCAGTAGTCGAAAAACGTTTACCGTCAATACACACCCAAAAATCAAAGTCTGAGTCGTCAGTCTGAGCGATAGTCCCCACGCTGCCCATTAAAACCAGTGCATCAACCGCCCGCTGTCTTGGCCAAATTTGCTTAATGTCTGAAAACAAGTGACTCTGTGCAGGAAAACAGCGCTGCAAAGCTTGTTCTACATCAGGTCTAAACGAGTAATTGTTGATACCAAATGGAACGGTTTCACCCGAAGTGAGTGGGGCCACATATCCAGGAAGGGCTTCGTGGTTAACATGCACAAGAAAGGGTAGCACATGAAAAAGCGGCCTGTGCTTTTCAGGCATGAGCGTGAGTGCACGCTCAATACGTGCTTTGTTGTATCGCAATACGCGCAATAACCTAATGGTAAGGTTTTGCTGAACGGAAAGCGGCTGTTGCGCTGCCATTATGTCAATCTGCACTTCATCATGCAGCCAAGCATAGCGTTATTTCGCGTCGACTTCCTCTAATTTCGCACAGAAAAAGTGATTCTTAATTTGTGATATTCGGTACTTATCTGCTCTCGTGTGAGAGGAAGGTAATGAATAGAGACTTATTCACTTTGTAAGATTGCTCCTACTGCTTCTCAAATGCATCAATTAGCGCATCAGTTTTACCATCGGAAGAAAAGCCAAATCCATTTTTATTGAATATCAGCGTATTGTCAGACGTCACTGACGTGCGGGCTTCTTTTAAAAATGACTGGATAGTCGCTTCGTCAGTGCCTTTCTCTTGTAGTGTTGATGCAAATGACGTGGCATCTCCCCATTCGTTGAACTGAGACAGACGAGATGTTTGTTGAATAAGTGACGTAAGGTTGGAGTCCTTTTCTAGGTACTGTTGTAGGCGCAACGTGGTTTTATTAAACTCTTGCTCGCCCTGACTGCTTTCAATCACCAGCTCACCTTTACTCACTGTTAGCTTTGTATCGTCTGAAATACCAAGTTTTGCCGCTAAATCACTTAATTCCGAGGCAAGCTTTTGCCGATTAAAATCGAGGTAGTTTGCAATTGTGTTGCCGTTGAGTGAGGCCTCGCCGCTTTCTATTTTTTCAAGATATGTGTCAATTTGATTGCCCTGTAGTTCACCATTAAACGCACTGAACGCATCACCGAGAGCATTGGCCTGCTTGGATTTTTCTACAACATCTTGAAGTGCGCTTTGAGCATTTGCTGTGTCGCCCAAGTAATTGAATAGTGAAGGTGAAGACGACAAGTGGCTGTATGTGGTATCCATTTCTGACTCTGTGTAGCTCACTTCATAGCGTGTGGCATAAAAGTGGGGGACCTAATATAGGCATTCATACGCAAAATCAGCGCCAAGTTCATCGTCAAGAAGAGTTTTTATGGAGTAGGGGCTCTTGCGAGCCCCTAGCGAAGAAGTCGGTTCTTATTGCTGGCCCAGGTGTGAGCTACCTGTTCGACGGATATTGCTCAAGGAGCTTGATGACGAGTTCATCAAGTTTATTTTGAATGCTGATACTGTCTTTCGACTCCAGCTCTACCACTCCAGACGCGCTGTAAACAAATGTACCGTCTTTAACCATGTCAATTTGAAGCCCTTGTTGAAGCGTGGTTTGCTCTCCAACCGGAATGCTAAAAATGCTGCCCAATGAAATGCCGCCAGAGCGACCGTAACTTCCGGTGCCCAGCCCTAGATTCAAGGTGGTGCCATCCTCTTTAGTGGTGGTGGAAGGTAGGTATCCCACCGCGATATCGGCGTCCTCCTCTGAAGATGGGGTGAGACCTTTCTCAATGAGGCGCTGGGTAATGGCTGAGGAAAGGTGATTGGCCAGCGTTGCGTTGATTGGGTTTAGAGGAGGCTGAATATAGAACGTTTTAATATCGGCAAAGTTTTGTGTTTCATCCATATTTACCTGAGGCTTACTGCTACTGCATGCGGCAACCACGACCATGCATGCTGTTAAAAGTAGCACTTGTTTCAAATACTTTGCCTTTTGCATTAAACCAGTTTCACGTTTTTTCATCATACTGCTGTGCATAATTTTCAGTAAAGTTTGTTAGCTCTTAACTTAAACGAAAGCATAGCGTGTTTTGGATCTCATAAGTGGTAAAGCAAGTTTCACCGCTTGATTTTCGTCAGCCTGCATAGATAAGCCGCTAAAAGGTGTTCCACATTCACAATAAGACCGTATGCTTTATTCCATTCAGTTTTGTTAATGCGCACCGCTTTGTGGTGTGTGCTGACAAGCGAAGCCACTAATTAAAGGTAAAAGGACATGAATACAAAGCGTATAAAACAAGGGGTACTTGCCACGAGTGTCGCCGCACTTTTTTCTGTAAATGCAATCGCGCAACATTCACCAGACGCGAATGTTGAATTAGTGGGTGACATAAAGGGCACGCAAATTACTGGTGTTACGGTAAGTAATGATGGTCGTGTATTTGTGAATGCGCCCAACTGGCGTGACGGCGTTCGCTTTTCCGTAGCTCAGGTTACCGACACCGGAGAATTTGTCGCTTACCCTAATAGCCAAACAAATGAATGTGTGGCACAAAGCGAAGTAAGAAAAGACTGCTTTTTAGCGGTGCAGTCAGTGGTTGCGCACAAGGATAAGCTGTATGTGTTGGACACCCGAAACCCTAAGTTTAAAGGTGTAGTGGATGCACCTCGCTTATTTGTTGTTGATTTAGCCTCAAGCGAGATAGAAGGAACCTTGATACTTAGCGAAGACGCTTACCATCCTGATTCGTACATTAATGACTTGCGAGTAGACGAAAAAACGAATCGCATTTATATGACCGACTCGGCTCACGCGGGTTTAGTGGTATATAACCTTGATGACAATACCAGCTATCGTATTTTAGATAACCATAAAACCACTAAAGCTGAAGTCGATGCGTTAAGTATTCAGGGCAAACCCTTTACTATGCCTGTTCAGTCTGACGGGATCGCGCTAGATACGTTAAACGACACACTATATTTTCACGCGTTGTCTGGTTATTCGCTGTATGCCATCAACACATCTGACATCGAGAAATCGTCAAATGACGTGTTGGCAGAAAAAGTGCGAAAAGTAGCGACGACAGGCGCACCAGATGGCATGATTTTTCATCAAGGTAATGTTTATTTGGCCGACTTGGAAAAGCAAGAAGTACAGTACCTTACGCCAAGCCTAGACCTTCGCACCCTTGTGAAGGGTGATGTGGTGAATTGGGCTGACACCTTTAGTATCTACAACAATGCGCTTTACTATACCAATAGCAAAATACAAGATGCGGGTAGAGATGTTAGCGACATGATATTTGAAGTGTATAAGACAGCGCTACCTGCGCGTTAAAGTTCGAGGAATTAGCAATGAGCATCACAAAAGGGATTGGCAGCGCGTCACTGGGGTTTGCAGCAGCACTCTTAGTAGCCGGGCAAGCTTCAGCTAAATCAGATTTTGATTATGGCCCTGTGTTTGACACTTTCGGCAAGCATGCTCATGTTGAGGGCGTAAGTTTTCCTGAAAATCAGACATTCAAGGTTGCGTTTGACGTAGCCAAAGCGGCAAGCCCTGGTGAGGTAAACCGCAAGTTTGAGTCGCTGGCACGGTTTATCAATATGCACGTAGCCAACGGCGTTAAGCAGGAAAATCTTTCGCTTGCGCTTGTCGTTCACGCCTCTGCCACAGAAGAAGTGCTTAAAACTGCAAACTTCAAAGAGCGTAAGGGCTTACCTAATGGAAACGAAACGCTACTTGTAGCGTTGATGGAGAAAGGTGTAGACGTAATAGTGTGTGGGCAGTCTGCCGCTGCCCATGGCGTTGAAAAAAATGCGTTGATAGACGGAGTGAAAATGGATTTGTCAGCCATGACAGCCCACGCGCGCCTGGCACAAAAAGGGTATTCGGTTAACCCTTTTTAAGTTGTGAGTTAATTCCTCTTGCGCACAGGAGCTTAACTATAGCTTCCTAGACGATACCTGCCCAAACGCAATAATTTTCTCAAACGGTGTGGTGTCGGGTAATGTACCTAAGGCAAAACCACATGCATTGCCAAGCCTTGATTCACAGAAGGTGTGGGCAATGTCGATAAGGGCGTTGTCGTTATTAAGTGACG
>Ga0208817_100515_pt1 | contig 12090 bp, 9 predicted proteins | sample Virmet3819_2500_FD_185741 | JGI IMG/M metagenome (GOLD analysis project Ga0208817, IMG submission 185741) | Marine viral communities from the Southern Atlantic ocean transect to study dissolved organic matter and carbon cycling - metaG... | ecosystem: Environmental > Aquatic > Marine > Oceanic ... | reverse complement strand
GTTTAGCTTTGCCCAGTTTACTGGGTAGAGCGCAATTGATTTTCGGTTAGTCGTTAAGAATAATATCTCCCTATACTGTGATGCGTTGAAGCGACTAAGACTTTACCTTTGTCGGGATTTCATACAGCATAGGATTGTAAGCTGAAGCTCAGGGTTAAAATCTCCGACCAATTAGCCTTTAATGCCTGTTTATGTTTACTGGTGGTGGTATTTACACCAGTGCAGACGAAATTACGATGTTTGACTGTTCATTATTGTTTCAGGTGGTATCATGCGCAGCCATCTGAAATGTGAGGGTGTTCCTATGCAAAAGAAAGGTGGTAATTCGCACGAAGACAAGTCGTGCGATATTGGTTTTATCGGTTTAGGGGTAATGGGTAGTAACCTGACCATGAACCTTGTGGACCATGGCTATCGCGTCGCGTGCTTCGATTTAGACCAAAACAAAGTTGAGTCTATTCTCGCTAAAGACGAAAGCGAACGCGCCGAAAATACTGAGCCTCGTGTTGAAGGCTGTAGTTCATACACCGAGCTTTTGAGCAAATTAAAAGCCCCTCATTTAATTATCATCTCTGTGCCTGCGGGCGACCCAGTTGATCATGTATGTAATCATCTAATTGATGCGGGTATTCATGCTGACGATATCGTTGTAGATACAGGTAACAGCTTGTGGACTGACTCTGTAGCCCGCGAAGAGCAGTATAAGGGGAAATTTATTTTCTTCTCTACTGCAGTGTCTGGCGGTGAAGTCGGTGCGCGCTTTGGCCCGTCTTTAATGCCTTCCGGCAACCCATACGCATGGACACGTATCGAGCCTGTGCTCAAAGCCATTGCTGCGAAGGTCGATCCTGAAACCGGTAAGCCACTAGAAAGTCATACGCCGGGTCAACCAGTGTTAGAAGGCGAACCATGCGCAACTTATATAGGTCCCGTTGGAGCGGGTCACTACGTGAAAATGGTGCACAACGGCATAGAGTACGCCGACATGCAGCTTATTTGCGAAACCTATCATGTGATGCGCGAGGCGCTTCATATGGCGCCTGCTGAAATAGCAGAAGTATTTCGCAAGTGGAACCAAGGCAAGCTTAATAGCTATTTGATGGAAATCAGTGCCGAAGTATTAGAGCAAATGGATCCAGAAACCAATCAGCCGCTTGTTGATGTTATTTTAGACAGGGCAGGTCAGAAAGGAACAGGTCTGTGGACCGCTGTAAGCGCATTGCAGGTAGGTAGCCCGGCGCAAACTATTACATCAGCAGTATTTGCACGCAGTATATCTAGCCTGAAAGATGAACGAGTGGCAGCAAGTAAAGTACTCACAGGTCCAGATGCACCAACGTTTAGCGATGAAGAAAAAATGTCGATCGTTAACAAGCTAGAGCAAGCGCTTTACTGCTCGAAAATCTGTGCTTATGCTCAAGGTTTCCAGCTGATGGCTATGGCGGGTAAAGAACACGGTTGGACGTTAGAGTTTGGCGAAATCGCAAAGATTTGGCGTGCAGGCTGTATTATTCGCGCGGTATTTTTACAGTCGATTTCTAAGGCTTACGAAAACAACGAAGACCTTGCAAACTTGTTGATGGACCCGTTCTTTTCCGAACAAATAACCCAATTCCAAGCCGATTGGCGAGAATCTATCGCCCAAGCAACCCTTGCAGGGGTTCCTTGTCCTGCAATGATGTCAGCATTGAGTTATTACGATTCTTATCGCACAGCGGTATTACCTGCTAACCTGTTGCAAGGCCAGCGCGATTATTTCGGCGCGCACACTTATCAGCGCGTTGATAAACCAGCAGGTAAGAAGTACCACATCGAATGGAGTGATCCAGCAAGGCCACAAACTGCTATCAAAAGATAGCTGATAACATTCAACGCTATCGCTCTATGAGCCCTGTCATTAATGAGTGAGCGTTTTTAAGAAGAAGGTGTATTTGTTGTCAAATACACCTTTTTTGTTTTAGGAGGTAAGCGATGTCGACAAATAGTAATGAAGGTGTATCCAAAACAGAAAAAGATTGGAAAACAGATTTAAGTGAACAGGAATACTATGTGTGTCGTGAAGCGGGTACTGAGCGGCCCTTCACAGGGGTTCTGCTAGATGAGCAGCGAGATGGTTTGTATTTATGTAAGTGCTGTGAAGCCCCCTTATTTCCTTCAGATACCAAATTCGATGCCGGTTGTGGTTGGCCATCTTTTTATAAGCAGCTCGATGATGGCAATGTGGATTACAGAGAAGATTTAACTCACGGTATGCGAAGGGTTGAGATTTTTTGTAAGCAGTGTGGTTCCCACTTGGGGCACGTTTTTCCTGATGGACCTGCGCCAACGGGGCAGCGCTATTGTGTAAACTCACTGTCTATGACATTTAAGGGCGAAGACAACGTTAAAGTGAGAGGCTGATATTGCAGTTTCACAACGTCGCTAGAGGAGATTAAGGTAAACATCTGATTAAAAATTAACCTTGTGTTTGACCTTCAATTTTAAAATTAAAAAAAACCGCCCATAAATGGCGGTTTTTTTAATTATTTACCGATAAAATTGTGTAACTAAGTTTCAAAAATCAGAGCTTATCTAGCTTAAGCGCATTCGCATCGAAGGTTGCGCTTTTAAGGCTGCTAACGACTTCATCGATGATAGCGTCCAGTATTTCAGTAGGAAGTGCGTATTGTTGCCCCAATTGAACTCGCTGAGTTTCATCAAGTCTCTCATCGAAGGCTTCAGCGACGCCGTACCAAACATAAGCACGACGATAATTGTCTATGTCCATGCCTATAGAAGCGAGTGAATAAAAAACACTTACATCAATATCATCACTGTCGGTGTATAAGCTTAATGCGCGATAAAGGGTTTCTGTGGTGCGCTTCAAATCGGTTTTTATCTGAACTGAGGCAAGAGATACCAGTAAAGCGGGATCGGTAACCCGATTGCTTGCCGCGTAGCGCTCAAAGCGATGAAAAGCATCTTTGTCATTGAAACGAGTCCAGTGATAGTAGGAGAGGTAGGGGTCTAATGAGTCTTTAGTTTCTCTACTAAGCCGTTTAATTTCTCGTTGAGCGGTGATCACGCCCTTAAGTCGGGTGGCTTCTTTTCCTTTGCGCTTTATGTGCTCAATGTGCTGCACTTCTTCTACACACGTTAAGTATTCTTCGAAATTCAAAAGAAGTGGGTATTTATATGCGTCATCTTTCGAGTCTTGGTTGTAGTAGCGAAGGCGAATAATTTCGGCTCGCTCGGCGCGACAGCGTGCGTCTAAACTTAAGTCCAGACAAATTTCGCTGTGCGACTCGCAAATTTCACTGATGGTGGGTTCGAAGAGATCGCCACAGCCGCCGAGGGCGAATAGTGAGATTAGCCCTAATGTCGGAGTTCGTATTTTTGTTGGAAACTTACCAAACAAATTCTTCGTTGTATGAGTTTTCATGGTGGTTTTGAAACTTATCAACAATTTGGTCTTCCTTGCTTGTTTATTTAAGATACTGCTCGTCACCGTCAGACGAAAACTCACCTAGTGTACCCTAAAAATAATAAAAAGCTGACGCGTAATTAAGAATTGTTGAACGTCTACGCACTCTATTTTATGGCTGCAAATAGACATCAACGACAACACCGTTAATTTAATTTCGATGAAGGCAGAAGCATGAATCAACAGTTTGAGCAGGAATTACAAAGCAGCTGGCAAGAGCGTCAGGAATACGCAGAAATGATGTTGCCCCTTATTGGTAAGCTTTACCGCAATAAGGCAGTTGAAATTTCAGTTTACGGACGTTCATTATTAAATGCCAGTGCGATAGACGTTATCAAAGCGCATCGCAAAGTGCGACTGCACGAAGGTATCAAGTTACGCCTTCGAGAAAGTTTCCCTATTTTGGAAGCGCTAAGTAATATGAAGCTGGCGCCTGCCCAAATCGATATCGGCAAACTAGCCTTCGATTTTCACTTCGGTTCTGCGGTTGATAACAGCGACCTTACGGCCTACCTCAACGAAAAACTAAACGACGTTGCCAATAAAGAGGACGATCAGAAGCCTCAAGACGTTGTACTTTATGGTTTTGGTCGTATTGGTCGCTTACTTGCACGTTTACTTATTGAGCGCCAGGGTAAAAATAACAAATTGCGTTTACGAGCCATTGTGGTCCGAGGTGGACGAGACGGCGACCTAGAAAAGCGTGCAAGCTTGTTGCGCCGCGATTCAGTCCATGGTCCTTTCAACGGCAGCATTACTGTAGATCACGAGCGAAACGCACTAAAAGCAAATGGCTCGTATATCCAAGTGATATATGCCAACAGTCCTGACGAGGTGGATTACACCCAATATGGTATAGATAACGCCATCATCGTTGATAATACGGGCATTTGGCGTGATCGCGATGGTCTTGGTCTTCACCTGAAGGCGAAAGGCGCAGCTAAAGCTATTCTTACTGCACCTGGTAAAGGTGACATTAAAAACATCGTACACGGTGTGAACGACGAAGAAGTAACGCCAGAAGATACGATTGTTTCTGCTGCTAGCTGTACGACCAATGCCATTACACCGGTGCTTAAAGCGCTAGATGAAGAATATGGCATTGAAAATGGTCACGTTGAAACGGTTCACTCATATACTAACGACCAAAACCTGATCGATAACTACCACAAAGGCGACCGTCGCGGACGAAGTGCACCGCTTAACATGGTAATTACTGAAACAGGTGCGGCGAAAGCGGTTGCCAAGGCATATCCGAAATTAGCGGGTAAACTTACTGGTAACGCTATCCGTGTACCTACGCCGAATGTGTCTTTAGCTATTTTGAACTTGAATCTTAAAACGTCAGTAGATCGCATTGCAGTAAACGAATTCCTTCGCGATACCGCATTGTTCTCAAAGCTTCAGCATCAAATTGACTACACAGCAAGTAAAGAGATTGTATCTACAGACTTAGTCGGCTCTCGCGCTGCGTCAGTGGTGGATTCTCAGGCAACCATTGCCGCAGACAACCGCTTAACGCTTTATGTATGGTACGACAACGAGTTTGGTTACAGCTGTCAGGTATTGCGCGTAGTTCGTGACATGGCAGGGCTAAGCTTCCCTACATTGCCGCTTTAATAATTTTCTATAAAGCTGAGCTTTAAGCTGTATAAAAAACCGACCCAAGTGGTCGGTTTTTTGATGGTGTAAACATTTTGTATACTTTCGACAGTACAAAACCCGCTGAGTGCGTGGAATTTGTGTTTATGTCTATGCTAAATTAGCGCTCAAATAACGAGGAAAACGACAGTCTATGCATATTTCCAGTCAATTCGACAGCGGTAACATCGAAGTAGTTAGCGCACAATCACCAGACGATATTCGTCTTACCATTCCCAACGATAATCAATCTGAATTTGCTCAGTGGTTTCATTTTCGTTTAGTGGGCGAAACCTTTGTAACACACACAATGACCATCGGTAACTTGGCAAAGTCAGCATATCCAGAAGGATGGAAGGGATATAACGTTCTAGCGTCTTACGATCGTCAAACGTGGTTTCGCATTCCTAGCGAATTTGACGGTGACAACCTTACGTTTTCACTAACGTTAGAACAGCCTAGCGTTTACTTTGCGTATTTCATTCCGTACAGCTATGAACGCCATCTCGATCTTGTGCACGATGCGCAAATGTCATTGTTGTGTGAGCACAAATTCTTAGGCCTTACCCTAGATGGCCGTGATATGTCTTTGCTGGTAATTGGTGAAGAAACGCCAGAGAAGAAAAAGGTATGGATAACAGCCCGCCAACACCCTGGCGAAACGATGGCCGAGTGGTGTGCAGAAGGCATCATATATCGTTTACTTGACGAGCAAGATGGTTTGGCGCGACAGTTGCTTGATAATGCCGTGTTCTACATTGTGCCAAACATGAACCCAGACGGCAGCGCACGAGGCCATCTGCGTACCAACGCTGTAGGCACCAACCTCAATCGCGAGTGGGCAACGCCCTCGCAAGAAAAAAGCCCAGAAGTACTTTACGTTCTTAACGCGATGAGTGAAATTGGTGTGGACATGTATCTTGATTTGCACGGTGATGAGGCATTGCCGTACAACTTTGTGGCAGGAAGTGAAGGCAATCCAAGCTACAACGATACTATTGCAATGCTTGAAAATACGTTTAAAGATGCGCTATTAAATGCAACGCCTGAGTTTCAGGACGAATTTGGTTACGACAAAGACGAGCCTGGTAAGGCAAATTTAACCGTAGCGTCAAATGCGGTGGGTGAGAGATTCAAATGTATGGCATACACAGTGGAAATGCCATTTAAAGACAACGCTAATGTGCCGGACGACATTTATGGATGGTCGGTACAGCGCAGCCGTCAATTAGGTGAAGATTTGCTTATTGGCGTGAACGCGGTTGTTAAAAAGCTGAAAGCATCAGATAAATAAAATAAAAATAGGAAGCGAAAGCTTCCGCAAGAAAGGCCTCGACAAAAAGAGGCCTTTTAATTATTAAAATAAAACAACAATTAAACATAATAAAAAAGGGGAATAACGTTGGAAGGGTTATATGGTTTTCTAACTATGCTCGATGGATTCTTAGGGGGCGCGTTTTGGTTTCCTTATGTGCTGTTAGGTGTAGGTCTTTTCTTCACGGTTTATCTTAAGTTTCCGCAAATTCGTTTTTTTAAACACGCTTGGCAGGTTGTTACCGGCAAGTTTGACAAAGAAAGCGATCCTGGTGATACCACCCACTTTCGCGCTTTGACTACCGCTCTATCAGGTACGGTAGGGACAGGAAATATCTCAGGTGTGGCGTTTGCTATTTTCTTGGGTGGTCCAGCGGCATTATTCTGGATGTGGGTTACCGCTTTTTTGGGTATGACCACCAAGTTCGTTGAGGTTACCCTATCTCATAAATACCGTGTTAAAACCGAAGACGGCACAATGGCTGGTGGCCCAATGTATTACATGGACCGCCGTCTAAACATGAAATGGCTAGCGGTGGCCTTTGCTATCGCCACGGTAGTAAGTTCATTTGGTACCGGCAACCTTCCTCAAAGTAACGGTATTGCACAAAGTATTGAAGCCACTTTTGGTTTTGAGCCTTGGTTAGTAGGAAGTGTATTGGGTATTCTTCTCGCCTTGGTTATTCTTGGTGGTATTCAGCGAATAGCGGCTTTCACCGCGCGCGTTGTTCCCGTAATGGCAGTTATTTACCTTATTGGTGCACTTGCTGTTATTTTCGCGAACCTTGAAAATATTGGCCCTTCGTTTGCCGCTGTAATTGGTGATGCGTTTACCGGTTCAGCCGCTGCAGGTGGTTTCTTGGGGGCGTCGTTAGCTTACGCGTTTAACCGTGGTGTTAACCGTGGCCTGTTCTCGAACGAAGCTGGGCAGGGGTCTGCACCTATTGCTCACGCAGCAGCAAAAACGAAAGAGCCCGCATCAGAAGGTATGGTTTCTCTGCTGGAACCTTTCATCGACACCATTTTAATCTGTACCGTTACGGGTTTGGTTATTCTCTCTTCAGGTGTGTGGAAAGAAAAGCACGAAAACGTGTTCGATCGTTCCGATATGTATTTCGTGGCGGGAAAATACGACGATACCAACCAAGCTGATGTCGATAAATTATATGGCTATCTAAACGAGATTGAAGGTAACGTAGTTGAACCTTACACTGGCTCGATTACAGTCGTTAACGGCACTGCGGTAAGCGATGGCTTTACGCTTCTTAACGCTCGCTCGATTGCGGAAGACGTGAAGTATTCTGTTGGTAGTGAAGACTTGTTTACCGGTACACTTAAAATTGTGGACGGTAAACCAGTTAAAGAGAATTTAGAAGTTAGCGGAAAGTCGCTGGTTCACTCTGCAGCACTAACGACGATTGCATTTACACGGGGCTTTTTCGGCGATGCTGGGCAGTATATCGTTTCTATTGGTTTGATGCTGTTTGCGTTCTCCACTGCCATTGCTTGGTCTTATTACGGTGACCGCGCCATGACCTACCTTTTAGGGCCGCGCTCTGTTATGCCGTATCGTGTAATTTACGTTGCTGGTTTTGTTTGGGCAGCGTTCTCTGATACCACATTAGTATGGGCACTGTCAGCCGTGGCTATCGTTGTAATGACCTTGCCTAACCTGTTTGGAATTATGCTGCTTTGCAAAGAAATGAAGGAGACCGTAAACGACTACTGGTCTCGCCATAAAAAGTAGAAATAACAGGTTCATAAAAGACACCATTGTCTGAAGTTTGTACAGAAAATAGGTGAGTAAATTTGCGCGCCGGTGTACTTTGTTAAAAGTGTACACCCCGCGCATTTTTTTGTTTTGGGATGACATGGTTTATCCTCAGAATCGACTTCATTGTTGTGCCTAACTTCAGTATGATAGCCGTCCGCGTAAAATACTGGTGCAAATAGCATGAGTATTCTCATTTCGCACTCAATCATTAGGAGCAACATATGGCATTAGTTGACTGTCCTTCATGCAACAAGAAAACGTCTGACAAAGCGAAGACGTGCCCTCATTGCGATTTCAAAATCGGTGACGCGACTTCAGAAGATATAGAGCGCAAACAAAGCTTACAAAGATTTAAAAAGCTGGCGAGTATCCAGAACCAGTCTCTTCTTGCTATGCTAATATTCGTTGCGAGCTTTGGCTTCATGTATTGGGGCGGAACCCGTCCGGGTGATTTGCAACATAATTTGGCTATTTTGGGCGCAGTGGTTGGCTTTGTATGGTACTTAGTAAATCGCGCGCGAATTGTTTATATAAAGCGTTTTTCCTAAATGAATATTGAAGCACTATTAGCGAGTATGACGCCAGAAATTTATGAGCGTCTCCGCCAGGCAGTTGAAACCGGCAAATGGCCTGATGGCACACCTTTAAATAATGAGCAAAGAGAAAGCTCGATGCAGGCCGTGATGCTTTACCAAGCCAAAATTGAAAAGTCCTCAGAGCATATGACTGTAGGCGAGAACGGCGAAATTGTTCACAAAAGCAAAGCCGATTTTAAACGCTCATTACGTAGTGAGCAGGATGATAAAAATACAATAGCGCGGTTCAAACAGGATGATATTTAGTCGTATATTTACGCCTTCGCACCAAAGCCCTAAGCCTGAAAAAAGAATGCAGGCAATTGAAAATCTCTCTCCAGATAAGGCACAAGAAAAAACAATTCTTCACGAGCTCGCCTTCAACGACGAGGATCCCAATGTAAGTTTATCAGCGCTGGAGAAGCTCAATAGTTTCGTGTTGTGGCTTAAAATGTCGCAAATCGCGAAGCAGGCTCGAGTAAAAAAGGTCGCTGAGCAGAAAGTTAATGCAGCGCTTTTAAATGAGGGGGATCTTTCCCTTTCTTGTGAAGAAAAATTGTCGTTTTTAAAAGAAACGGCGAGTCCCGAGTTCGTCATACAACTTCTACCCAAAATGCTCGAAAAAGACGCTGCACTGTTGCGTGACGATACGTTAGCCAAAGCGTTAATTGAGAAAGTTAATAAACCTTCATTTACACATTACGTTTTTTTAGAAGGGGCAAGTGCCAGTTTACAAACACAGCTTATTAACGGTTACTCAACCATATCCGATTTGCAAAAGCTGGCAAAAAAAGTGTCGGATGACGATTTGTTGTCCAAAATCAACGCCCGCATAGACGCAATAAAAGAAGCGCAGCAGCGCCCAGTGGAGCTTAAAAAGCAGCTAACTTTAACCTTATCAAAATACCAAGCGCTACTTGATAAGCCGGACGTAGAGGTTGTCGAGCAAAAACGCCGAGAATTCGACAGTGAGCTTTCGGGGTTATTTGCCCAAATCAATCTTCTCACCCAGGAAGAACACACAGAATATAAAGAAAAACGAGAAAGGATTTCAGAGCAAGTAGACCGGTACTTATCGCGTATTCGCCCAGGGTGGGAAGAAAAACAGTTAGCTACTCAGCTTGCCAACACTCAAGCATTATGTGAACAACAATTGGCCCACGCCATCGAGCAAGTTTCATGGCTTTACGACAATCGACTTTGTGAAGCGACACTTGCCGATGTAGCAACAGTAAACGAGAGTGTGCGCGGAGTAGAAGCTACGCTTGATCAGTTAGCTCGTTTGGGAAATGAAAAATCAAGCGAGAAGCGCCTAAAAGAAATAACAAAAGCAGTAAACGAGTTAAACGACAAACTTGAACGTTTCTCTATGCAGCAACACTACGGGCAAAAGCTCCTGATTAAACTGCAAATGCTTGAGGATATTGCTACCAAAATAACAACACTTAGCGCTGTGAAGGTACAGAGCGGTCAAACAGACGCTAACCCAACGGAACCAAGCGCACAAGTTGATGAAACGTCGCATGAAAACGTCACCCTTGATACTCTTCAGGCCGCATTTACTGAAGCGCGCGAAGATTATAAAAAGCTAAGTAGTGAGATTGACGCTATCCCTAAAGCGTTGTCAGAGCGTTACAAGGCATTGATTAATCGTGTAAGTGCTAAGGAAAGAGCGCAAAAAACAAAGCAAAATGAGCAAATCAAAAATGTTAGAAGACAAATAAGCGTTATTGATAATCTCATTGGTCAAGGAAAGTTTCGCGTCGCGATATCGAAATTTCAAAAGCTCGAAAATAACTACAATGAGATGCCTGATTCTGCGAAAGAACAAGTCGAAAAGCGCTTCGAAAAAACTGCTGAAGAGGTATCTCGTCTTGAGGGGTGGCAGAGTTATCTCGCTGCACCTCGTAAGCCAGCACTTGTAGAGGAAGCTCTAACTTTAGCGTCGACCGAAGCAGACGATATAAAAGCGCGAAGCGAAGCGATCAAATACCTTCGCAAACAGTGGTTGTCATTAACAACAACGACGAATAGCAGTACAACAAATAGTAGCGACGACGATTTGCAGAAGCAGTTTGACGATGCGCTAGAAAAAGCCTTCGAGCCTTGTCGTGAGCACTATGCAAAACTTGATGAGCAACGGCAACAAGCTCAAGAAAAACGCCTAGCTATCATAGCTTCTGTAAAATCGATAGATCCAAGCTTACCGGAAGCGGAGTTAGTTAAAATTTTCGACAGAGCAGCAAAGCAATGGCACGCTGCTGGCCAAGTTGAACGAGATACTTACGAGCAGCTAAAGCGCGAGTGGAAAGCGGTTTCTGCTCCCATCCAAATTAAGATTCAAGCTTGGCAAAATGATAACCAAGCTCAGAAGCGAGAATTAGTATCGCAAGCTCAGCAACTCGCAAATCACGACGATGTAGCTGTTGCAGCAGACGAAGCTCAGAGTCTACAAAACCGATGGAAGCTAATTGGTCATGCGGGCAAGCGGGAAGAGAGTAAACTTTGGTCGGAATTTAAAGCGGCAAATGACTTAGTTTTCGAACGCTTGAAAGCGGAAAGAAAATTGCTCAATAACGTTGTAAACGAGAAGGTAGATTCACTGCTTTCTAATATCGAAAATATTGATACAAGCAGCGACGACGCTACTTTCAACGAGTCTATGGCCCGCGTTAGAGAACAGCTTGCTGAACTACCCAAGTCCCAGCGCAGCAAAGTTGAGCGAAAAATAAATGTGGTTGAAAGCAAGCGCGAAGCGCAGGCAGAACGAGCACAGGCTCAAGCTCAACGGGACAAAGCACAAGCACTTACTTCATTACTTAAGCTTAGCGTAGGTGAAGGTACTGAAGATAAGGAGATGCTAATTGAACGGTTGGGTAAGCGTTGGTCAGGTTTGTTCAGTCAGTCTGACGGCTGCACTCGCTCGCAGCACGATAGGCGGTGGTTAACCGTTGCCTTGGAAGTGGCATCTAATATGCCAAGTCCAGATGCTGATACATCAATAAGGTCAAGCGTTCAGTTACAGATGATGACTGCAAAACTTGAGCAAGGGGAGGCCGCCACGGCTTCCGAGATTTTAGCTGATTGGCTGTCGTATGATGTATTAGAGGTTAAAGACAATGCTTTAACCCAACGTGTTATTGCTGTTGTTGATGCACATCCCGAGATGGTGTATTAAATGGAAAACGCTGTTGAATATGAATTTAAGAGAGAAATGGCTGCATATCGGTTTTTGAATACCGTAAAACACCTTGATGCAGATGGATTGAAGGTTAAATTCGGAAAGTCTGACCATCACGTTAGTGTTAAGTATCGTTATATAC
>Ga0208817_100510_pt1 | contig 12147 bp, 11 predicted proteins | sample Virmet3819_2500_FD_185741 | JGI IMG/M metagenome (GOLD analysis project Ga0208817, IMG submission 185741) | Marine viral communities from the Southern Atlantic ocean transect to study dissolved organic matter and carbon cycling - metaG... | ecosystem: Environmental > Aquatic > Marine > Oceanic ... | reverse complement strand
GGTTACGCAGCGCGAAATCAGTAGCGCCTATGTCAAGAGTCAGCAGTACAAGGGTTGGGTCGAGCTGCCCAACCGATACGACGATGGCGGCCATTCGGGAAGCGGAATGGATCGCCCTGCGCTCTCGCAGCTCATGCAGGATATCGAAGCGGGAGATATCGACGTTGTCGTGGTATACAAGATCGACCGGCTGACCCGTAGCCTCGCCGATTTCGTTCGGATGATCGAGATATTCGATCGCCGTAACATCGCTCTGGTCTCCATCTCACAGGCCTTCGATACTTCCGACAGCATGGGCCGGATGATCCTCAATGTGCTGCTTACCTTCTCCCAGTTCGAACGCGAGCTGATCGCAGAAAGGGTGCGCGACAGCATTCGCACGCGCAAGCGGCACGGGAAAATGCACGGTGGTTTGCCGCCGTTCGGCTATGTTGCCACTCCTCAGGGATTAAAGGTCGACGAGCCAGAAGCTGAGATTGTCCGGTTTATCTTCGACGAGTTTCTGCGGACAAGGCGATACACTCGCGTCATGACGGCCGTTCGCGAACGGGGTCTTTGCAGCTCGGTCAAGTATTCGCCTCGGGGCAAGCCGCGCGGGGGAACGGCGATATCACCCAGTACCGTCTACGGCATCGTTCAGAACCCGATGTATGTCGGCGAAATTCGAGGGCACGATCGGACCTATCCAGGCGAGCACGAGGCGCTCATATCGCGCCAAATCTGGGAGGAGGCGCAAGCGATCTGCAATGAGCGCAAGAAGCGAAAGCCGGACAATCGAGATACTGACCACTTTCTCGCAGGCCTGCTTTGGGACGACCTTGGACGCCATATGCGGCTCGACCTGAAATGGCATTGGGGCAAATTCTACAAGACCTACGTTTCGAGCAACGCCATCTGGTCGCAGAAGCTGTTTCTTCGGCAGTATCGTTCAAGCGCCGACGAGCTCGATGCGGTAGTTCTGGCGGCAGTCGCAGAATTCTTGTGCGATCGGATCAAGCTAAGAAGGGCGCTCAAAGGGCTGGGTCTGTTCGGCGAAAACCTAGAAACATTGGCCGAGAAAGGGCCTGCAGCCTCCGACCGTTTGATGGCGACCGCGAAGCCGAATCTGCATGAGCTTTTCAGGGCAATCGCGCATCGTGTGGAGCTTGGTGAGGACCGGGTCTCAATCGAGTTTCGTATGCTCGAGGTACGTCGCTATCTCGAGTGGAAGAGCGAGATGAGCTTCCGCGGGCGTCCATCGAACTGGTCGTGCAGCGATGCCCGCTACGACCATGTTGTCGCGGTAAGAGCAATAACTGCGGAGCGTTGGCCATCCTTGCACATCAATCCACGCGAGGCATCCTGTAAAGGCAAGCCAGACAAGAAACTAGTCGATCTCATTCGAAGCGCGCGCAAAGCACAGCGGCTAGTGGAAGAGAACCGGGAGCTCGACCTAGATGCGCTCGCGAAGATACACGGCTGCCGCACAGCGCAGTTCGCACGTCTGATCCGGCTGAACTATCTGGCTCCAGACATCGTAACTGCGGTATTCGATGGGACGCAGCCACCCGGCCTCAACAGGAAAGTGTTGCTGAATTCCAACGTGCCGACTGATTGGGCGGTCCAGCGCAAACTCTACGGGTTTCCAGCGCCCGAGCGTCCGATCGATCCTCGCAATTTGTTCGGTCGCGGGATGTGGCCGAGCGCGTCAAAGCGCGGTTCGTAGCCTTCAACTGCCCAAGAACAAATCTATTGAATAAGACACCCGCCATTTCGCAAGACCATATACTTCTTAATCTATTGTCTTGCGATGCCGAATATCTCACTAGCTTTGTTGCGACCCATAGCAAGAACCGCATCGAACTCAGATCGGCTCACTTGATTAACGCAAGGCGCGCTGCCTCGAGCGCGGGCTACTTTGGACTTCATCATAAGCGCAAAGACTGATCCTGAGCTGCGTTTCCCGCCGTAACGAAACAGGCGGTCAAGTAGGGCTGCTGGATCGGTGCTTTCATCGAGCAGGAAGGCCGTCAACGCCACTGAATATTCCTGCATCGACGCGTTGAAAAGGAGATGTTGATCGAGAGCCGCAACGGCCAGTTGAGCAGCGGAGATAAGGGCGATTAGATCATTCGGTAGTGGTCCAGCCCCACTGTCGAAGCGGGCTAAAATCGCACGAATGTCTGTGCCCCCCAGAGAGGACTTGAAGCGGGCGTCAGCAGATAGAAGGACTGTTCGCGATTGCTTATCGAGTGGAAAGCGCCTGTCGCCGTGAACGAAATGATTTCGCCATGTCGCCAGGAGGTCAATTGCAGCTACAAACTCAGGACTAGCTGGGCCGCCGTGTGCCAAATTCACCGCAGCGAACCGCTCCGGGATAGTAAAGCGCGCACCTGTGCTTTTTCGTGCCGCGCCTGTTAGATAGAGTTCGCTCGCCGGATTTGTCAGGCCTGAAATTCGCTTTAGCACCTTCATGTATTGATCAATCCCGTCGAGGACTGTCGCCATACCGGACTTGGCAATAAATGCATTTGTGTCCTGCCATTCTCCTATAGTCTGAGGCATGGACCAGCCGAGCACCAACCAATTTGGTCGATCCACGTGGCCAGCTTGAAGTGTTGTAATGCCAACCCACAACGTGTTGAGGTAGCGACTCGTATCACCCGCGATACGCTTGAACGTCACCCGTGCAGGCGTTGCATCAAAAAGGATTGGAGGCCGTGTCTGAGACGTGCGCATGCCAAGACCTTAGCGGGTTGGTCGCCGACGACAAACTAAGGTTCGTTCCGGTAGGGCAAGCGCGCGCCGTAAGGTGACGTCCGAGCGCGCACTTACAATGGTATTTATCCGCCAACATAGCCTACGCTGGCGGTCGAGATTTTAGTCGCCAGAAACCTGCTTTAAATTCGTCCAAACGCGAAACTCGTAGATAAGTCGCTATCCAGCAGTTCGGCAGAAAGGGCTCGAGCAGGGGACGATAGTGAATCAATAATCTATGCTTCTGCGCTGCTTTCAATTCCTCTAAGTATACTATAGATTTCAATAAATTAATCGTATTGAGGTGGGCATGCGAATTCATTCAGTATCGATCACGAATTTTCGCGGGATCAGTTCCGCAACAATCATGCTGCCTCCGCACGCGGTGCTCATCGGCGATAACAATACTGGAAAGTCGACAATTCTTGAGGCCATCGACTTGGTCCTCGGGCCTGACCGGCTCTCGCGCCGGCCGCCAGTCGATGAGCATGATTTTTTCGAGGGCCGGTATCTGGCTCTCGATTCTGCTGCAGCCGCTGAGCAGGGAGGCGATTCAGAGGCAGATGGGTCTGGCGATCCACCGGAAAACGCAGCGGCACCGCGGATTGAGATCGAAGCGACGATCACTGACCTGTCGGACGAGCAGCTCGCGCGCTTTGGCGGCAGCATTGAGTGGCTAAACACGATAGATGGAACACTATTCGCGGAAGCGAATCCTGCTGGCATCGATGCCGCTACCATTGTGGCGGCGCTGCGCGTTACTTTCATCGGTCAATATGATCCCGACGAGGACGACTTCATCGGCGCCACCTATTTTACCCGCAGCCTGACCGAGGACGAATCACCCACGCTATTCCGGAAACCTGACAAGCAGCATTGCGGCTTCCTGTTCCTCCGCTCGCTCAGGACCGGATCGCGCGCGCTCAGCCTCGAGCACGGCAGCCTGCTCGACATCATTCTCCGCTTGAAGGAGATTCGGCCCCGGCTGTGGGAAGGCACGCTCGAAGCGCTTTCCCAGTTGGATGTGGCGAGCGATCCGGAGATGGGGATCAGTGGTGTCCTCGAGAGCCTGAACGCTTCGCTTAAGAAATACGTACCCCGCGAATGGGGCGCTCAACCGCACCTTCGTGTTTCCAGCCTAACTCGCGAGCATCTGCGCAAGGTGATCACGGCCTTCATCGCTACCGGCAATGGTGACCATGCCGCGCCCTTCTACCGGCAGGGTACAGGCACGATCAACATGCTCGTCCTCGCGCTTCTCTCCCAGATTGCCGAGGACAAGCAGAACGTGATCTTCGCCATGGAAGAGGTCGAGACTGCCATTCCTCCCTATGCTCAGAAGCGCATCATCCATGAGCTGCGAAAGCTCTCGGCCCAGTCGATCATCACTTCACATTCTCCATACGTTCTGGAGGAATTCGGTGTTGACGAGACCGTCATCCTAACAAGGACCAGCCAGGGTGCGCTCAGCCAGTCGTCGATCACCCTTCCTGACAGTGTAAAGCACAAGCGCTATCGTCAGGACTTCCGCACCAAATTTTGCGAAGGATTACTCGCACGGCGCGTGCTCATTGCCGAAGGCGACTCCGAAGCGACAGCGCTTCCTGCAGTGGCGCGTCGGCTTTCTGATCTCAATCCAGCGATCTACAGCTCGATCGAGGCTTTGGGGATCACCGTGATCAACGCCAAGACCGAGACACAGATCGCCGACCTGGGCAAACTCTATGCAGGTCTGGGCAAGCGGGTGTTCGCGCTATGTGACCTGCAGACCGCCGAGGCGCAGCAGGCAATTGAGGCCGAGGTCGAACATTTGTTTATGCATCCCGAAAAGGGCATCGAAAACCTTGTTCTCAAGAACACCACGGTGGAAGCGATGAACCGATTCTCAAAGGCGCTCGCCTGGCCGCCTCACCTGTTGGCAAAGCATGTCGGCGACGAGGTGGACATGGTCGAAGCACTCATGGACTATTTTCAATGGTCGAAGGGCAACTGGGGCATCGCCGACTTTCTCGCCCAATGCTCAGAGGCGGAGATACCCGAATGGCTGCGCCAGACCGCCGCGCAGCTACGCCAACTTTGCGATCCGCCACCACCGCCCCCGGCCGCAGGTCCGGCGTCTGGTGATGTCGGCGACGACTTCCAAGCGCCTCTAGGCTGACCGCGACGACCATGGTCGTACTGACGCCGAAACAGCATATTGTGCTCGCGACCGAAGGCCACCAGCTGGTCACCGGCGGTCCCGGCTCCGGCAAGACGACTGTGTCGATCCTGAAGGCGGCGATGATTGCACGCGAAGCGCTAAGGCCAGGCCAGCGAGTCCTATTCCTGAGCTTTGCGCGCGCGACGGTGTCCCGTGTCCTAGAAGCCATCGATGAGGAAAAGGGTGTCACCGCGAATGAGCGGAGCCTAATCGAGGTCGACACCTATCACAGCTTCTTCTGGCGGCTGCTCAAGACGCACGGCTATCTCGTTGGTCTGCCACGCCGGATTTCGATCCTCACCCCACCGGCAGAAGCGATCGCCCTATCCGCGATCCGTCGAGAATATGGGCCCGATGGTAAGCTGGGTGAAGCCGCGCTGGCCGAAAAACGAGCGCGAGAGATGGCCGAGCGCGACCGGCTTGCATTTGCCGAGGGAAAAGTCTGCTTCGAACTATTCGCCGATTTGGTGGCGCGGTTGCTTGAGGGTTCAGCCAAGCTGCGCGCGCTCACGGCCATCACCTGGCCCTGCATCATCTTCGATGAATTCCAAGATACAAGCGAAGATCAATGGCGCGTCGTAAAGGCGCTCGGCGACCGTTGCACCCTGATCGCACTGGCCGATCCCGAACAGCGCATATTCGAATTTATCGGCGCCGATCCTGCGCGACTCGATCATTTCAAGGCCGCATTCGCTCCAACCTTCACTGAACTCGGCTCGGACAATCATCGTAGCAAGGGCACCGACATCCTATTGTTCGGCAACGACGTGCTAGCCGCCAAGTTCAGCAAGTCCGAATATGTCGGTATCGCTTTCTGCCCGTTCCCGTCCAATCGAAACCAGGCCTATGCCGCACTGGTGACGCAAGTCCTCCAGGCACGTGCGCGGTTGATCGCCACCGGACGGCGTGATTGGTCGCTGGCCATACTCGTACCGACAAAGCGGAAGATGCGGTTGGTTTCCGATATCCTTCGCGATCCGTTCGGTAATGTGCCGGCCATCGCCCACGCCGCGTCGATCGATATGGACGGACCGATCCTAGGCGCAGACGTCATTGCATATCTGCTACAACAAGCACGAGCGGAGGATGACCTCGACCAGTTGGTGCATCTGATGTGTCATTATCTTCGCGGTCGTGGAGGTGCCGACCCAGGTAAGGGCGACTTGGCCGATGCGGCCAGGCTGGAGACCGCGCTGGCGAAATGGAACCAGCGGATCGCGATGGGACAGGCCCCGCATGCGAACAGTGTCATTCGCGCGGTCGCTGGTGTCCTCTCCGCCAGCCAGCAGGTCGTCATGGTCGGCGATCCCGACAAAGACTGGATTGCCGTCCGCGCTACACTCGCTGATGGAGCGTGTCCTCGGCTGAAAGCGATTGCGAACGACTCGCGTAACGTGCGTCTGCTCGAACGTGGCACCCTGTTACGCAATACGCTCGAACAAAACTGGCGCGAGCGAGGTCGCTATGCCGATGCGCTCGACATCACCCGACTTGCCTTTGTCCAAGACCACTTCGCCACCGCGCAGCGCCCGGAAACGGGCATCATTGTAATGAACATGCACAAGGCGAAGGGTAAACAGTTCGACGAAGTAATCGTTTTTGAAGGATGGCCGGTACGCGTCGGCAAGGAAGTCAAGGCGAACCCGGATCGGATCGTTCGCGAAAACAAGGGCGACGGCGACCTATCCCAGGCGCGACAGAATTTCAGAGTGAGCGTGACTCGGGCTAAGTCCCGCACAACCATTATGACGCCGGGTGACGATGTCTGCGTTCTTCTCAGACCGGGCTGAATGATTCGAATGCCAGCTACTGGCGTCAGTCGTTCGGCGTTACTAGGTCGACGATACCACCACTTGGCTCCTTGGCACGGAAGTTAAAGTCCAGGGTCACCAAGTCAGGCTTATCGATGGACAGTCAAGACCCACCAACAACGCTGTCCTTCAGTCCGCACCATGGCAAAGCCAGCTTTCTAGATCATCATCGAGGTAGGCGAACGACTTTGATTGGGGCGTTTGGTTATCATTAAACGAGAGGAGAGTGAGCTTTGCTCTTCCTGAGCCGGGGCATGTGCATCCCGGTGATCAGGAGTACTCCCATGACCAAATTCCGACGCACTGCTTCAGCTTCGCCAGCCCAGCGCATCACCGCCGCCATCATTGAAAAGCTTGAGCAAGGCACCAAGCCATGGGTCAAGCCGTGGCGCGGTGTGCCGGTCTCGCGGCCCTTGCGCTCCTGCGGGACGCCCTATCGCGGCATGAACACTTTCTGGTTGTGGATGGTGGCCGATGGCTGTGGCTACGCCTCGCCATACTGGATGACCTACCGCCAGTGCCAGAAGCTTGGCGGACATGTCCGCAAGGGCGAGAAGTCGACCATCGCGATCTTCTACAAGAGCTACACCAAGGAGGTCGAGACCGCCGAGGGCGAAGCGGACACCGAGAACCGGCGCGTCCTCAAGGCCTATGCCGTGTTCAACGCCGACCAATGCGACGGCCTCCCCGAGTTCTATCATCCCAAGCAACTCGTTGCCGCGCTGGAGCCCGAAGGTCGCGAAGAGCGGCTTGATGCCTTTTTCGCAGAGATTGGCGCGGACCTGCGCCATCATGGCGCCCAGGCCTATTACGAGCCGCTGCGCGACCGCGTCACCATGCCGCCAGCCGAGCTATTCGAAGGTTATGACCACTATTACGCGACGCTCGCGCACGAGCTGTCGCACTGGACGGGGCATTCCTCGCGGCTCGACCGCGATCTCAAGAACCGTTTCGGCAGCGACGCCTACGCTGCCGAAGAACTGATCGCCGAACTGTCCTCGGCCATTCTCGGGGCAGAACTGGGCCTTCCGGTCACCCACCTCGACCATCACGCCAGCTATATCGCCTCCTGGCTCAAGATCCTCAAATCGGACGAGCGCGCGATCCTCACCGCTGCGGCCAAGGCCGAGGAAGCGGCCAGTCTGCTCCTTGAACTGGGTGGTCACCAATCCAGCGAAAGCGAGGACGATTTCGACCTTGCTGATGCGGCCTAAGCGGGAGACCGGACATGGGACGTTCCGTCAGCTATCCAACCGGCTCCGTGGTTGCCTTTCGCCTGCTCGGTGACGGCGAAGACGACGATGTCGACTGGGTCTACGAGTGCCTCGTCGACGAGGTGATCGATACCACGAAGGCGACCTTTCCTTCTTTCGAGCGCTTCGAGGGATGGCGCGGCCGCGAGGACCGTATCCTCCTGCGCAACGCCTTCGCCGATTGCGGCATATCGACCTATTGCGGGCTCGCGGCGATCTGGCTCGCCGAACGCAACGATGTCCGGTACTGGGAAGCCGATTTCTACAATCCACGAACGGCGAGAGCACGGTACTGGCTTGGCCAGGTCTCGGGTAGGTTCATCGACCTGTTTGGTGAGTTGCGCCTGGTCGGTCGCTTCTCAAATGGCGAAGCGATCTTCGAGCGCTCCCGATCCGCTTGCGACACCGGGACCTGACCCTGCCTCATCCCTGTCCGCCGGGAGAGGCCCTTGGGCCGGTCGGGGCGCGCCGCAACCTGCGGCCCGTCGGCCCGTGTTGCCCGCGCCAGCCTAGGGCCGCAGGTTTCCCGCTGCGCGGTGCGTCTCGCCCCTTGTCCCGGCCCTGATCGGGCTCCGGCGGACAGGGCCGAGGCAATGGTGCCTCCTCTCCTTGTCCCCGCGATCAGGAGACACCCCATGTACGACAGCTTCATCGACCAGTTGAGCGGCCTCGACCTTTCAGGCCTCAGCATCAGGCCGGCCCCCTTCAACGCAACCGACTTTCCCTGCGAGGACTTGATCGAGCAGACGCTTGGCGCCGTATGGTCCGATCTCTTCGCGATGTTTTCCGACACGGCCCTGGAAACTGATGCCGAGGACATTGCCTGGGGTATGGTCAATCTCTTCCACCGCGCAGCCAGCCGCAAGTCGGCTCAGCTTGACCGGGCCAGCGACGAGATCCGTGTCCTCCTTGCATCCGCCGATGGCTCCGAAGTGCATTCGAGCAATCTTGAAGAGCAGGTTGAGCGCGCGCAGGCTGCCGAAGCGAGCATGCTGGCCTTCGAGCAGATGCGCGAGGCGGCGGCAGCGCTGTACCGCGACGAGACCGGTTCGTCATGGAAGCCAGTTTCGGGCTCGCGGACCAGCCATTCGCGCCACCTTACTTCGGCTGTGATCGATGCCCGCGATTTCCTCCGAGCACGTGCTGAGAACCGGCGTCACGCTCTGATTCCGGAAGGAACTCCGGTCGTTTTCGCCGGTGGTCGCCAGAGCTTCGAGAGCGCCGAGGACGCGCGTGCCTATGCCGACAATATCTGGGCAACGCTGGACAAAGTTCGCGATGCGGTTCCCGATCTCTTCCTGGTCCATGGTGGCGACGGCAAGGGTGCCGATCGTCTGGCAGCGAGCTGGGCTGAGCGCCGCGAAGTGCAGCAGCTGACCTATTCGCTCGATCGTCGGCTTGGTGCGCGCGCAGGGTTCAAGCGCAACGAGCAGATGCTTGCGCTCAATCCGCGTTATGTCGTCGCCTTTCCGGGCAATGGCGTGACCGAAAGGCTTGTCATCGATGCCAAGGCGCGCCGGATCACCGTGGTCGATCGTCGCGGCCTCTTGGGCACTTCTCCTGGGTCCTGAGGGGCCCTTCATCATCTTCATCTGAATTGCATGGATGGGCATTCAGCGCCGACCCGACTATGAACCGGTCATGCAACTTGACGATCTGCTGCAGCGCTACTTTGCCACCAGCGACCTTTCCGGGGTTGCTCCCGACACGTTGTCAGCCGGCATCGAGCATTGCCGGGTCGATCTCGGCCTTGAGGAGGACCGGGGCAAGCGCTTTGCACTGTGGTCGTTCCTGCACATGTTCGGGTCCGCCCCCGATCTCGATGTGGCGTTCGAAAACGAGGAGGACCGGGAGGCCGCGCGCAACTTTATGGATCTGCTTGCGGCATCGGAAGGCGAAGGCGAAGCCTGATTGCAAGCGCCGGTCACGGCACCTTCAGACCCGCACCCGATACCCATCCGGCTTTCTTCGCGAACAGTCCTGAATCAGGTCAGCTGAGGACAGCAACCCGTTCCTTTCCGGCCGTGTGGTCGCGCTTCGCGCGCCTGCCCGCACCACCCGTCATGAACAGGTTCCCCTTCGGCCCTTCTGGCCTGCGGTGCAGTCCTCCCATGCCCTGCTTCTTAGGCAAGTTCGCAAGCCGGAGATGGTCTCCGGTTTGAGGAACTGAAGGACTTACACCATGACCAATATCGCAATCCTCACCGGCCGCATCGCTCGCGATCCGGACACCCGCGAGACCAAGGGCGGCACCAATGTCACCGGGATCACGGTCGTCACCGATCGCCCCGCACGCGACAAGGACGGCAAGACCTACAAGGACGAGAACGGCTACACCGCCAAGGAAAGCGAGTTCCACCGGGTAACCTGCTTCAATGGCCTCGCCAAGACCGTCGGCCAGTACTGCTCCAAGGGCCAGTTGGTCAGCGTGCAGGGCCGCATCCACTACACCCAGTGGGAGGATAAGGACGGGGTCACGCGCTACGGCACCGAAATCCTCGCCGACAAGGTCGACTTCCTCTCCCGCGGTAGTGGATCGAGCGACGACAACGACAACACCGACGCTCCCGATATCGACTGACATCGATGCCGGTCGTCCTCCTTACGAAGAGGCTCTGCCGCAAGCGGCAGGGCCTCTTCTTCTGTGGTTACTGGGTTCCCGGCGCAGCATTCGAAGCACGGGTTGCACCGCGCCCCGTCAGTTTCTCGATCGCGGCATCCTCGCCGAGTTTTCCGAGTTCTTCGGCAACCTTCCTCAGACCCTTCTTCGAGAAGCTTTCGAGGCCGCTTCCCAGGATGATTTCGCCGAGTTCTCTGGCCGCTTGCACTTCAAGTTCGCGCTGTTTGGCGTCGAGCGCCTCGCGGTCCGCTTCGAGCTTTTGCAGGGCTGCAATCGCGCTCCTGTTTCGGGGCATGTTTCTTGTCCTTTTATCCCCCTCGGATCTGCTCCCCGGTTGTTTCCATGCCCGCGTCATCGGGGTGTAGGAAAGTCAATTCGCACCCAGCAGGCGTTCGATATTGGGCGGAGGTGGTGGGTTCTGGCTCACGGTTCTCCCAGCATGATGGCCTTGCGCCTCCCACCTCAAGGACGGCGGGGCCCCACCATTTTGCCCGCCACCGGATTGCATCCGGCAGCGAACAAAATCGTTACCCCCACCGCCGCTATCGCGGTCGCCCATCCGGGCGATCCCTGACCCGGGATGCACAAGACCATCGCGCACGCCTCCTGTCGTCTCACGACAGAAATCAGGAGGATTATCATGGCTTATTCGATGCATTGCGCCCTTCCGTCACGGAGCTATTTCGAGGCTCTCGAAACAGCCGAGAAGAGAGCGCTGCACAGCTTCTTCGATCAGCACGTTATCGAGGATGATGAACTCGGGTACTTTGCCCTCGACGAAGGTGACTACAACATCTTGCCAGCGCATCTCGCAGCGCGGGTGGTCCACACGGTCCACGGCGGCATGCTCGACGAGTTCTGAGACGACCGACAGGGCGGGAACCGGGAACGGTTCCTGCCCTTTTTTCTTGTTCGCCGGATAGTCCAATCAGGCACAAGAATCAGGTTCGGTCGGTTGCTCTGACGGTCGCCCACCGCAATGCGGCGGCGCCCGATAAATGGAGCGGGGCTGTGGACGCACTCTGTCCCGCGCATCTTGCGATGCGCTCCTGAGGGTGCGGCGTGATCTGTTCTTGGGCCCCGCGCGCACTTGCGAACCGGCACCGGGTCGGGCGGCGGGAAGCTGGGCACGCGACATGCCCCGTTTGCCTTGCTTCCCACGCGCCCTTGGCCGCTGCCTTTTTCGCAGGTGCTGTCTTTGGCTGGAAGCGTCGAAATGCTCTCGATCTGCATCCGAAGAGGTGCCAGGCCTGGTTGCTCGCGCTCCATCGTGGAGGTCGGGAATGGTCGTCCTTGATCAATCCCCGTTGCTGACTGGACCACCTCGCGCACTTGGGAACAAGGGAGCACACCCTACCCCGCGATTTCGGGATTTATCTTTCTGTTATTGCTAAAGAATGTGGTTTTGGGCGAAATCAACCCGTCTGCGAGTAGAGCGGCTTTGCGCTGATCCGCTGACAACTCACATGCATCTATAACTCTGAAATATAGTCTTAATCTTTCGATTGACTGCGAGTTGTTCACGAT
>Ga0208817_100493_pt1 | contig 12455 bp, 10 predicted proteins | sample Virmet3819_2500_FD_185741 | JGI IMG/M metagenome (GOLD analysis project Ga0208817, IMG submission 185741) | Marine viral communities from the Southern Atlantic ocean transect to study dissolved organic matter and carbon cycling - metaG... | ecosystem: Environmental > Aquatic > Marine > Oceanic ... | reverse complement strand
TTTAATTCATCCCAAAAAATTGATTTATTTAACACTAGATAATTAGAATGCGCGCCCACCACCACATAAGTAAAAACCACGCATGTAATTTGGCCAGCCCTTGCCTATTTACGGGGCGTTATCCAACAACAAGCACGTAAATCTAATTACTAGGAACAATCCATGAAAAAAATTGCAACTGCAGTTCAGTTAGCATTAGCGGGAAGCGTCGCGTTGACCTCAAGCAACGTTCTTGCACAAGACTCAACAAATGAAGGCGTTGATGTTGAGAAAATTCAAGTTACCGGCTCTCGTATTTCACGCCAAGGCGCTATTGCCCCATCACCCGTAACTGCCATTTCTGGCGAATCGCTGCTTAAGTCAGGCGCGATGAATATTGGTGAAGTTCTTAATGAGTTGCCTTCGCTTGCAAACACTTTTTCATTAAGCAATTCAGGCCAATATATTGGTACCGCTGGGCTAAATATTCTTGACCTTCGCGGTATGGGCACAGACCGTACACTTGTATTGGTAGATGGCAAGCGTCACGTTTCTTCCTCCGCTGGCTCTGCTGCGGTTGATACAAATACGATCCCTACTTCATGGATTGAGCGCGTTGAGATCGTTACCGGCGGTGCTTCTGCTGTTTACGGTGCTGACGCAGTAACCGGTGTTGTTAACTTCATTCTTAAAAAGAAAATTGAAGGTTTTGACATGAGCGCAACGCAAGGCTTTGCGCAAGAAAATGGTTATAAGAATAATAAGTACCAAGCATCTTACGGCTATAACTTTGACAATGACCGCGGCAATATCGCTTTTGCAGCCGAATACAGTTCTCAAGAAGCGCTTGAAGCCCTAGATAACCCTTGGACTGCCACATCTTATCGTAATATGAGCTTTGAAAGCATCATGGGTTATGAGCGAAGCGAAGAACAATTAAATTCTACGGCTTTTCCTGATAACTTTTACACTGCCAATGCGGATTACTATACGCTGAATAATGCGGGCGTATTCGGCGGCAGTACTAAAACCTTTAATGCAAATGGTTCAATCCGAGACATTTACACGGGCAATCAAGTAGATGGAGCTTTCTGCGCAAACTGTGATTCTTTTAACCTTCGTCAGTTTACGCAACTTCAGCCTGAATTCGATCGCACTAACCTAAATGCAAAGGGTAACTACGAACTTAATGACGATACGACCGTGTATGCACAGGCTAAATATGCGCGTACCCGAGCAATTACGGTTGGTCAGCCTGCTTTCTTCTATGGTGATGCAGAGACGACTATTTACCGCAACAACGCGTTTTTAGACGAGAGCGTTGCGACTTACATGGATGAAAATAATCTAGACAGTATTCAGCTTAACCGCATGATGACTGACTTAGGTAGACGCACCGAAGCAGATGAACGTGAAACATACCGCTACGTGCTGGGCGTTGAAGGCTACCTGGGCGATGAATGGAGCTACGAAGCATTTGTAAACTACGGTAAAACAGAGCTTGAACGTGAGAACCGTAACAACCTTGTTCTGCAAAAATTCGAGAATGCACTAAATGCAGTAACCGACAGTGATGGGAACATTGTTTGCGCGTCAGGAAGTGATGATGGCTGTGTACCACTTAATATCATGGGTTTTGGTCAGCCTTCGCAAGAAGCGATTGATTACGTAAACACCACCTCAGTTGGCACAAGCAAAATTGAACAGTACAACGCGGGCGCAACCATCGCTAATTCTGGTATTTATGAATTACCAGCAGGATACGTTGGCTTTGCAGCGGGCGTGGAATACCGTAAAGAAAAAAGCGAGATAGAAGAACCTGATAATGCAGCAGGCACCTTCTTTAACACACTAGGTGAAGATAAAGGCGAGTATGATGTTTCTGAAGTATTCACTGAAGTTACTCTTCCGCTACTTGCAGATCTACCTGGGGTAGAGATGCTAACCTTTGATACCGCTGCGCGTATTGCCAACTACTCTTCTATTGGTAACGCGAAAAGCTGGAAGCTTGGCTTAGACTGGAAGGTGTATGAAGATTTACGTCTTCGTGCCACAAAGTCATCAGCACTGCGCGCGCCAAACATTGGTGAGCTTTACGGTGAAGCTAGCCAAACATTTTTCCGCGTAAGCGATCCGTGCCGCACTGATAACCTTGCAGATTTAGCCAATGCGGACCAGCGCATTGCAAATTGCGCTGCGTTAGGTATTCCTGCTGATTTCAACTCTGATTACGACTCAGCAACGCTAGAGGGCGTAAACGGTGGCAATATCGATTTGCAAGCGGAAAAGTCTATATCTAAAACATTGGGTATGGTTTACACACCAAGCTGGTTCAAGGGCTTTACGGCTACAGTTGATTATTGGGAAATTGAACTAACAGACGCAATTTCTTCCATTGACGGGCAAACAATTTTGGACCGTTGTGTTGACTCTGAATCGGGTATTAACAATGTATACTGTGGCCTTGTTGACCGCGATGGAACTACCGGTGAAATTACTCAGATTAGAAGCTACGCATTAAATATTGCAGGTCAAGAAGCTAAAGGTGTCGACTTTGAATTGGGCTATGATTTTGACGCGTTAGAAGGTGCCTTCCGTACAAGCTTAATTGCGACATACCTTAAAGATCGCAAAGAATTCCCATTCCAAGACAACCCTGAGGTGTTTTATCAGTACGCTGGCACTGCAGGTGAATCTGATTGGCAAGGTGTATTCACCATTAACTATAGTCGTGGTGATTGGGAAGCGAGCTGGAAAACTCGTTACCTAGAACGTTCGAGCATATACGATAACCAAGCGTTAGCGCGTAACCCTAACCCAAGCAACCGTATGGAACTGCCTTCATACGCAGTGACTGACGTAACCGCAGGTTACAATTTTGCGAATGGCATAAGCCTAACTGTAGGTATCGATAACCTGTTTAACCGAGCCTTACCGACAGGTACAACGGGCACTGGTTCAACAGACGGTGCGTACGACAACATTGGCCGCTTCGGGTATATTACCGTAGCGTACAAGATGTAATTTAGGTTTTATCAACAAAGACAAAAACGGCGCTCATTAGCGTCGTTTTTTATTATGAAGTTAACATTTCGTCATTTTATCGCTATATAAGCGTTTGTATGGTTGCCATTCTCATAGTGCTCGAAGTGTATTGAAAACGTGCTTTCATACTCGGCACCTCCTTCTATGAAGTAGCGCCAAACATCGCTCAATGCATCGATGGCAATTGGCCAACATTTCACCTTGTCGCGAAAAAACGAGATACTTTCCCTTATCAACGAGCATTTCAATTTTAGAACAAATATAATCCGGTTTTGTCTCATCCAGGTTGCAATATATTGTGAATCAACGTTTTTTACTTGCCATAGTCGCCGTGCTTCTGGCGATGGTAACCATACAGTCTGGTGCATCATTTGCGAAGCAGCTCTTTCCTGTAGTTGGCCCTGAAGGCACCAGTGCTCTTCGAGCGTTTTTCGCCGCAGTAGTATTAACTATTATTTTTAGGCCTTGGAGAGCACGTTTAAGTGCGAAAGGATGGCGTAATGTTATTTTCTACGGCGCTTGCTTAGGCGCAATGAATATCATCTTCTATCTTGCGATTGAGCGCATTCCCCTTGGCATAGGTGTTGCGCTTGAGTTCACCGGGCCGTTGGCTGTGGCGTTTTTTAGTGCCAGAAAGAAGCGAGACTTTGCTTGGGCTATTTTAGCCGTTGCCGGCGTTTGTTTGTTGCTTCCCGATATTGGCGGTGCGTCTGCTGAAAGTTTAGATCCGGTCGGCGTTATTTTTGCGCTTACTGCTGGTGCTTTTTGGGCCGGCTACATCGTATTTGGAAATAAAACAGGTAGCGAAGGCTCAGGTGGTATTACCGTTACTTTAGGCATGTTGGTAGCCGCTATGTGTGTGGTGCCCATAGGCGTGGTTAGCCAAGGTAGTGCTTTACTATCGACACACGCCATATTCATCGGCTTTGCAGTAGGGATATTTTCGTCAGCTATCCCATATACCTTAGAAATGAGTGCTATGCGCAACATGCCTAAGCAAACTTTCAGCATTATGATGAGTGTTGAACCTGCCGTCGCGGCTATAGCAGCATTCATCATTATTGATGAAACCCTTACGCTTTCTCAGTGGTTTGCCGTGGCTATGGTTGTCATTGCTACCGCAGGAAGCTCTGCTACTCAGAAACAAGTAGTGCAACAAAAACAAATTGAAACCCTATCTTAGGGTTTCAAGTTTACTTTCCATTTTTACCACTCTAATCCTCCTTTTTTGTGAACTCAGACCTTATCCAATTCGTTAAACAACGATGTAGATTGTTAAATTAACGGCACTGGGAGAAACGATGAAACATTACGCAGTAAACACAGAAGTGGAATGGAAGTGGGGTAGCGGCAGTGCCACGGGCAATATCAGAGAAAAATTTACTAGCGATGTTGAGCGCACAATTAAAGGTTCTACGGTAAAGCGCGAGGCAAGCGATAGTGACCCTGCCTATCTCATTGAACAGAGCGACGGCACAAAAGTGTTAAAATCTCATAGCGAAATTACGAAATCGTCTTAACCTACCTTTCGCACTTTTTTGAAAAGAATGCGGCCTTCTTTGACCACCAAGAGCGATGTTGTTAACGTGGCAAAGTCGCGCATTTGAATTAAGGCTGCTTCGCAAAGGCGTAAGTCAGCTTGCAGTCGATGTATTTTAGCAATTTGTTTACCACCCTCGGCACGGCAATATCACCGTTAGCAGTTTTTGATTCCACATGAATATCGCAGTCATCATATTGAATTTGCTGGCGAATAACGTAATCGTTGAGTTCGTCGAACAGGCTTTCTTTTAAAGGAACCATGCCGATGAACGCATCTGAGCCTTTTTCATCAACAAGTTCTTCACGTTTAATAAAGTAAGCACCTTCAATTTCTCGCTTTAGCGTATAAGCCTGCATGGCATCTAATTTTGTTAAGCGAAAGTGCACGCTTATTTGGGGTTCTGTCACTGTATATCTCTGTTTCTCTTTCGAAGTTTATCTAAACGGTTACCGCTTTATTTCCACTTTCCAAGGCGGGTTCACTCTATTCTCTCCTGCCCAGTACAGCTTTATTTTGTTGCCAGATGGATCTCTTAAAATGGCCTCTTTCCAAAGGTAGCGCTGCTGCGTTGGCGGCTGCTCAAAACGAATACCTTTTTCCACAAGAGAGGTATACAACTCGTCTAGCGCCTCGTGTTCAAAATAGATCACACTGTGATTTTGAGCACTTTCGCTTTCTAAAGAGAGCGAAAAAGTGGACGAGCCTTCAGGACAGGTGAATCTGGCATAATGCGGTGTATCTACAATTTGAGTGAACCCAAGTGTAAGGTAAAACTCCACCGCTTCGACCATATTAGTAACGGGTAACGTGACTTGGTTCAATTCCATGAAGACCTGCTCCTTGTATTTGTATTGTTTGCGCTAGATTTAATCGTCGCGTCCTAGATAAGCATGAATAGCTATGATTTTACCGTTTTCATTAAATTTCAAGACATCAACAACGAACAGTGTTTCAGACTTATCCACCACAATTTTGAGCTCACCAGACACCATCTTCTCATTTACCATAGTAGACAGCACATCTATTTCTATCGAGTCAGCATTCTCAAAGTTCTTACGTGTTTCATCAACGGCTAACCGTTTACCTTTTACAGAAATTTTCCAGTCCCTTAATGCAATGTCATCCGCAAACATATCGGAAACACTGTCTAGGTCCTTTTGTTCATAGGCTCTTAAGTATTGAATAAAGACTTCGACCCACTCCATTTTACGTGTTCCCTTTATCAGTTTTTTAAAAGACACCAGCCAATCGGTTTACACCCAAAAGGCCAGCGTCCAGTTAATATAACCGTTACACTATCAAAAATAACGTGGCTGCTGTGGCCGCGCCCATTGTAAGGTTAAACTGCCGTCTTCGAGTTGGCGAACTCAACCACACGCGTATTTTTGCGCCTACCGCTGCCCAAAGCGAGATGCTTGGAAAACCAATCACGGCAAAAGCGGTAACAATCGCAATACCAGATTGGGTGTAGTGCTCGCCAGGCAGTGAAAACGTGCCTACGCTGGCTAACGCCATCATCCATGCTTTAGGGTTAATTAACTGAAATAATGCCCCTTCCCACCACTTGAGCGGCCCTTGGCGTTTTGTCGACTTAATTTTGTTTTCTACTAGGCCTACTGGCTCATCTACGGGGCCAGTGGCAATTTTGAACGCTAACCATAACAGATATCCCACGCCAAGCACTTTTAGCACACTGTACAGTACGGGAAATATGTTGAACAGCGCACCAATGCCCAGCAGTGTGCTTATCATTAGACCTGCAACACCAATTACAATACCCAGCATGTGCGGCAGCGAACGTTTATAACCGTATTGTGCCCCAGAAGCTAATAGCATCATATTATTCGGGCCAGGCGTTACCGTACTGATGAACGCGAATGTCGCAAGCGCGATGAGTAAAGATGTTTCCATGACAGTCCTTATGTGTTGAGGTGAGCAATGCGTTTCTTTAAAAGAAAGGGGTCGGTTAACCAAACGCTTGTTTTTCACCAACACAATACAATCATATTTTTGTATGCATCATACCCAAATACACTTAAAAACAGCCATACAGTTTAGTCATGGTAACGTCTGTATGGTAGTTATTTCACCAATCTGTATGGTTAAAAGCTCCTGCCAATTAAGATATAGTTATCTGTATGCAGATGACTTCATAAGAATAAATATTGCGATGACGCTTTACGAAACATTAGCCAATGAACTTAAAGCCCAAATCGAGCGTGGTGTTTTTGAGGTGGGGAACAAGTTACCTTCGGTTAGGCAGCTGTCAACGGAGCATAAAGTAAGTATAGCTACCGTGCAGGAAGCATATCGAGTGTTGGAAGCGCAGCAACTGGTAGAGGCAAAACCTAAATCAGGTTATTTTGTCGCCCGTAGTATATTAATAGATAACACCCCTAGCATGACGAAGCCTCCGCAACGCCCTATGGATGTGTCTCAATGGGAAGATGTGCTAGACACTTTGCTGAATACCTTCAATAAAGATCATGACGCTAAAACCCTGTGTCAGTTTCAGCATGCCATGCCCACCATGACTGCCAAAACCCTTAAACCGCTTATAAAACGCCTGCATGAACTTACCAAACATCGAGCCTTGGACGGCATGATATACGGTGACGTAAAAGGTGATGAAACTCTGCGAAAACAGCTAAGCCGATTGGCCGCAGCATCTGGCTGTGTGTTGCAAAGCGACGAATTCATTGTGACTTCTGGCTGCCAGGAAGCCTTATCTGTTTGCCTTCGCGCAGTGGCGAGCGCCGGCGATGTGATAGCGGTAGAATCCCCCGGATTCTACGGTGCTATGCAAGCTATAAAAGGCGCTGAATTAAAAGCGTTAGAGATCCCCACCGACTCTGAAAAAGGACTGAGTTTAGAGGCATTAAAGCTAGCGCTTGATCAATGGCCGATCAAGGCCATTTTAGTCGCCCCAACGGTAAATAACCCTCAAGGATTCGTTATGCCTGAGGCGAAAAAGAAAGCGTTATATGAATTGGCCAGAGAGTACGACGTAGCCATTATAGAGGACGACATTTACGGCGATATTGCCTACGCCTACCCTCGTCCAAAAACCATTAAATCGTTCGATAAAGATGGGCGCGTTTTACTGTGCTCCTCGTTTTCAAAAACGCTATCGCCTGGTTTTCGCGTGGGTTGGATAGCGCCGGGAAGCTATAGAAATAAAGTGCTCCACGTTAAATATGTCAGTAGCTCTATGTGCCCTACTCTACCCCAATTAGCTATAGCCAGTTTCATTGAGCAAGGCGGTTATGACAAACATATTCGGGCTATGCGTCACCATTACCTAAGTGCACGAGACGCACTACGTTCAGACATTAAGCGTTACTTTCCCGCCGACACCTGTATTAGCTACCCTCAAGGGGGCTATGTGCTTTGGGTAGAGCTAAACAGCCGTTATGACTCCGTGAAGCTGGCTGACGAAGCCAAGCAAAAAGGAATTTATGTCGCGCCAGGGCAACTATTTTCGGCAACAGGTAAGTATCGACATTGTCTGCGTTTTAATTTCATTGATAGTACGCAGGCAGCACGCACCGAAGCTATTCAGCGTCTTGGTGAGATGCTTGTTGCACAAGAAGCCTAATTTTTTATACAAAGTGCGTAAACCCAAGGGCAATTGATCCACATCAACGCAGGCTAGCCGTAAGTCCACCAAAATAAAACCATCCAAACTAACCTGTGAAACTTTGTATGCTTACGTTAGTGAATAATACAGATGCGAATGATGACATTGTGCCTGAAGCACACGGACTATACCGTCTGCATTTAAAGCCTAACACGCAAATGGCGATAGAGAATAAGCCCGTCTTCGGTGCGAATATTACGCTACATAGCAGCGTATTGAAGCACGATAATTTTGTGGCAACGCCAGATAATATATTAGGTTGGCTGGATCACTGCGGTTTGTCACACTTTGCAGTGAAAGCCGAGACCGACAATTCAGAAAGTGAAGACACGTCTGTACTTTTGCCTTCACAGTTTTTAAATGCCGAAGGCGGAATTTTGCGTGTAACTGCCCCCACCCGCATTTATCTAATCAGCAAAACCCCAATTGATATTAACAAACGCGGCCTGTGCCTTTTTACGCCAGTAAAATAACCAAACAGAAGTGTACTCTGCCTCAAAATTTGGAGGGCAGAGTACATCTTCTTTTATTCGATTTCTGGGGTGGCGTTTGATGTGCTTTCTAAGTGCAGGCTAATTACTTCAGACAGCCCGGAATAACGCTTATCCACCCGTTGAACCATGTGGGTAAATGTTGCGTTGTCAGAGATGATTAAGCAGCCGTCTTTAGCACGGGTTAACCCTGTGTACACTAGGCCTCGATGAAATAAATTGGCGGCTTTCTCGCTATCAGGCTTAGGTAAAATAAGTACGACATGGTTAAACTCAGAGCCTTGAGATTTATGTATGGTCATGGCATACACAGTTTCAAACTGCGGTACTCTTGATAGCGATATGCTGCGCAACGCTTGTTTTTGCGCTAGCGTCTTGTCAGCACTGTCTCCCGCATTTGCCGAAGCTTTCTGACTTGAACCGTTTTGACCCGAAGCTTGACTATCCTGGTAAAACCACGCATATAGCTTTCCTTTGCTGTCAGGCCAGATTACACCAACCTCACCGTTTGATAGTCGTTGAGGATGATGATTCTTGACAATCATAATGGGCTGACCTTGATAGAAATGGCCTTCCCGCTTTCTGATTTTGTGCTTGATAGCATCGAACACCAAATTATTCAGGCCTTCTACGCCCAGTCCGCCCTTGCGGACTGGGGTTAGCCACCTAACCACATTCAGGCGATTAAGCGCTTCTTCGGCACTGCCAGCGTCAAAAATAGGCAAGAAGCTTTCTTTGGCCAACTGTTGTAAATCACGGCCGCTAACCTGGAGTTCTGGCCATAGATGAACGCCGGATTGTAGTCGCGATGCCGTATTTGAACCAAGACCCGCACTTTCGTCATTGGCATCAGCCTGGTCATTAATTGCAGTAAGTGCGCCGCTTGCATCACCTCGCTGTATGGCCGTTGCAACTTTTGCCACCTGCCCCTTGAAGCGCTGCGGTGCTTGCAGAGTTGCTACATAGCTTTTTGCCTGCTCATCAACAGGTAACAGGGGCAAATGCGGGCACAGCGTAGCGATGTGCTGACGCATTGACGATGGCACGCCACCTAAAGAAAACGCGTCGTCATGACTGTTTAAACTAAGTGAGCTATGTGCGCTGTTTGTGCCATTTGGCACATTCGCGTTGTCATCAAAACATGCTGGCCCGGTACTAACTAGCTGCTCTAACACGTTGCCAAGCTCAACCGCAGGAAGCTGATCTGCATCACCGATAAAATAGAGCCGTGCATGGTCTGGTAACGCTCGTACTATGCGCGTCATTAGCGCTAAGTCGACCATACTTGCTTCATCGACAATAAGTACATCTGCTGCCAATTGATTGTGCTGATTGAACTTAGTCGATACACCGTGCTCGCGCAATCCTAGTAATCTATGTAGCGTCACAGCATCGGTAGGCACGTTGTTAAGTACTGTGTCGTTCAACTTGCCGCGAAGCCCGTCTATGCTGTTCATGATAGATTCGGTCATACGCTGTTGCGCTTTACCTGTAGGCGCTGCCAGCACAATTTTTAAGTTTTCATCGCAAGCCTGTAGCGCCAGTAATAAGCGCAATACAGTATAAGTTTTACCTGTTCCTGGCCCACCGTTTATAACGCAAAAGCGCTGCATCAGGCTTTTCGCCACCGCAATTTGCTGCCAGTCTTGCTGATCGGTTATTTCGGTAGGAAATATTGCGGGCCAAAGTTGCTTTACTTTTTCGCTTGCGTCATCACTTAACGGCGTAAGCGCAGCTCGTTTTACCACATTGCTCGCAACTTCTTGTTCAAACTCATAGTAGCGACGGCTGTACAGCTTGCCGTTGCTATAGACAAATAGTTGAGCCACCTGCTCGTTAACCAGCGCGCTTTTTACAATTCTAAGTAGCGATGTTAGTTGTGGCACGTCAACACCTGCTTTGGGCGCTTTTTCCTGCTCGGTTTGTTCTACTGGTGACTTAGATGCGCCAACCGTCCCGCTACTGTTGTGTTCATTCGTTTCGGTCGCCAAGACCGCCTCTTGTTCTGCTACTACCTCTTTAAAAAGCGTTGTACCCGCTATTTCTTTAAGATAAATACAGCTGTGGCCATTGCGCTGCATATAAGACAAATACGCTAAGACCCCAGCCCAGATAAGCCTGTCTTCTTGTTCTAGTTCGTCAACAAAGCCAAATTCTTTTGCGACAAACTTGTCGATAGCCTCAATGCCAAACAAGTTATCAAAAAATGACGATACGGAATCTTGATTGTAATTCATTATTTTCCTTTGCTTCACTTTCTTTGACGTTTATTACTCGTCATCGAAACTAAACTGCTGCTGACCAGAAGGCTGTTGCCCCAAAGGTTGGCGAGAGCTGCCTGCTTTTTTCGAACTTGCCTTTGTCGAAGCCTTCGCAGATGGGCTTGTTTCGCTAGCACTTGTCGCCGCAGTATTTATGTCGCTTGGTGAAAGCTCATTTCCCGAACTTTCATTCTTTGAACTATCACTTTGTAGAGCCCCATCTTTACTTGCAAATATCCCGTCTAGTTGGTGAAGTACAGACGATGGAATATCAGTGAAAAACACTCCTTCACCGCGCTCGTTTTCTGGGTGCATACCGCGTAGATACAAGTAATACACACCACCAAAATGGATATCTGGGTCGTAGTTTGGTAGCGTATTTTTTAAATAGCGGTGTAGCGCCAAGCAGTAAATTAAGTACTGAAGGTCGTAAAGGTGATGCTGGTTGTTATGAAACAGCGCCGTTGGCATGTAACTATCTAGGGTATCGCCAAGCCAGGTTGATTTGTAGTCTGCAACATAAAACTGACCGTCATGTTCAAAAATCAGATCAATGAATCCGTGCATCATTCCCTGTAATTTTGCAGTAATTAGTTGAGGCGCAGTCTCGATCTCGCCGCCAATAATGTCTGCCACGTTTTTTCGATGTGTCGCGAGTACTTCACGAAGCTGAGTCCATTGGGTATCGTTCATTGGAAAATAAAATTCTGCTTCGCGCAAGGTTTGCTCTACCGGCAAATCACTCATGCTAAACTGCATATTAGGATACAGCGGTGTTTGCAGGGCTTCTTCAAGCCATTCATAAAGTAACGGCGTCCGCTTTTCATCTAACCCAAAGCGGTTAACCAGTTCTTTGCCAGTTTCTTCCCATACGGGCGCACTGAAGTCACTGTGCTCAAGAATATCGTGAAGTAAATTACCTGCACTAGCACCTTTCTCTAGGGTAAAACGCAGATCGCTTTTACTTACCGTACTTGCTATACCTTGCTGCACATGATCGTCTGCGTCAATTGAGCCCAGACCGTTCACAAGCGTATCGCTTGCATACACTTCTTCATCTCGAATGGTTTGAAGAACCGGTACACTTGGAAGTGATTGACCTAAAGACTCTGCTGCTGTGCCTGTTTCAACGCTTTGGTTAGCACCAACCGTGGTTAAACGGCTCATTGCTGAGAATGAATACAGTCGCCATTCTTCGCTTGCAGTACCAGTAAATTGCAAAGCAGTAAGTTGTGGTAACTCATCTTCTTGTTCAAAGCCAGTATACACTTCCTCAAACTCATCACCGTCGATATGGCAGGCATGGGACGCTTCTTCTTCAGCAACACGGTTTAACACACTTGACCAATCGTTGTTGCTGCCATCGCCACCTACACCAAGTGCTCGTGCTAATGCGCTTCTTTCATTGTTAGTCAGCGGTACAACGCCCATGTAACAGCGATGGGCAGCTCGTGTTACCGCCACATAGGCCAGTCGCATGTCTTCCGCTTCACTCT
>Ga0208817_100479_pt1 | contig 12620 bp, 10 predicted proteins | sample Virmet3819_2500_FD_185741 | JGI IMG/M metagenome (GOLD analysis project Ga0208817, IMG submission 185741) | Marine viral communities from the Southern Atlantic ocean transect to study dissolved organic matter and carbon cycling - metaG... | ecosystem: Environmental > Aquatic > Marine > Oceanic ... | reverse complement strand
AGATCGCTGCCAACCTCTTTTTCGATGCGCTTTACGATCTGGTCGCGATCTTAAATATCAATGAACAGGTGTTATCGTTAAACGGATCCCTGTCACTGGCTTTTGGCAGTGGCGGTCAAAAACACAGCAGTGCCCACTACAACAGTGCGAAAAGGCAGCTTGCGCTAGCAAAAAATGCAGGAGCCGGAGCGCTAGCCCACGAATGGTTTCAAAAACGCTAGGTGGATCTTTTTTTCTATTTTTGTATCTTTAAACTTGAGTTTTATTCTCAGTTTTACTATATATAGACCACGTTTTTTTTGTATTCTTGGTGTCTGTGCATGTCGGACATTATTAAGATTGCGTCACGAAAGTATGGTAGTGATGTTTTCTTTGACGGTGATAACTGCGTTTTGCTCCTGCCCACACTTTTTAGTCTACACACGAGCAGGAAGGGTAAAGTTTTCTCATTTCATTCTTATCTAGATGAAAACGGTGTGGCACAAAGGCGCTCAACTCTGGAAACATTGTCACCAATAACAAGGAATATCTACGCCAATCGGTTGAATCAATTTTTGAACTGGCTAAGCGATTACGACAAAGATAACGGCACATCACGTCTTGCCACCCACAACAACCTCCCTGCTGAACTCATAAATAAAGAATATATCGATAATCATCTATGTATTGTGATGGGCGCAGGAAAAGCCGCAATTACTCACCATGAAGCTGCGCTACAGCACTATTACAACTATTTATGCGCCGCAAGGCTTTCGACATATAAACATATTCACCATAGTCCCAAGTTAAATACTACCGTTGAAAAGAACACTAAAGCTCGAACCGCACTCAAGTATCTGTCCAGACCGTTGAGATTATTTCTTTATGAAAACGCAACATCACTGCGCGACGAAATACTCCTTAGAAATGGTGGGGAACTTGGCCTGAGGACGAGGGAAAACCTTGGTTTACTTCTTAATGATTTTAATTTTGGCGGAAAAAAAGAACAGGGTTTAAAGTCACTGTGGTTGGAGATGCAGACGAACAAAGGAAAACGTTCTTTTAGATACCTGCTGCAAGGCCAATATACAAAAGGAGCGCGGGGAAGAGGTGGTAAATCACGTGAGATTTTCATACCCCGTCATCTTCTCCAAATGTACAAGCGGTATTTTGACCGGGAGCGCCCAACTACAACTGCAAGTACTCTGCTCGTCAACAACGCTGCAAACGAAAACGGTACACCGATCAAGACTAGTAAAGGAAGTGATGTGTTTGCTCGTGTGAAGGGCGTGGCTATGGAAAAACAATACAGCGGTACTGAAGCGTCAGATATTCAGATGTTGGAAGTCGACCACACCTACCATTGTCTAAGACACAGTTTTGCCACAGATAAGTTTGTACAATTCTGCAATGAAGATCGAACGCCTATAGAAGAGGCCTCTTCTGATTCACGCGCTTTCTTGAGAGTTGCCCGATTGATGGGACATAGCCTCAACGCAAAAACGACAGCAAGGTACATTCAGCTTGCTCTCGACAAGCAATCCATTGAAAAGGAGGTCGCGTAAATGGACAACAATCCACTATTGTCAGCGGAAGAAGCGGCGGCGCGAGAATACGCCGCAACTCGGAAGATCACGCGAATTACACTCAAAGATAATATCGAAGATTTTCATGTTATCGACGAGAATAAAGAGGTGAAGGCTTCATTTCTGCTTAATAAAGTAGGTTGCCCATGGAAACACCTCATATTCCGTGCTTTAAAAGCCGCTTATAACGAGATCGTTATCCACGAAAACCACGCAGAGTCCAATAAAGATGCTTTTTTATCTCACACCCCAGAGTTCTGGATTTTTGTTAAACATTACCCAACATCAGAGAGCGCGTCGCGCGTTAAGATTATTAAGAATTATGAAGCTTTTAAGATTGATGTTTATGGGGTTAAGCCAGTTAGTGCGGGTCTAAACGAAATAAAACGAATCATTAATATCGCGCTATCGTCCTCAGACTTCAACAAAGCACTCACATCTGTTGAGCGAGATTTTCTTTACACGATCACCGAAGTTAAAGCTACACCCAGCTATCACGACATAAAACCAATCAATCTAAATACGTGGTTTACACAGCACGCGTGGCTTAGAACGGATGAGTATGGCGTTGGCCATGCTGATTACACATCATTAAGTCTACCTAAAAGATTAATGGCGTCTTTCACTGTCACTGCTGTGACAGCACTTGAGCTAATACAAGATGCCAAGTTGGCTTTGGTGGCTTTTATTGAGAAGGCCAACATCACTAGCAAAGATTTGCCGAACATGAAAGATAAAAGTGAGTTTGAAACGGCGAATCTTTTTAACACTCATAAAAAAGAGTGTGCCAAACAGTTAATCGATAAGATCCTGAAAAATAAAGATGTAGCTAAAGACATACCAAACATCGACAATGCATTGAAGTTGCTTCTTTATAGTAACCGCACCGAAGGGCACATAGAACAGTATTCAGTAGAATTTGGTTCAACACCGCCTTTGGCTTCGCTTATCACAGACCATCCCATTTTTCATTTTAGTTTTATAGTAAAGCTGGTTGAGCATGCTGAAAAAAGAAATAGAAAGCCTGAAACAGTCCCTGTTTGCCAGGCAGAAGAAATCTTCTTCTGCTGGCTTATGGCAGTACTCAGCGTGCAAACAACTAATATTTGTGGGCGTAACGGTTTAAAGCTCTCCGATTTTAGGTTCGCAAGAAAAGCTGATGGCCGTATTACACATATCAGCTGTAGCTACTTTAAAACTCGTGCAGGCAGAACGCACCGAACGTCTACCCTTACAACAGATCGATACATTGGCAAGATTCTGTTGCGCTATATTCGGGATGTTACAGGTTTAGTTGATGATGAAACCATGCTTGTCAGTAAACCCTATGGCAACCCTGTTTTCTCTAAGGCTGGCGATATATCAAAGTCAATTAATTTGTTTTCAATAGACGCGCTGCGTCATGAACTAGAACGACAGCTCAGTAAGTACCAGGCGTCGAATATTTTCTACGATGCTATTTGCGCACTTTTGAAAAATGGGGTTAGAAAGTTAGACATCAATCGACAAAAGCTTGAGGATATTGAAATCGAAACAGAAGTAACAGGCACCTTTTTCGGTTTGAGTATGATCAAAACGAGTGCCGTGTATTCACGTTCAGCCTCTTTCAATCCCGATGCTTTGCTAAATTTCAACTCTCACACAAACGAAACCGAAAGGCAGAGCTATCTCACTGAAAATAATCTGGAGTGGCTAGACAATTGCGGAAGAGTAACGCGTTCAGTCATTACCGATCTGCTTGTTAATGTATTCAGACCCAGTCAAGAAAAACAGACAGAGTTTAATACTGAGTTCGCCAGAGCATTGGACTTCATCAATAACAAAAAAGATGAATCACTTGCGTTGCAAGTTTTTGTGCCTGAAGACGATGTTAAAGCCAACAATACTAATGAAATTGGTGTGGTAAACCGAGATTCTGGAACGGGCGCTGCTGACAATATTTATGTTGAAGACTCTAAGTGGACGGTCATGAAGATGCTGCATTACAAGCAGCAGGTCAAGGAGAAGCACAAGCACCTCTGGGAACAATCACCAACATATTTGTTTTCCACGGTTATTCCAACGTTGGAATGGATAGAAGAGCTCTTAAAAGAGGAGTTCTTTTGCCAAGAAAGTATAAAGCAAGGTAAGTCGCTTTTTGAGCAATTCGGAAAAGAGCTTCCCCCATTTTTTACAGCTAATATAGGTTAGGAAATACGATGGCTTCAAAGCTTCTACAAACGAAAACATCAGAATTGCCATTGTCTTTCGAAGACAGGATTAATGCGCTTGATCTACAAGCTCCCGCTTCAATAGATGATGATGTTTGGTTGCTTAATCTTTCTGATAGCGGGACAGCGACAATTAATTTTAGTGTCTTTGATTCGGAGTCGCTCCGTTTTATGGACAGTGCTGTCATACATTACAATGACGAGACACTCAGTATCTCTCCGAAAACCTTAGCGAAAATCCTGTTTGTAGGTATTCAATCGAAGGTCGTCAATAATAGGTCAGGAATTATTGGGGCAATGCATTCAATTAAAATGCTGTTCTATTACCTCACTGAAAAGAGTTCTCATATGCTGGAGGCCAATGAGATAAAATCCTTCCTTTGCTTCTACTTACTTAACGACATGGAGGGCCCTGAACTTAAGGCTTTAATCTCTCCACATTCGTATGTGAATCGACCAATCCTCACTCATTTGCGAAAAATCAAAAGCACATTGTATCGATATGGTATTGAGGCCGTCATAGATACTCTTCCTGACAGCGAACTCAATACACTAATGAATTCAGCATGTGAAATCATGCTCGATATGACTTTTAATGATTATCAGGAAGGGAGTTCTTTTAATTATCTGGGCTTAGATGTTGGCAAGCATTATGTTGACCATTGTCATTTATTTTTCGAAGAGCATTATCTATTCGCCTCAGCTATGAAGGCCGCTCTTCAAGCTGAACCCGAGGCAGAATTTGAAAGAAGTCACAAACATATTCTGGCAAAAATACTATTAGGGCTAACGCTTTCTGACGAAAACGAGGTTTCTCGCGTGCCCTTAAAAGCAAGACTTCATTATGAATCACTTGTCCACGATATATTCAGACAAGCTTACGAAAGAAATACAAAGCTATCCCTGCTATTTAAGCTGAGCACAGTTTCACATTTTGTTGAATTGGCTGGTTTGTCTGACCGTTACGACGCGCAAGAGTTTATCCGATCCCTTTTTCTCGTAGAAGTACTTGGATCGCAAGCTGGAAAAACAAAAAGATCGATTTGGGAGGAGTACAAAGCAGCTGTAAAAGCGCAGGGCGAAAAGTTGTTAGTATCCCTTGATGAGTTTGAGAATCACCTACGTAAGTTTGTTGATAAAAATAGTCTTGTACTACCAGCGACTCAGGAGGCTTTAAGGCACTTCTTAAAAGAAAAAACAAATCACTTATTGAACGTATTCTCGTTATCCAAAGCGCGTGGTAAATATGTTATCCAAAGAATGTGCGTGAGGGTGCATCAAGTCGGTACGCTGTGTTTTCTTGCAGCAACAGGGTGGCGTCGGTCAGAGTTGGGTTTTACTTTTTCTGACATAAAAATAAGTAAAAATAATGATGGTTTAGACAACTTTTCTACCCCGTGGAGATTCCATATCCACTGGTTGCTCCCAAAGACGAATGGGATGTCCAAAACCATGCGGGAGATCACATCGACATCATATATTCTCCTTTCCCAGCTCGCTTGTTTTCTTCCCAAGAATCAAGATGGACCTGTGATGGGGAATGATGATTTCATATATGAAGCATCAAAATTATTATGGCCTGATTTTGTTCAAAACTATGTATTGTTTGATGAAAACCATCTGGTAGATGAAGAACACGAAGCTTCTATTCAAAAGGTTAAGCGAGAAGTTCAACGCACATTCCCTCTCTACCAACTTGCGAGTAAATCAAATGACTTAAAAAAAGCCTTGAGTAGTTATCATAGCGGCGAGATACCAAAGGAACAACGACAATTACTGGAAGAGAATATACCTCAAGCTATGCTTGATAAGCTTGCGTCGCCAGATATCGAACTTACCCAGAAGAATGTTTTATCAATAAAAAGCGCTCTTCTTCGTGATGTTAAATATCCCTCTCCGCATGCTTTCCGTCATATGTGGGCAGAGGCTGTTTTGATGCGTTACAGGGGTCCTGTCGGCAGCTTTATCAGGGCGAACTTCCAACACATGGATGAACGTTTCTTTATGGCATACCTTCGAGATAAGGACATGAAGTTAATTAACGAGCATGCCGAACGAAGTTTTATTAGCTATGTAAGTCAGCAATACGCGGATTTAGGTCGCAATGCTTTTGGTGAGAGTGTCTCCCAATTGCCACGTTACATTGAATTATCGGTAAGTAAAACATCGGTAATCTCTCATGAAAAATACCTCAAAAAAGTGGCGACAGTCGCTAACGAACGCATTGAATCAGTAAAAGCCAATCCATGGGGCACATGTATTCGTCGGGCGGGCACAGATTTTCGTGCAGCTTGTTCTCAAGGTGGCATTCCGCATACACATGATGCTGCACCGAAATTATGCCTTGGTTGTACAAACGTTGATATCACCAAAGCGAATCTTAGAGGAATAATGGTTTACACGAGGCAAGAGGTTGAGGCGTGTCTCAATCCTAACCTTCCCTCACAGCTGAAAATGCCATACATCGACACGATAAAAAGGGCAGTCTCAGTGGTTAAAAAACTTAAAGCGAAAAGCAGCAATCCATCACGATACGACAAAGCGATAGCTGACTTTGAGGAAGCGCTATCGGCGGCAAACGTTTATCAGGAGGCTGTATGACAGATTTAGATTATTTTGATCAGTTTGACGATGAGGGCACAGAGGATAGTGCTAGCAAACGGGACTCGTTGCCGGACTGGGTCTCTAACTCAAACTCTTCACTTGCTGCCTATCAGGCTATCCAATCTCTGTACAAAGAAAAGATGCAGTATATCAGGGGTCACAGCAAGAAATCGCACTACACGAAGAAAGGTTCGTACCACATCAGCAAATCAGAAGTGGCGCGTGCAGCCGGGTTAGCTAAACCAAATGCTATTTTTCATTCTGTGGATTACGCCAGCAAGTTGACAAAAGAGCTTAATGATAAAAATGCGCTTCTAGTGGCTTCAAAAGAGAAAATATTACTCTCTCGCAGTAGCAGTATCAAAGACTTATCCAAAAAAGAGTTGCAGTCTGAACTAAGAGGGCGTGACAGGTATAAAGAGATCTCAGAATTAAAAGCTGATGAGATAGTGGACTTGACGCTTAAGCGCTTGCCTTTGGATGTCAAGAGACAACTGTACCTCGCTTGAAGCAATGTAAAAAAGGTTGATGATAACTATGTGCGCGTGCAATATTTGCTCAAAACAAGAACAATAAAAAGGTTTGTTTGTGGGCAGATGGAGCAAGCAGGGCTGTATCAATTCATCGCGGGAATATGATTACTTAAAGACTTGGATACAAGAGAAAAAAACCGCGTATTTAGCAGCGAGAGACAATGGTTGGCTTGAAGAGTGCTGTGCACATATGAGTGAGCGTAAGAACAAAAAGTGGTCACTTGATAAGTGCACAGAGCATATGCCCGACTCAAAAGAATTAACAAAGGTATGGACAAAAGAAAAATGTAAAGAAATAGCCTCTCAGTATAAGTATCTTAAGCAATGGCAAGTCAGCAACCCCAGCTCATATCAAGCTGCTAAAAGAAATAAATGGCTAGATGTTTGCTGTGAACATATGGATATCTTGGTTGAGAGGCTTACTTTAGATAAATGCAAGAAGTCTGCGTTAAATCACACTGCATTAATGGATTGGAGGAATGCTGATGCAGCAGCGTACAACGCGGCTCAATCAAATGGATGGCTAAGTGAATGCTGTTCTCACATGGCAGAAAGAAGGCACTCCGTATCGAAAGCTGAATGCACAAGCGCGGCAGAGCCATACTCAAGCATCGATGATTTTTTTAAGCATGAGCACTTTTTCTACAAAATCGCGAAAGAAAACGGATGGTTACCAGAGATTAAGAATATTTTTTACGAGCGTAATGCTAGAGCGTGGATTGAAAAAAATCTGAGAGGTGCTGATGGCTAGCTGTCGGCAAAAAGCCAAACAGAGCCTTGATGCCTTTCAGGCATGGGTAGCGACACAGAGCAATGATGACTTTAAGCAGATGATTCATCGCGGGAAGCTGAAGCGTCAAGAGCTTGCTAACGCGACTGGTTGCGGGAAATCTGCATTGGTCCAAAACTCGGCTTTGCGTGAGGCCATCGCCAACCTTGAAAACACCCTACGTGATAAAGGTGTCCTTCCCCCGGTTGCAAATCAGGCAAGCAACAAATCAGCCGAGCCAAGAGAAAAAGCGTACGACAATACTGCAAAGCAGAAATCCTTGGATAGTCATCGTGTAGCTCTGCTTGAAAAAGAAAATCTCGAATTGAAAGCGTAAGTCGACGCACTGAAAAAGAAACTTGCACGTTTTCAAGAGTTGTCTGAAGTACTAACAGAGACGGGTTTTATGCCGAGATAGGGAGCATCAATGATCATCGAAGAGCAGCTGCGCGTCAAAAAAGTCTCATATTCTTCACCTAAATTAACGATATTAAATGGCGTACCGCTCCAGAAAGACTCCTATCACATTAAAAGCGGCAAGTACTTCATTTCTGTAAGAGTTGATACTGAGCAACTACCCGTCCGGTCAGCACTGGATAGTCAGAGGCAAACGCACGTTCCATGATGTCGTTGTCGAAAGCACAAACCATCTGATGAAGCAGCATTTGATGGACGCGCCAGAGTCACTTCAATGTTCCTTGCCATTAGATGGTGAGCAAGTAATACGTTTCATTGCCAAAAATATTCGTTGAATTTTTTGGCATGCAAACAAGTCTCAAGAAAAAGTAAATGGCACCCTTATGCAATAGTATCATAAAGTTGAAAGTTTTTATCACCTACCTGAGTACATATGCCCTTCATCGGCTATGCACGTGTCAGCACGCGTGATCAAGATCTAACGAACCAAATTGATGCACTTAATACGGCTGGGTGTGAAGAGATCTTCCATGGCAAGCAGTCAGGTGCGAGCAGTGAAAATGAAGAAAAACTGGCTGAGATGGTTAGATATATACGCAAGGGTGATGTCGTTGTGGATACCAAGCTCGACAGGCTTGGGCGGTCGCTCAGATCAATTCTGTCCATCATTGTCGAGATCCACGCAAAACAAGCCACACTCAAGAGCCTCGATGGCTCAGTTAATACCTCTAACGACTCTCTGTTTGCCAAAGCTCAAATAGCATTACTGGGCACGTTCGCGCAATTAAAAAGAGACCTAATCGTTACTCGCACATCCGAAGGTCGCAAACGAGCAATGGCTGAAGGTAAAAGGTTTGGACGCCCCCCAGCGTTAAGTGATGAACAAAAGGAAAAGGTAAAAAAGAAATACCAGGCGGGTAAGAGAAAGAACAAACTAAGCAAAGAATATGATGTGTCGCGAGCGACGATAGCTAGCGTGGTTGGCAAGACCTAGATTTTGCGATGGCACGAGGGGAGTTGCGGTATTTTGAATCTGAGTAGAATAAAGATTCTGATGAATTTTTCGCTGAAAAAAGTAGCGTCAAACCATAGGTGGTTATCATGAATTTTCATTACTCATTAAGGAGAAAATACATGTCAGCTCAAAATGAAAATAGCAGGAATGAGTGGCTTGATGCCTGTCGTAAGCATATGCGTCACATTTAAAGGAGTGCTTTGTTATGCCAAAACGTAAATGGACGCTAGAGAATTGCAAAGCGTCCGCCGCCAACTACAGTACACGTAGCGCGTGGAAAAAAGGTGAAGGCAGCGCGTACACCGCAGCTGTTAAAAATAAGTGGGTTAATGAATGCTGTTTGCATATGGATACGGTTTTTGAAGAATGGACGTTGGCAAGGTGTATTACTTCGGCAAAGCGGTATGGTACGAAAAGAGAATGGGAAGCCTGCGATAGAAAAGCGTATCAAGCCGCAAAACGCAGGAAAAGTAAAGGATGGCTAGAAGCTTGCTGTCAACACATGACGCCCAAGATAATACGATGGACACTTGATATGTGTCTCAGTTCGGCGAAGAAATATCAAACAAAGTCTGAATGGCAAAGGAGTGAACCTAAAGCCTACGATGCAGCTATTAGGCACAGAGAAGAGAGCTGGTTTGAACAGTGTGTAGCTCACATGAAGCCTGCTCAGAAACAATGGACCCTTGAAGAATGTTTAGAGTCAGCGCGCCGATATAGAACTAAAAACGATTGGTCTAATGGTGATCAAAATGCCTACTCAGCAGCTTGGCGGAACAAGGCTGATGGTTGGTTTGCACGATGTGTAGCCCATATGGAGCCCAGCCGTCGAAATTGGACTCTTGAAGAATGTCTAGAGTCTGCGCGCCAGTATGATACACGTGAAGCATGGCGAAAAGGCGACAGAAAAGCTCATTATGCTGCATATTCCAGAAAGGAAGAGGGCTGGTTTGAACAGTGTGTAGCTCACATGAAGCCTACTCGTAAACAGTGGACCTTTGAAGAATGTCTAAAGTCTGCGCGTCAGTATGATACGCGTAGAGCGTGGAAAAAAGGCGACCATCGAGCTTTTTTTACTGCTTATTCCAGAAAAGACAAGGGCTGGTTGGAACAGTGCATAGCACACATGAAACCTGCTCGTAAACAATGGACCCTTGAAGAATGCCTAGAGTCAGCGCGCCGATATGATACGCGTAAATCGTGGAGAGAAGGCGACTATCGAGCCTATTACGCTGCATATTATAGAAAGGAAAAAGGTTGGCTTGAACAGTGTGTAGCTCACATGAAGCCTGCTTGTAAACAGTGGCTCCTTAAAGAATGTTTAGAGTCAGCGCTCCGATATAATACGCGTGGAGCTTGGCAAAAAGGTGACCGCCGAGCCTATGCTATCGCATATTCCAAAAAGGAAAAGGGTTGGTTTGAACAGTGTGTAGCCCATATGGAAAGTTCAATAACCCGATGGACATTTGATTTATGTTTGGCTTCGGCGAAAAAATTTAACACCATATCAGAATGGCGCTCCCATGATAGAGATGCATATTACGCTGCATTGAGGAATAAAGATAAGGGTTGGTTTGATAAATGCACAACTCATTTAAAATATGCTTATGCCCGTCATACAGATGCATCCTGCATAAGATCTGCATTGAAATATAGCTCTCGTGAAGAGTGGAAGAACAGTGACCTGGCGGCATTCAATTACGCTGTCAAAAACGGCCTGATGAAAAAATGTTGTAAGCACATTGTTGATATTTATCGAGCCAATATTCTGAAAGAATGCAAGCTGTCGGCGCTGGAATATCAAACGCGGATTGAATGGAGAAATGGCGACAAAAGAACATATAGGTTTGCCATATACTACGGTTTCTTGGATGAATGCACACAACATATGACAAGTTTTAGGAAAGACCATACATTGGAATCTTGTATGGCTTCTGCGAAACGATATACGACAAAAATGGACTGGCATAACGAAGACTATCTAGCATATAAAGCCGCGCAGAAGAATAAAGATGGTTGGCTTGAGAAATGCACAGCTCATATGGATGTTATTAATATAATTTGGACACTCGATGAGTGTATGGCATCTGCACGAAACTTCATTACAATTAGTGAGTGGAGAAGAGAAGAGCCAAAGGCTTACGCGGCAGCTTCGAGTAACCGTTGGCTTGACGCTATTTATCGATATTTTAATTCATTGTTAGATACCATCACATTTGATGAATGCATCCAAGATGCTGCCGATTTTGATAATTGGAGTGAGTGGGCAAAGAGCGATAATTTGTTTTATGTAGCTGCAAAGTCAAAGAGCTGGGCATTCATTTGTAAGGATGTCATCATTGGGAATACTGTACAGAAGTGGAACAAAAACAAGAACCTAAAACGGGCAGATTAAATAAGCAATTTTACAGAAATGGCCCAAGCCACCGTGATGGTGCAGATGTTACCTTTAGTGATATCGTCAAGATATTTGGATTTCGCACCGCCAAGATAGGGGCTTGGGTTAGTAAGCAAGAACAGCAAGCCGCCGCTAATCTTTTCTTTGATGCGCTTTGCGACCTTATGACCATACTGCAAGTGAACGAACAGGTGATTTCTCTACGTGGTACGTTATCTATTGCTTTTGGTAGTGGTGGCAACAAATACAGTTCAGCTCATTACAACTCCGCAACACGAACCATTGCTTTGGCTAAAAATGCAGGCCCCGGCTCCCTCGCACACGAATATTTTCATGGCTTCGACCACTTCATAACAAACCGCTTTCTCAAAAGAGGTGGAGTGAACGATTTCGCATCATCATTATGGCTGCAAAGAGGCGTAGTGGTTGAGCATCCACTAAACAACCTTCTGGAATCATGCTATCAACACATTTTCCTTAAGCCTGATAGTGATGAGCCCAGCAACCTTTTCAAGAGAAGCGCTCAAGCGGATAAGGCGTTAGGTTCTTATTACTATGCGCTTCCACAAGAAGTTAGTGCGCGTGCATTTGAATCCTTCGTGCAGGATAATCCAATAAAGAACCAGTTTCTTGTGAAGGGCACAAAGCAGTCAACTGAGGCAAAGTTAGGGATTTATCCGCTGGGAGCAGAGAGAGAGAATATAAACCATCACTTCGGCGCGTACTTTTGCATGCTTGGTAAAGCAGTTGAAAACTTATAGTTGTAGCGACCTGACTTCTTATCCTGTCTGAACCGATTTTATCCGAACTTCCTGGCCCACAATCATTGATTTTACCCTATGAGGCTGGCTCACTTTAATTAAGAATGGAACCACATTGATTGATACTGGGACCGATTTCATCAGGTTGGGCCCACTTTAATCGACTCTAAATTGGCAGTCCTGCTTCACGCATTTCAGCTGTCATTTCTTTCGCTCTATTCGGTTCTAGCCCTCCAGAGAATAATTTTCTAATTTCGGATGGGCGATAGCGGAATTGTTCAGCAATGACGCGCTCATTGTAACCATGCCTGATAAGTGTCGGTTCAATTTCATCTATGCGGCTAGACA
>Ga0208817_100476_pt1 | contig 12667 bp, 11 predicted proteins | sample Virmet3819_2500_FD_185741 | JGI IMG/M metagenome (GOLD analysis project Ga0208817, IMG submission 185741) | Marine viral communities from the Southern Atlantic ocean transect to study dissolved organic matter and carbon cycling - metaG... | ecosystem: Environmental > Aquatic > Marine > Oceanic ... | reverse complement strand
CCGCGTAAATCTATTTCTTTAGTAACGAGAATATCTAAAACATCTTGAGTGATACCAAGACGGTCCTGACAGCTTATTTCTAGACGCATAGGGTGTTATAGCTATTTTGTAAACATATATGTACAGAATATCATACTTTTACAAAAAGATAACAAGATAAATGTTACAGATGGTTAAATTTGCGATGAATCACACATTTAAGAACGCGCAGAGAGCATGATTAAAAGGCCGTGCATACCAAATAAAAAAGATGCCGCTTCAGTGAGCGGCATCCTATATAAAACACATTTAATTAACAATAGTGTTAACTGGCTTTTTTCTCTTTAGGTGGGAAAAGTGGGGAAAATAGCCCTAAAGACTTCGCTTCTTCTACGAGTGCCATAATATCCATTTCCGCTAATTCAAACAGATGGTCGAATTCCGGTAAGATATAATAAAGAGGCTGCATAATATCGATACGATAAGGTGTTCTTAATGCATCAATAGCAGTGAGCGGGTTACGTAGAGGTGTGTCGCTGTCTAACGCATATATTGTCTCGCCAGGAGAAGATAAGATGCCTCCACCGTATATCTTCAATTCATCTTTGGCTCTCACCAATCCAAACTCTACGGTGAACCAATAAAGACGAGCAAGATAAACTCGGTCTTCTTTGCTGGCAGCAAGGCCCAACTTTCCGTAAGTGTGAGTAAAATGAGCAAATGCAGGATTCGTTAGTAGCGGACAATGACCGAAAACTTCATGGAAAATATCCGGCTCCTGCAAATAATCGAATTCTTCTCTGGTGCGAATAAAGGTGGCAACAGGAAATTGCTTATTCGCCAGTAATCTGAAAAATTCGCCAAAATTAATTAACGCAGGCACTTCAGCTGTTTGCCAACCCGTTTTCTCCATCAGTACTTTGTTGATATCAGGTAGCTGAGGGATTTCCCTTTCATTTAACTTCAACAAATCAAGCCCGTCCAAGTATTCTTGGCACGCTCTTTCTTTCACCAGCGGAATTTGTCTCGCATAGAGTTCAGACCAAATTTGGTTCTCTTCGTCTGACCAATGGATAATGCCATTCTCATCAGATTGTCTCGACTGGTATTGCGTTGATTTTGGCATAACTTCTTTGACCGATAAGAGTTGAAAAACTTGTCTATCAGTCTAATGAAATTCGCGATGTCGAAAAGTGTAAGCCCTTACGAGCGACTCAGCTTGGCTGTAACAAGAATTTTACAAACAAAGTAAACGCATTGTTTTTTATAACAAAAAGCCGCTCATTACGAGCGGCTTCAGTCAAGCTTGCTTGTTGCGCCCTCGCCAATTAAAGACGGCTAATTTCTTTATTGAGTTGATATTCGCGAGACGTTACATAAGTTTCCATTTTACGAAGTCGAACTTCTGCTTTTTCAAAACGATTGCGAATATCGTGAAACGCTTGTTTTGGTGGCTCGCCCGCCTGCCAAACTTTCGTTTTCACTTCCACTTTTGGGCTTTTTACCTGACCACCGTTGGGATTTGTCCATCCCTTACCTTTTGAGAAAACAGGTTGCGTTGGTGCATTTTTTAATCCAACAGGTTTTTTATCGAGGATGAACCAAGCTGCAATGTATGCAACAAAGATGAAAGGTCCGGCTAACAAGAAGAAACCTGTTACAACTAAAATCCTTACTAACCAAGTTTCTAAGCCGAAATATTCAGCTACACCCGAGCACACGCCTGCAATTCTTGCATTTTCTGGGTTGCGATAGAGCTGCTTACCGTTTCTCATGCTCTATTCCTCCACTCAGGTGCCTCGCTGTCTAAAATGGCCTCTAGAGTTTCAATGCGTTCGCTCATTTTCTCGGCTTTTTCGGCTAAGTCTTGCAAAGATGCGTGCTCTTCTGCACTCAACCCCTGATTCACTTGCTTTTTGCTTCGATAGTGTAATATTAGCCAAATTGGAGCAACGAATATTGAAAACACCACAAGGGGCATCACCAACATTGCAATCGTACCTTCATCCATCTCAATCTCTCCTACAAACTCTGATGTAATTACCCTCCTTCCGATTTCACATCAGGAGGGTACACCCTATTCTTATTATTCTGATTTTTCGGTGCTTGTGTTTGCACCTTTTACTTTCGCTTTAAGCGCAGCAAGTTCGTCTTCAACTTTGTCACTGGCCTCTAGTTCAGCAAACTCATCCTGTAACGTTTTCTTACCTAGATCGTAAGCTTCAACCTGCGACTCAAGGTCATCGATTTTACGCTCATATTGCTCAAAGCGTCCCATCGCATTGTCTACTTTAGTGCTATCCAGCGTCTTTTTCACTTCAAGACGAGAGCTTGCAGTTTTCTGGCGCATAATAATCGCTTTTTGGCGACTCTTCGCATCCGCTAGCTTTTCTTGAAGCTGACCAATTTCATCCTGAAGTTTGCTGATTTGCTCATCAACAATGGCCAGTTCTTTACTTAACGCTTCAGCAGCTTCTGCAGACTTTTTCTTTTCCTGCAGCGCAGCACGCGCCAAATCTTCTCTGTCTTTACTCAAAGCAAGCTCAGCTTTGGCTTCCCAGTCACTTGCATCGCTTTCATACTTTGCAATTTGATTAACAATTTCTTTTTTGTTGGCTAAGGTCTTTGCTGATGCTGAGCGCACCTCAACCAATGTGTCTTCCATTTCCTGAATGATTAATCTAACCATTTTCTCAGGATCTTCCGCTTTATCTAAAAGCGCATTAATATTCGAATTCACAATATCTGTAAAACGCGAGAAGATACCCATAATAATTACCTCTTGCTAAAAATGGTAAGTGTTTAAAAAAACACCACACTTGATAAATAGGTTACTCTTGGTATCAATTGCATTCAATATACTTGCCAACTTTATAACAGTGCTAACCTGCTAATTTTCATACACTTTTTATAAGTTCAAATAATGCTCGTTTCTCAATATATTTTGTTCTACACTATTAATTGGTCGAAATGACTAACTTTTAAGGGATTTAATGAGTAGGTATCGACAGCAAGATAATTTACTTGGCCAAGCGAATAGTTTTCTAGAAGTTTTAGAGCAAATTTCACAAATTGCACCGCTAGATAAACCTGTGCTGGTCATAGGTGAGCGAGGCACAGGTAAAGAGCTTATTGCCGCGCGACTTCACTTCTTATCTAAGCGCTGGGATCAAAACTATATTAAGCTTAACTGTGCTGCCTTAAGTGAAAGCCTATTGGAGAGTGAGTTATTCGGTTATGAAGCAGGTGCATTCACCGGTGCCTCAAAACGCCGCGAAGGTCGCTTTGAAGTGGCCCACAACGGCACCTTATTTCTTGATGAACTGGCTAATACTTCTGGTCTTATTCAGGAGAAGCTACTGCGCGTTGTCGAATATGGCGAATTTGAGCGCGTTGGCGGAAGCAAGTCCGTAAAAACTGACGTACGCCTTATTGCAGCTACAAATGAAGACTTACCCGCGCTTGCCGATGCAGGTGAATTTCGTGCAGACTTACTCGACCGACTTGCCTTTGACGTAATTACCATTCCTCCGCTACGCGAGCGTAGGGAAGATATCATGATGTTGGCCGAAAACTTTGCTATTAATATGGCCCGTGAAATGGAAATGGAATTATTCAGCGGCTTTACAGAGAAGGCGAAGCGGACCCTTCTTGATTACGATTGGCCAGGCAATATACGTGAACTAAAGAACGTGGTCGAACGTGCAGTATATCGAACAAATAACCCTCATCTGCCCGTACATGAAATCGTTCTTGACCCCTTTGAGTCAGCTTATCGCCCTAAAGGTAGAGTGAAGACCAATGACAGAGTGAATACGTCCGACTCACCCGTTACTCAATCCCCTTCAGAAGCCGCTGCCACCAATGAACGCATTGAAAGTGCAGACATTACGCCACTGGCACCAGTGAAAAAGCCAGAAATTGTTGAATATCCCATAGATTTGAAAGAACGTTCTCAACAACATGAGATAGATATGATAAAACAGGCACTTGCTGACAGTCAGTTTAATCAGAAGAAGACTGCTGAAAAATTGAGCCTGACGTATCATCAGCTGCGAGGCTATCTCAAAAAATATAACTTACTAGATTCTTCCGCGGAAAGCGTCGAGGCGTAAAGCATGTCCCATGGTTTGGTAAAGCGTTTGTCATTATGTATATGTACAGCGCTTCTTGTTGCATCCTGTGCTAAGCAGAACAAACAAGCGTTTTACAATACGGGTATTATATACTGCTCTGAAAGCAATCCAGTTACCTTCAATCCGCAGCTAGATACATCAAGTACAACGTCAGATGCATCTTCACACCAACTCTACGACAGATTGCTTGATTTCGACCCTGAATCTGGCCGCATCGTGCCTAGTTTGGCGAGTAGCTGGTTAGTGAGTGATGACGGTCTTACCTACGCTTTTCAACTGAGAAAGGATGTATTGTTTCACAATACGCGCTACTTCACGCCAACACGAAACTTTAACGCCGACGATGTTATCTTCAGTATAGACAGATGGCGCCTACGCTCCCATCCATACCACTACGTATCTGGTGGGCGCTATCCCTACTTTGAAAGCATAGGCCTTGCACAAAATATCGCGTCGGTAGAGCGCGTTAACGGCTACCGCGTTGAAATTACACTTAAGCGCAGGGATAGCTCATTTTTAGCAAATCTAGCAACCGATTTCGCCGTTATGTTATCAGAAGAGTATGCTAACCAGCTGGCACAGACCGGCACGCCGAGCAAAATCGATGAGCTTCCAGTAGGTACTGGCCCCTTTAAATTCGATAGCTATCGCAAAGATCATTTCATTAAGTTCCTGCGCCACGACAATTATTGGCGTGACCAGATGGAAGATGCGCGCACGAGTGATGAAGCCCTAAGCTATAACAATACTGTAGAGAGTGCCAACCAAGAGGTTGAAAATGGCCAAGGTGGCGAAGATACTGTTCAAGATGGTACAGCACAAAACGGTGACGAAACGCGCCCTGTTGTAGAGCAGCTTATATTCGACATTACGCCAAGAAGCTCACTGAGACTGGCTAAATTAATGACCGGTGAATGTGACGCTACCGCTTTTCCTGCACAGACTGAACTTGAAGTGATTCGGGCAAAAGAAGATCTGACGCTAGCGGAAAAGCCAGGACTAAACATTGGATTTTGGGCGTTTAACACTCAACGCCCTCCTTTTGATAACCCAGATGTAAGACGTGCGCTAGCGGCCGCAATCGATAAGAACACATTGCTAGAAGCGGTGTATTTTGACAGTGCTACTAGAGCTAAGACCCTGCTGCCTGCGGCAAGCTGGGCGTTTCAAAATGACGCAGATGATACCGCCTACAATCCAATTTTAGCGCGCAAATTATTAGCTGACGCAGGTGTTAAGGCCGGCTTTTCTATGACGATATGGGCTATGCCTGTTGAACGCTCTTACAATCCTAACGCAACAAAGATGGCCGAGCTCATTCAGCGTTATTTGCGTGATGTAGGCGTAGAAGCAACCATTGTCAGTTACGATTGGACTACCTTCAGACGCCATCTTCAGGAAGGCCTACACGACTCGGTATTAATTGGTTGGTCTGCCGACAACGGAGACCCAGATAACTTCTATCGTCCGCTATTGAGCTGTGGCGCTATACCCTCAGGTACAAATCGCGCCATGTGGTGCAGTGAAGACTATGATAAGTTACTCAACGACGCTCTTCAGACAGATGATATTGAAGAGCGCACAGCTATATACCGGCAAGTTAACCGATTATTATACGAACGCCTTCCTCTTGTTCCCATCGCACACGCCTATCGCTATCAGGCATACAGGAATGAACTAGAAGGAATGACCATTAATCCCTTTGGCGGTGTACGCTTTGGTGGAGTAAAAAAAGCACTGTGATCCAGATCCTCGTAAGATACTGCACTTTATTTATATTAACGCTTTTGGTGTTAGCGATTATGTCGTTTTCACTCGCCTACCTTTTTCCAGGCGATACACTTGAAAACCTAACAGGACTCGTGCCGCAAAATGAAATTCAACGCGCGGCATTGGAGCGGCAATTTAAACTAGATCAGCCCTATATTTTCCAGTTTTTCTATTATGTAGGCAATTTGCTCACTGGTGACTGGGGATACAGCTTTACGTCAGGCCTGCCGTTAAGAGAAGAGGTAGGTATTGCGATGCCAGCCACAATAGAACTGGCAACCTATGCCATGTTGATGGCCTTATTCATTGGTATACCGCTTGGTTATTATGCGGGGATTCGCTGCTATTCAACGTCTGATCACCTAATAAATAGTGCAAGTATAACGACCTATTCTTTTCCTGTTTTCTGGTTTGCGCTCCTGCTTATATTGGTTTTCAGTTTGCAGCTAGACGCTGCACCGCTGTCGGGTCGTATCAGTTTGCTTTATAACATCGAACCCGTGTCAGGCTTTATTCTCATTGATATTTTATTGTCTGACGTAGAAAACAAGACCTTAGCCTTCAAAGATGCGTTATCGCACTTAGCATTACCTACGTTTGCCATTGGTGCTATCGCCACCGCTTCGATGATACGTATAACAAGACGTTCTGTTATAGACGTGAAACACCGCCCCTATATCGCTGCAGCAATATCTAGAGGCCTTTCAAGTTGGCAGATATTCTTTCGTCATATTCTGCGCAACGCGTTACTGCCCATTTTACCGCTAATGGCGATACAAATTACGACATTAATAACGAACGCGATGATTGTCGAAACCTTGTTTTCTTGGCCGGGGATCGGTAATTGGCTGATTCAAGCTATTTATCAGCGAGATTACGCTGCCCTTAGAATTGGTATGATGGCAGTATCCACGGTAGTAATTACACTCACGATTCTCGTTGATTTGTTTAACCGAATGATTGACCCAAGCAGAGAGAAATACGAACGTGCCACAGTTTAGTTTATACGACGAAGAATTCCATCCGTCGCCGTGGCAACGGACTTGGGCATCATTTAAAGCGAGCCACATCGCCATGCTTGGTCTGATTATGCTGGCGTTGTTTGTTGTTTGCGCGCTGTTCGCACCAATCATCACTCCCTATGATGCCGTGGAACAAAATATCGACGGACTGTTAATACCGCCTAGCTGGTTAGCTAATGGCTCTATATCGCACATTTTCGGTACTGATGCGTTGGGTAGAGACCTATTTACCCGCATAATTTATGGGTGTCGCATCACACTAGGCTCCGCATTCATTACTGTTGTGCTTGCCATGTTAGTCGGCGTTAGCCTTGGGACCTTTGCTGGCATGCTGCGAGGTGTTCGCTCAAGTATCGTCAACCACTTACTCGATGCACTTATGGCCATTCCCACGCTACTTATTGCGATTATTATCGTTGCAATATTGGGTACCGGTCTGGTTAACAGCATGTGGGCAATTACCCTTGCACTTATTCCACAGTTTGTGCACCACACAAGAAGTTTTGTGCGCGCCGAAATGAAAAAAGAATATATAGTGGCGTCTAAATTGGACGGTGCCAGTAGATGGCAACTTTTTGTTCATTCTATACTACCCAACATGACCGAAATGCTGGTTGTACAGGGCACGCTTGCACTTTCTATTGCCGTTATCGACATATCTGCACTTGGTTTTCTGAATTTAGGCGCACAGTCACCGCTTCCTGAACTTGGCGTTATTCTAGCTGATGGGCTAGATGTTGCTTATCTAGCACCGTGGAACGTTGCCGTCCCCGGCATGGCAATATTCTTCATGGTGCTATCTATCAATATTGTGGGCGACGGTTTGCGTTCAGCACTTAGAAAAAGAGTGAGTCATTAATATGCCAATGCTTGATATTAAAAACCTCACCTTGGAAATGCAGAGCAGCGATGGCGCAATTAAAGCGTTGGACAAGGTTAACCTGTCAGTTAGCAGCGGGGAAATTCGCGCACTGGTAGGAGAATCAGGCTCAGGCAAAAGCTTGATCGTGTCCGCCATTTGCGGAGCCCTTCCTAGCCAATGGAATTTAACGGCTGACCGCATGAGTTGGAATGGTGAAAACCTGCTGAGTATGTCTGTGCAGCAGCGTCGTGAGGTAATGCGCCGAGAAATAGCGGTCGTATTCCAAAACCCACAGGCAAGTTTAGACCCATCGGCAACGCTTGGCGAGCAGTTGGAAGAGAGCATTCCCGATGAATTTGTTGAAGGGAGCTGGTTCTGGCAACGAGCACAACACCGCAAAAAGATCGCAATAAGCACCGTTCACAAAGTAGGAATAAAGCACCACAAGCATTATTTAAGCGCTTTTCCTCATCAAATACCGGCTGACATTGGTCAAAAATTCATGATTGCGATGGCCCTGGTTTCACAGCCTAAATTGCTCATCGCCGATGACCCAACTCGGGGAATGGAACCTACAACAAAAACACAAATTCTGAAGCTCTTCACGCGTTTGAATCAGACCCGCTCGCTCTCGATCTTGTTTGTTAGTCACGACCTACTGGCAATTGCAAGTATGTCTCACTCTATGACGGTGTTGTATGCAGGGCAGACTGTAGAATCAGGTAGAATGAAGCACATTAAGAAGCGCCCTCTGCACCCTTACACAAAAGCATTACTAGACAGCGCGCCAAGCTTCAGAAAAGATTTACCACCGAAATCGCTGCTACCCACGCTTGGTGGCTCAATTCCCACTCTACAGCATTTGCCTATTGGTTGTCGATTAGGTCCACGCTGCCCTCGTGCACAGCGCGCCTGTGTACAAACGCCAGCCGTGCGTAAAATTCACGATCACAATTACAGCTGTCACTTCCCTCTACATATGGAGAAGCTGTAATGGATATCATGCAGGTGAAAGATCTCACGTTTATTCATAACGAGAGGAAACGTTGGCTAAAACGTCCTGAAGTTTTTCAACTTGGTCCAGTGAACTTAAGCGTAAAGCGCGGTGAAACCATTGCAATTATTGGTGAAAACCGCTCAGGTAAATCCCTGTTGGCTAAGCTCTTGGTAGGTGCACTGCCTGCTGATGCAGGTGAAATTGAAATTAACACACACAAATATTTAGCCAAATATCAGTCTAAAGATAGCCAGCAAAAACGTACCCACGACATTCGTATGATCTTGCAGCATAGCTCCGAGTCGATGAATCCATCGGTTCCTGTGGGAAAAATTTTGGATGAGCCATTGCGTTTGAATACAGGCCTAAGCGAAGCAGAACGCAAACCAATTATAGAAGATATGTTGGTGAAGGTAGGCCTCTTGCGCGAACACTATTACTTTTATCGACATATGCTTTCTGATGGACAGCAGCAGCGCGTAGCGCTAGCCAGAGCCATTGTGTTAAAGCCCAAAGTGTTAGTGGCTGATGAACCCTTTGCAGCGTTAGACCCTTCCATTCGTTCGCAAACGGTGAATCTTATATTGAAGCTTCAGCAAGAACTTGGCTTGGCGTTTATCTTTATTAGTCACAACTTGGGTATTGTACGACACATTGCAGACAGGATTATTGTGATGGAAGGCGGTGAAATTGTAGAAGAAGGCAAGACCGAAACTATCTTTAGGTGGCCCCAGCATACGCGCACTAAGAAACTCGTTACCGCATACCAATCTCTGGTGCCACAAAACACAATTCGAGAATAAAGAGCTTATCGTTTGGGTGCTGTTTTCTTTGAGAAGCGCACTTACGTACCGAACTGGCACGCTCTACTCGTCACAAAAAGAAAACCCTAGAAAGCCTTTTTTTGAACAAACGCCATGCAATAAAAAAGGGGCAAATAAATTGCCCCTTGTACAGCAATGCATTTGTGCTTTCTAACCAACCAGAGCCAATAGAATACCTGCGGCAACCGCACTACCTAGCACGCCAGCCACGTTAGGCCCCATTGCATGCATAAGTAAGAAGTTATGAGGGTTAGCTTCTAGCCCAACTTTGTTCACCACTCTGGCTGCCATTGGTACAGCAGAGACGCCAGCTGCGCCAATCAGTGGATTTATACTGCCACCAGACAGCTTACTCATTAGCTTGGCCATGAGTACGCCTGCGGCAGTGCCTATACCAAACGCGATAGCCCCAAGCCCCAAAATACCTAAAGTCTCGACCGTAAGGAATGCTTCCGCTGATAACTTTGATCCTACTGCTAAACCAAGGAAAATAGTGACCGTATTGATGAGCTCGTTTTGGGCTGTTTTGCTCAATCTGTCTACCACGCCACACTCTTTCATTAAGTTACCGAAGCAAAACATGCCGACAAGCGGCGTAGCGGCCGGTAAAAACAAGATAGTCATAAACAGCACAGCAAGCGGGAAAATAATCTTCTCTCGCTTTGACACAGGTCGTAGTTGACCCATTTTTATCTCGCGCTCTTCTTTTGTGGTCAGCGCTTTCATGATAGGTGGCTGGATAATAGGTACCAACGCCATATAAGAGTATGCAGCGACTGCAATTGCACCAAGCAAATCAGGCGCAAGGCGTGAGGCGAGGAAAATGGCAGTAGGCCCATCCGCGCCACCTATGATAGCAATGGCGCTCGCGTCCTTTAACGTAAACTCAAAGCCAGGTATAAGGTTCAGCGCTATTGCGCCAAACAAGGTAGCAAAAATACCGAACTGCGCAGCTGCGCCAAGTAACAACATTTTGGGGTTAGCAATAAGTGCACTGAAATCAGTCATTGCGCCTACCCCCATAAAGATGAGCAGAGGAAATACCCCTGTATCTATGCCGATTTTGTATATGTAGTGCAGCAACCCACCCGCTTCTGAAAAACCAGCGATAGGGATGTTAGTAAGCAATGCACCAAAACCAATGGGCAGTAAAAGCAATGGCTCAAACTTTTTAACAATGGCCAAGTACAACAAGCCGAAACCCACTGCCATCATAATCAGCTGGCCGGCTTCAAAGTGCGCAAGCGCGGTACTATCCCAAAGTACCATTAACTTATCCATGTACTACCCCAATAAGATTAACGGTTGACCACTGGTTACGGCATCGCCCTCACCAACGGTAATGTCAGTAACAGTACCTGTAAATGCGGAGCGGATCTCTGTCTCCATTTTCATGGCTTCAAGGATCATCACCACATCGCCTTCTGACACGCTGTCGCCGTTTCTCACCAAGACTTTAAAGACGTTACCTGCAAGCGGTGCATCGATAGACTGTGAAGCGGTAGAGGCATATGGCGCAGCGCTGTTGATTTGAGGCTGTGCTTGCGTCTGAGAGCCACTAGCAGGTGTAACGCTCGTCAGCGTACCTGAAGGTGCCACCTCTACGCGATACACTCTTCCATCTACGTTTACGTCGTAAGTTTCACTCGCGGTAGCCCCTTGTGAGCTTGACTTGGCTTCAGCAGGCTTAGGCGCACTCGAGCTTTGCGACTCTTGTGCGCTAGGTGCAGGTTCAAACGCATCAGGGTTGCCGCGGTTTTCGATAAACTTTAGGCCTATCTGCGGGAATAAGGCATAAGTCAAAACATCATCAATTTTATCGTCTGACAGCGAGAGTTGCTTTTTCTCAGCCAGTTCATCAAGCTCTTTACTCAGTGTATCCAGCTCTGGTGCAATATTGTCAGCAGGGCGACATGTCACGGGCTCTGCGCCATCAAGCACACGCGCCTGCAACTCCTTGTTTACTGGTGCTGCGGTAGCGCCATATTCACCTTTAAGAACGCCTGCGGTTTCTTTTGTAATGCTTTTGTAACGCTCGCCGGTGAGTACGTTAAGCACTGACTGCGTGCCCACGATTTGTGAGGTTGGCGTAACAAGAGGAATGAACCCAAGATCTTCCCTTACCCGTGGAATTTCTTTTAACACTTCTTCGAATTTATCTTCAGCGCCCTGCTCTTTAAGCTGACTTTCCATGTTGGTTAGCATTCCGCCCGGTACTTGAGCCAAAAGAATACGTGCATCTACCCCTTTGAGACTGCCTTCGAACTTGCTGTATTTCTTTCTTACTTCCCTGAAGTAACTGGCAATGTCTTCAAGCTCAGGCAATGAAATGCCCGTATCGCGCTCGGTACCTTCTACGATAGAAACCATGGTCTCAGTTGCGCTATGACCATAAGTCATGCTCATTGAAGAAATAGCCGTGTCCAGCATATCAATGCCGGCATCGATAGCTTTTTGATACGTCGCCGTACTCAACCCTGTTGTGGCATGGCACTGCATGGCAATAGGTACATCAACCGTTTCTTTTAATCCGGTAATCAATGCCTCGCACTCGTACGGTTTTAAAAGCCCAGCCATATCTTTTACGCAGATAGAATGAACCCCTAGGTCTTCAAGCTGTTTCGCCATTTCGAGCCAAAGCTTAAGATTGTGCACAGGGCTTACCGTATAAGAAATTGTCCCTTGCGCGTGAGCGCCACTGTCTATGGTCGCTTTTATTGCGGTTTTCAAATTTCTAATGTCATTCATGGCATCAAAAATTCTAAATACATCTACGCCACTTTCGTGAGCACGCTCTACAAAGCGAGTGACAACATCGTCAGCATAATGGCGGTAACCCAATAGATTTTGACCACGCAACAGCATTTGCTGTTTCGTGTTAGGCATGGCTGCTTTTAGCTTTCTGATGCGCTCCCAAGGGTCTTCCCCTAAATAACGAATACAGGCATCGAATGTAGCACCACCCCAAGATTCAACTGACCAAAAGCCAGCTTTATCTAGTTTTTCCGCTATGGGAAGCATATCTTCAATACGCATGCGCGTAGCAAGAAGGGATTGGTGGGCATCACGCAGAACCA
>Ga0208817_100450_pt1 | contig 12987 bp, 12 predicted proteins | sample Virmet3819_2500_FD_185741 | JGI IMG/M metagenome (GOLD analysis project Ga0208817, IMG submission 185741) | Marine viral communities from the Southern Atlantic ocean transect to study dissolved organic matter and carbon cycling - metaG... | ecosystem: Environmental > Aquatic > Marine > Oceanic ... | reverse complement strand
GAATTAATTAATGTGTCACCTCTTAGACTAGTCCAGTTTATTGTATTTTCAATTTCGTCTCTTTTATCTGCAAATTTTTCTGAATTTAAATAATAATATTTAATGGTATTAATTCTACTAACAGGGTTTTTACTATATAAAAGTTGAAGGATAATATCACTAGTTAATTGGTCTTCTAAATCAAGTAATAATTTCCAGTTCTCCATTGTATTAGCAGTAAAACCAATAGTTTCTCCATAAAGCAAACCTGATTCTGTAGACATAAAGTGGTCTATTTCAGGATTAGAAATCGGTTTACCTTTATAGTACTTTACAGGCTTGTAAAAGGTTTCATAATTGTAAAACAGAGGTTTTATTGTGTTATCTTCTGTAACTTCAAAAGTGTTATTGTAAAATTTTAAGTGTTTTTTTTGAAGCCTTTTACTATTCGGTAATTTTGGTTTTAAAACGTAACTAATTAAAGAATCTTTTAAATAAAGAAAATCACATGTTAAAAAAAGGTTTTTTCTATAGATGACAGAAGAATATATCTTATAATCAAAACCTAAAGATTTATAATTCCCATTATTGCTTTTTAAGAATAAACTTTCAAGAGATTTGGGTTTTTTTAAACTATCTAAAACACTTTCAATAATCTCTTTATCATTTTTATGAGAAAAGAAGTTTTTATCCTTAAATTGAGAAAACACAGGAAGTATAAACCAAAACGAAAAGATTATAAAAAGTGTTTTAGACATTGTATTTTCATTACTTATGCTTTTCAGCGGTCAACTCAGCGATTTTACAAATAACTTCAGTAGCTTTAATCATGCTTTCTACTGGAACATACTCATAACGTCCATGAAAATTATGTCCGCCAGCAAAAATATTGGGACAAGGTAGGCCCATATAACTTAATTGTGATCCGTCTGTTCCTCCACGAATTGCTTTTATTAATGGTTTAATGTCTAATTGTTTCATCGCTTCTTCAGCAATATCAACAATATGCATTACAGGTTCTACCTTTTCTTTCATATTGAAGTATTGATCCTTAATTTCAATCGTTACTACTTCACGTTCGTATTGTTGGTTAAGCTCGTCGGTAAGCTTTTGCATCACTTCTTTTCTAGCTTCAAAATGCTCTTTGTCGTGATCACGAATAATATATTCTAATACGGTTTCTTCAACTTCGCCTTTTACAGAATATAAATGAAAAAATCCTTGGTAACCTTCTGTATGTTCAGGTGTTTCTAGTCTTGGTAACGAGTTGATAAACTCTGTAGCAATGTACATAGAGTTAACCATTTTTCCTTTAGCATAACCAGGATGTACAATTTTTCCTTTTACTTTAACTACAGCGCCAGCTGCGTTAAAATTTTCGTATTCTAATTCGCCAATTTGACTTCCATCCATGGTGTAAGCCCAATCTGCACCAAATTTTTCAACATCAAATTTATGTGCGCCACGACCAATTTCTTCATCTGGAGTAAATCCAACTTTAATGGTTCCGTGTTTGATTTGAGGATTTTTGATAAGGTATTCCATTGCAGAAATAATTTCGCAAATACCAGCTTTATCATCAGCACCTAAAAGCGTTGTACCATCGGTTGTGATTAAGGTTTGACCTTTGTAAAGTAATAGATCTTCAAAATAATCTGGAGATAAAACAATGTTTTCAGCTTCATTTAAAACAATGTCTTTTCCATCATAATTATCTACAATTTGAGGATTAACATTAGCGCCAGTAAAATCTGGAGACGTATCAAAATGCGAGATAAATCCAATAGTTGGCACGTCATGATCCACATTACTTGGTAATGTCGCCATGATATAAGCGTTTTGGTCAATACTTACATCTTGCATACCGATATGTTGTAATTCTTGCACTAATGCATTGGCAAGATCCCATTGTTTTTTGGTACTTGGTGTTGTGTCGCTATTTGGGTCAGATTCGGTATCTACAGTAACGTAGCTAACAAATCTTTTGATGATGTCTTCTTTTGAAATCATATTTTGAGTGTTTATTTTATTTGAAAGTATAAAAGTACAATTATTCAAGATTTTCAATAGTACATTTATTGGTAAAATTAAATAAACGTCAGTTTGAGTGATTTTTGAGTAGCAACTGAGCGTAGTCGAATTTGTGCGAAAAAATTTTATCGAGAACTAATAATACATTAAAATTCTTGTTTTCGATACAAATTTTTATTCATTTTAATCATAAAAATTCACTCAAACTGACGAATTTTATTAAAAACAGTTAAGAGCTTCGACATAAATTGTAAATCACATTTTTTCACACTACTTTTGTGCAAACATTACACGATGTACAAATCCCTTCTAAGACCGCTTTTTTTTAGTTTCGATCCTGAAAAAATTCATCATTTTACATTTAAGCTTGTTAAATTAACCTCTAAAATACCAGGAATGACTTCGGTGTTTAGACGTTTATATGTTGTAGAAGATAAGCAACTACAACGCAATCTTTTTGGATTAACCTTTAAAAATCCAGTTGGATTAGCAGCAGGTTTTGATAAAAATGCAGTGCTGTATAATGAATTAGCCAACTTTGGTTTTGGATTTATAGAAATAGGAACCGTAACGCCAAAAGGACAAGCTGGAAATCCAAAAAAACGTTTGTTCAGATTAAAAGACGACCAAGGAATTATAAATCGTATGGGTTTTAATAACGAAGGTTTAGAAGCAGCAATTACCCAATTAAAACAAAATAAAGGACAGCTAATTATTGGTGGAAATATTGGTAAAAACACCGATACAGCACCAGAAGATTACACCAGAGATTATCTTGAGTGTTTTAACGGTTTACATCCGTATGTTGATTATTTTGTGCTTAATGTAAGTTGTCCAAACGTTGGAAGTCACGCTAAATTAACGGATAAAGATTATTTGTTAGAGCTTATTAGCGAAGTGCAAAAAGCTAACGAAGAATTGTCAGGTCGAGCGCAGTCGAGACCTAAAAAACCAATTTTACTTAAGATTGCTCCAGATTTAAATACCATTCAGTTAGATGAAATTATTGAAATCATCAAAGTAACAAAACTAGATGGAGTTATTGCAACCAACACATCTGTAGATCGCACAGGACTAAAAACATCGACAGAACGTTTGGAAGCTATCGGTAATGGAGGTTTAAGCGGTCAACCTATAAAAGAGAAATCGACAAAAGTGATTAAATACCTAGCAGAAAAAAGTAATAAAGCATTCCCAATTATTGGTGTTGGAGGAATCCACAGTGCTGAAGATGCATTAGAAAAACTAGAAGCAGGAGCAGATTTAGTACAGATTTATACTGGTTTTATTTATGAAGGACCACGATTAATCAAGCAGATTAATCAAGCTATTTTAAACCAAAATTAAATGACTGTTGAAACCTTATTAGGGTTTGTTGTAGCGACTTCGGCTTTAGCCATATCGCCTGGACCAGATAATATTTATGTGTTAATGCAAAGCATAACTAATGGTCGTAATTATGGTTTAGCAACCGTTGCAGGTTTAATTTCTGGTTGTTTGGTACACACAACATTGGTTGCTTTTGGTGTGTCTGCTATTATTAAAAATAACGATATACTTTTTCTAATCCTTAAAATTTTAGGTGCTGTTTACTTATTGTATTTGGCTTATAAAGTTTATCAAAGTGATGCTGAAGTTGCTTTAACTACTGAAAACACACCAAAAAAGAGTTTGTGGCAACTATTTAAGCAAGGTGTAATAATGAATGTGTTAAACCCAAAAGTGTCTATTTTCTTTTTGGCATTTTTTCCTGGGTTTTTATTTTCAGAAACCTTATCAACAGTAACGCAATTTTATGTATTGGGATTACTGTTTATGCTCACATCTTTAATAATTTTTTCTGCAATCGCAGTGCTTTCAGGATTTATTTCGGAGTATTTAAAACAGAATAAAAATACTGGATTAGTACTAAAATGGTTACAAATAGTTGTGTTTGTAGGAATTGCTATATTCATCTTTTTTCAGAAGAAATAAAGCCAAAAATCTATTTCTTTTTTATCTTTGGAAGACCATGAAAAACGACCTAGTAAAAGTAATCGAATGTCCGCGAGATGCCATGCAAGGCATCAAGCAATTTATTCCTACCGAAAAAAAAGTACAGTACATACAGTCTTTATTACGTGTAGGTTTTGATACGATAGATTTTGGAAGTTTTGTGTCGCCTAAAGCTATACCGCAAATGGTAGATACAGCCGAAGTGTTAGCGCAATTAGATTTAAGCAAAACCAAAAGTAAATTATTGGCAATTGTAGCAAATTTACGTGGTGCTCAAGATGCTTGTCAACATCCAGAAATTGATTATTTGGGTTATCCTTTTTCTATATCAGAAAACTTTCAAATGCGTAATACGCATAAAACAATAGCGCAATCTGTAGACTTGTTAAACGACATTTTAAATACTGCAGACCAAGCTAATAAAAAGGTAGTGGTTTATATCTCAATGGGATTTGGTAATCCTTACGGTGATCCTTGGAATGTCGAAATAGTAGGCGAGTGGACAGAAAAACTGAGTAAAATGGGTGTAGAAATTTTATCCTTAAGTGATACAGTTGGTACATCTAATCCAGAAAATATAGATTATTTGTTTTCAAATTTAATTCCGAAATATCAAAATATCGAATTTGGTGCGCATTTGCATACTACGCCAAGTACTTGGTTTGAAAAAGTAGATGCAGCTTACAATGCAGGTTGTAGACGTTTTGATGGTGCTATACAAGGTTTTGGTGGTTGTCCTATGGCTAAAGATGAATTAACAGGAAATATGCCAACAGAAAAAGTCTTTTCTTATCTAACTACAAAAAAGGCGCATGACTTAAATGCGATGTCTTTTGAAAGCGCTTATAATGAGGCGAGTAAAATTTTCAATTTTTATCATTAAAAAAAGAGCTTGTATATTTTACAAGCTCTTTTTGTTTAACTAATTTTTTACTTTTTAAAACTGAAATTCTAATCCAGCATAGATACCAAAAGGATGACCAGGTCTTAATCCTGCAGGTACTCTTGATACTGCGTATTCATTATCTAGTAGGTTAATAATGTTAGCTGTTGCACTTAATTTTGAAGTGATATGGTAACGACCAGCTAAATCTAAAACGATAGCCGATTCTACTTTTTGATTATCAGGAATAGATCCAGTACCAGATACTGTTCTAAAAGCACCATTATATCTTCCGTTTAAGTTAATTGAATATTTTTTGTGTTCTAAACCAATACTTGCATTTAATTGATGCTTTGCAATATATGGTATTTCATCTCCTTCAGAAACAGTTCCCCAAATACCATCATCACTACCAAAACTGTTTAAAAACTCAGTATCAGTATAAGTGTAACCTACAGTAATAGGTAAAGAAAAGTTGGTGTTATTTTGAAGTGCATCATAATTTAAAAGAACTTCTAGTCCTTTTACGGTAGATTCTCCTGCGTTAAACACATCTAAACTACCTGTTCCGCCACTAGCAGCAAGATCACTACCTAAAAGGTTGCTGTAGTCGTTGTAAAAGGCAACAACTTCACCTTGAATACCTTTAAAGTTAAATCTTGATCCTAACTCGTAGTTAATGCTTTCTTCAGGTTTTTGACCATCTTCATTTCCTGGAGGCGAAAATCCTTTATGTACTCCACCAAAAACAGAGTAGTTGTTATTGAATTTGTAATTAAAACCAATACCAGGAATAAAAATATCGACTTTATTTTCTCTTACAGATAAATTGCTACCTGTTCTGCTTATATCACTTGTGCCATAATTTTCACGTTTAAGCACAATGTTTTCGTAACGTAAACCAGGAGTTAATGTTAAGTTTTTATATTTAAACTTATACATAATGTATGAAGCAAAAGCATTTGCACTACTAATCCTGTTAGCATCTGTACCAGGTATACCTTTAGTGGTTAATTGCATAGAATTATTTTCAATGCTATAGTAGTCTTTCCATTGAAAACGATCTTCTTCATCATAGTGATATCTTAACCCTAGTTCAATATCATGAAATGTGTTTTCACCATAAAAATGATAATCTAATTTAGTTTGAACACCTTTAGAAATGTACTTACGATTATTTGCTTTAACCGTTAAAGCATCTGCTGGTGAGTTTTCTAAACCTGTCATATAACTAAAATGGGTAGGATATAAATCTGGATTAGATACAATGTTAGCAATACTTACATTATCACCATTAGCTGTAATATCGTTTAATTTATACCAGTTTCTTTCAAATCTATTAAAGTAACCATTGGTTGTAATGGCGAAATTTTTAGAAAATTCAATGTTATGAGTTAATAATAATTGAATATGCTCATTAGTCATTTTATCTTCTTGAGAACTTGCGTAACTATCAAAAGGATTATTCTTAAAATCTGTGTCTGTTAATCCTAGGTAGGTCTCATTAGACACTTCATCTGCAAACTGAAATTTAGTTTCAAAACTTTGTTGGATTTTTGCTTCTTTATCTGTGTTCAATCTAAATTTAGCAACAACGTCATTCTTGTCAAACCCAGTATTTGCATCGTTTAATAGATTTTTAAATCCATCAGAATTAAAGTTTAAATATTCAACATTATATCCAAAATTTTTGTTGCTGTCTCCAACAGACGCATAAACTTGTCCGCTGTTAAAGCTTCCGTAAGAGGCTTTAATTCTACCAGAAAAATGATCAGGAATTTGTGTAGACACCATATTTATAGCACCACCAGAAGTAAAAGGACCATATTGCACTTGGCTACTACCTTTTAAAATTTCTACAGCTTCCATTCTTGCAACAGAAGGAAAGTAATAAGCAGCAGAAGCACTGTATGGTGCAGGAGCAATCAATACACCATCTTCCATTAAGCTAATTTTTGCACTACGTTCTGGAGAAGTACCTCTTAAACTAATGTTAGGACGTAGACCAAAACCATCTTCTTCTACAATGGTTACACCAGGAACAGTTTTTAAAACACGGTTAATATCTGTGTAACCTAGTTTTTTTAATTCTGTTGGCGAAATGTAATATGCAGAACCTGTGCGGTTTTTTGCCATGTATTTGTTACCAAATATTACATTTGTTTTAATTAAAACTTCTTCTAATTTTTGAATAGAATCTGTATTGTTGGTAATAGAATCTTTTGTGTTTTGAGCTATTACACTACTAGTAATTAATAAGATGAAGAATAAAAATTTAGTTCTCATTTATTTGGACTGATTAAAAATAATTTGTTTTCAGCGTGCAAAAATAATAATCATTTTTAGTTTTTCAAAACTTATTTAGAATAAATAAAGATAATTTTCGGAAAGATTTTATAAGAGAAAAAATTTCGAGATAGTTTCATATATAAGTCGTATCTTTACGCGCAATTAATTCTAATTGCAACATGACAGCACACAACAATAAAATAGTAGGCGAAGGATTAACTTACGATGATGTCCTACTAGTTCCAGCGTTTTCTGAAGTACTTCCACGCGAAGTCAATATTCAATCAAAATTTACAAGAAATATAACTATTAATGTACCTATAGTTTCTGCAGCTATGGATACAGTTACCGAAAGTCGTATGGCAATAGCTATGGCTAGAGAAGGCGGTATTGGTGTGTTGCATAAAAACATGACCATAGAAGAGCAAGCGACTAAAGTGCGTAAAGTAAAACGTGCCGAAAGCGGTATGATTATAGATCCTGTAACCTTGCCAACAACAGCAATTGTTGCAGATGCTAAACAAGCTATGAAAGAGCATAGTATTGGAGGTATTCCTATTGTTGATGCCACAGGAAAATTAAAAGGTATTGTAACTAATAGAGATTTACGTTTCGAGCATCAAAATTCCAGACCAATTGTAGAAGTAATGACTAGCGAAAATCTAGTAACAGCGCCAGTTGGTACGTCTTTAAAAGATGCAGAGAAAATACTTCAGCAAAATAAAATTGAAAAGCTTTTAATTGTAGAAGGCGATAAACTTGAAGGATTAATTACATTTAGAGATATCACCAAAGTTACTCAAAAGCCTATTGCTAATAAAGATAACTACGGAAGATTACGTGTTGCTGCAGCAATTGGAGTAACAGGTGATGCAGTAGATAGAGCAGAAGCGTTAGTTAATGCAGGTGTAGATGCAATTGTTATAGATACAGCACATGGACACACAAAAGGTGTTGTAAATGTTTTAAAAGAAATAAAGAAAAAATTCCCTCAATTAGAAGCAATTGTTGGTAATATAGCAACAGCAGAAGCTGCAAAATATTTAGTAGAAGCTGGTGCAGACGCTGTAAAAGTAGGAATTGGACCAGGATCTATTTGTACAACACGTGTTGTTGCAGGTGTTGGTTTCCCTCAGTTTAGCGCTGTTTTAGAAGTTGCTGCAGCAATAAAAGGAACAGGTGTTCCTGTTATAGCAGATGGCGGTATAAGATACACAGGAGATATACCTAAAGCTCTTGCAGCTGGTGCAGATACTGTAATGTTAGGATCGTTATTAGCAGGAACAAAAGAAAGTCCTGGAGAAACTATTATTTACGAAGGACGTAAGTTTAAGTCTTATCGCGGTATGGGTTCTGTAGAAGCGATGAAACAAGGTAGTAAAGACCGTTATTTTCAAGATGTAGAAGACGATATTAAAAAATTAGTCCCAGAAGGAATTGTTGGTCGTGTACCTTACAAAGGAGAACTTTACGAAAGTATACATCAATTTATTGGTGGTTTACGTGCTGGTATGGGATATTGCGGCGCAAAAGATATTGCAACTTTAAAAGAAACTGGACGATTTGTGAAAATTACATCTTCAGGAATTAACGAAAGTCATCCGCATGACGTTACTATTACTAAAGAAGCACCAAATTATTCAAGATAAAAATTCCTGCGTAGGCAGGAATCTTATAGTTTTTAAAAAGCACAACTTTTGGGTTGTGCTTTTTTGTTTTAATTGATGACTATTGATTTACAAAACGTTTCAAACTTGTATTATAATTGTTAAGAATACTATTTAGTTCTTTTATTTCGGATTGTAGTTTCTTTATATCTTTTTTGTACTTATAAACTTTGTAAATGCCAACAAATATAATTTGAATACCAATAAAATTTAAAATGAACATAGCAGTGAAATACTTCCAACTAGCGTAATCAAAAGTAGGGTAAAAAGCTTTTAATAAACGAGTTGTTAGCGGAGAAAAAGTACAAACTATTATTGTAATACCTATTGATAATAAAAAGAAAACATTTGAATAAATAGAAGTTTTTCGTTTTTGCAAATTTTGAATATCTGCTAATAATTGACTTGCGTATATTTTAAAATGATCACTAAAAACTATTTTACTACAAAAGGATTTAAAGTTTGGTTTTTTGCCTGTTAATCCACAGGTTAATCCTGTTTTTAAATCTCTTTTGGAATGGATACATAAATCACAATGTTTTGGTTGAAGCATTGGTTTTTTTGTGATTTTTTGGAAAGTTTCGTTTAACGTATTTGTGTATGATTAGTGGCGTATTTAAGCACGTAATTTAGCAAATAAAAACCAAATAGAAAATCCGCGAGGATTTTCGTAAGTAGGCGAGGACCAGCCATTAATTATACACGTTGTTGTGTGGCGTTTTTTTATTCAATTAATAGTTTTTCTCCGCTTTTCGGTTTTTCGTTATGTTCATTCGGTTTAAGATGATATTGGAAAATCCGATTTTGGTTTCTTTCCACAATTCTTTCTTTAGTTTTTTCCAAATTCGAAACAGTTTTGAAATTCAGATGAATTGATGTTTCAGTTTCGTTTGGAAATCTGGTCAACTTATCAATTGCTAAAGTTTCAACAATTCGACTTTCCACAATCCAAGTCAATTCCGTTTTTTGAGATTTTAAAATCGTTCCTTTTGGAAGTCCATCGTGAATGTTTTCCACTTCGGCTATTATTCCGAATCCAGAAATATTCCACGAGTCTAATATCTTAATTGTCTTTTCCGATTTCATTTCTCAAATGACACACAACGGTCTCGTATAACCGTCAGTTACGGGATTAAAGTTAATAATTTTCGGTTTAGCACTGACGTTAGCAATTCCGAGTGGATTCGGACGTAGTCGAATCCGCCGTAATTGCGGTTATACATTGTTGGCAGTAGTTTATTTTCCATAATGTTCCATTTGCTTTTTATATTTGTTGTAACGTTTATCGTAAAAATATTCAAAGCTAAAATACACTTCGTGGAATAATCTTTTCTTGTCGAAATCTCTGATTACTGTTCCTTGATTTTTACTGATTTTCGACAAAACATCATTTATTTCCGATTCTTTTTCCACATTGCAACAGATTCCTATTAAGAATAAATCGCTTTGGTCAGTCATTTCTTTTTCGAGGTCAAAATAAAGGAAAGAATACTCTTCTGTGTTAGAATGAAAAACCAAAACATCACGAAATTTCTCATCACAGCGCTTTTCAATAATTAAATCGAAATCACAATCTATATTCAAAATATTACAGATAGAGCTTAAATCCGAAAGATTATTGGTCTCTTTGTTCAAGTCAAATGTGTAGTGGAAATCTAGATAGCAGGAAAATTCAACTAACCTATTTAGAAATTCTAAATTTTTAATCTGAATTCCTAAATCGTCTTCTTCTTTATATTCCTTGTCCATTCTGGTATGCTTAAATTACTGCCAACGGTTTCGTATAACCGTCAGTTACGGGATTAAAGTTAATGTTTTTCGGTTTAGCACAGACGTTAGCAATTCCGAGTGGATTCGGACGTAGTCGAATCCGCCGTAATTGCGGTTATACATTGTTGGCAATAGTTATTTTTCCAGTTCGTTTTCAAGTTCTTTCAGTAATATTTTATTCCTTTTTTTGGAATATTCTCCAATTGCAATTCCATTTTCAATGTCGACAGTCAAATAATCAGTCCAACAAGAGAAGAAATCATAATCATTTTGTTTTCCAAGTTCAGAATCTTTTTCTATTCGAGTTGGTGCAATTAAATAATATTTTCCAATTTCAAATTCCGCAATATAAGGTCTACATTGAGCTCCGTCGTCTCCCCAAATTTTGATTCGTTTTCGTGATTCGGTACCTTTATACTTTTTTATGATTTCAACTGTCATAGAAAAAGGCATTTTTCCTTCATAACCAATTATTTCTTCGTTAAGAAAGTCAGAGTATTCTATTACTTTCACAAGAGCAACGAATTCCATTCCGTTTGCTACTCCGCTAAAAGAACAATCTCCTTCGCATTCACATTCACAAGCAAATGAGCTGAATGAAATCAACATTATTGTCAGAAGTAATATTTTCTTTAGGAATAGGTTTTTCATAATTATTGCCAACGGTTTTGTGTATGATTTCGTTGCGTGATTTAAGAACTAAAGATAGCAAATAAATCACGAATAGAAAGTCCGCGAGGACTTTCGTAAGTAGGCTAGAACTAGCAATGAATTATACACGGTGTTGTAAAATCGTACTTTTATCAGACTTCGATTGAAATATTTACTTTTCCACCAAGTCCTTTTTCTACGATGTCAAATAAGGTTTTTAAAGTCAGATTACTGCCATTATTTTCCACACGAGAAATGTAAGTCCGTTTTTTGTCAATCAGTTCGCCAAGTTGTTCTTGAGTCAGATTTTTTTCCTCACGTGCATTTCGTAAAAGCAAACCGATTTTAAACGATTCAAAATCTCTGTCAAGTTCGTCTCTGCGTTCAGTTCCTTTTTTTCCGTAAACTGTGTCTTTTATGTCTTTCCAACTTTTAGTTTCCATTGCCTTTGTTTTTTTCTTCGTAATACTCTTTCATTAATCGGACAGCTTTGTCGATTTCTTTTTTCGGTGTTTTCTGCGTCTTTTTAGTAAATCCGTTCAAGAGTATAACTAATTTACCTTTATCGAAGAAGCAAAAAACTCGCCAGATATTCGAACCTAATTTAATTCGAGCCTCAAATAATCCTTTATGAGTTTTCATTGGTGCCAAATATGTTTTCGGCACGTGCTGATAAGTTTCGATTATTTCAATGACCTTAAAAATTTTGTCCTGAACCTTTTTCGGTTGAGCAAGTAGAAACTCCTCGAAATAATTTTTATATTGTATTACTTGCCTAACTTTTTCCATTCCGACAAAAGTAACTTAAAAGTTACTATTTTCAAAATTTCAGAGTTTGAATTTTAAGTTCCGAGCGTTTTTTGGGTATGTTTTACAACGTGTTTGTATAAGATTAGTTGCGTTGTTTAAGCAACTAATTTAGCAAAAATGAAACGAACCAGAGGAAATTCCGCAGGAATTTCCAAGTAGGCTAGAACTAGCAATTAATTTTATACGTTGTTGGCTGTAGTTATTTTTAATTTATTTAATTTGTAAGAAATAATGAAAATCTTGGATACAGACTTTAAAATCAAATTTGATGGTGAACAACATCAGATAGACGCAAACCTTTTGGTTAATAATTTAATTCATACAACTTCCATAATTCAAGAGTTAAATCGGAATTTGGATAGTGGAAAAAAGGTTGAAGTCAAAATTAAAGCTCTCGAAAAAGGAAGTTTTTTAATTCATATTGATTTAGTTGAGTCTGTTTTTGATTTAGCTAAAAATTTATTGACAAAAGAGAACATCGTTTTCGGTGGTGTAATTATAACTGCATTAGTTGATTTAATTGCTATTAAAGTACATTTAAAAGGAAAAGAGCCAAAGTCAAAGGAAATTTCAGGTGGTAAAGTCAAAATTGAAAATGAAAAAGGCGACATTTTATACATAGACAATTTCGTCCAAAACATTTACGAAAATAATACAATAGTTAGAGATGCTTTAAGTCAAAGTTTTGAAACATTAGAAAATGATAATTCCATTACTGGATATGAAATAACTGATAAAAACGAAAATCCATTAATTCGAGTAGATAGAGATGAGTTTGAGTATCTTTCCCAAAAGTCAGAAGAAATTTTAGATGGTGAAAAAAATGTTGTTGTTTCTGCAACTCTAAATATTATTAGAATTTCATTCGATGATAAATTAAAGTCAGATTTTTATTTTAAAGGGAATAAAATT
>Ga0208817_100437_pt1 | contig 13173 bp, 9 predicted proteins | sample Virmet3819_2500_FD_185741 | JGI IMG/M metagenome (GOLD analysis project Ga0208817, IMG submission 185741) | Marine viral communities from the Southern Atlantic ocean transect to study dissolved organic matter and carbon cycling - metaG... | ecosystem: Environmental > Aquatic > Marine > Oceanic ... | reverse complement strand
CATTGCCAGCTGGAACCCTGCCGCCGAGCGCGTGTTCGGTTACACACCTCAGGAGATCATAGGCCAGTCGATCCGCGTATTGATCCCGGAAGATCGCCAGAGTGAAGAGGATGAAATCCTCGCTACGATCCAGGCCGGCCGCACCGTGGCGGATTTCGAGACAATCCGTCTTCACAAGGACGGCACCGCAATCCCCATCATGGTCACGGTCTCTCCCGTTCATGATAAAAGCGGCACGATTGTTGGCGCCTCGAAAATCGTGCGTGACATCTCTCGCGAGCACGAAAATCAAGAACGCCTCCGCCAGAGCGAAGCCCAGTTCAAGGCGCTCGCAGACAACATCCCTCAGCTGGCTTGGATGTCGGACCCTGAAGGTCACATCTTCTGGTACAACAAGCGCTGGTATGAATATACCGGGGCCGACGAAGAAACGACACGCGGACATGGCTGGCGCTCCGTGCACCATCCCGAACATGAAGCGCGCGCCACCGAACATTTCCTGAATTCGCTGAAGACCGGACAAGTCTGGGAAGACACATTCCCCCTGCGCGGCAAGAATGGAAAATTCCGCTGGTTCCTGTCTCGCGCGCTGCCCATCCACGACAAGGATGGCCAGATCGAGATGTGGTTCGGCACCAATACCGACGTGACCGAACAGAAACAACGCGAGGAGCAGATCCAGCTTCTTCTGGGCGAGGTAAACCACCGCGCCAAGAACATGTTGACCCTTGTTCAGGCGATTGCGCGCCAGACCATGGCCAGCGGCGACAATTTCATGGATCGCTTTGCTGAGCGTATGCGCTCGCTGGCCTCCAGTCAGGACTTGCTGGTCAGTTCCGGCTGGCGCGGCGCGCGGGTCGAAGACATCATGAATTCCCAGCTTGCGCACCTGGAAGACTTCATCGGCACCCGGATCAAGCTGGAAGGCCCTCATGTTCGCCTGACTTCCGCAGCGGCGCAGTCGCTCGGCATGGCTCTCCACGAGCTTGCCACCAATGCTGGCAAGTATGGCGCCTTGTCCAATGATACCGGCCAAGTCGATATTCGTTGGAACATCCGTCAGGAAGAAGGTACGAACCGATTTGAAATCAGCTGGACGGAAAGCGGCGGCCCACCCGTCATTGCCCCCGACCGGCGCGGCTTCGGCTCGACGGTCATCGAGCGGATGACGCGCATCGCCTTTGGATATCCAGTCAAGCTAGACTTTGCCCCTGAAGGCTTGCACTGGCACCTCATCAGCGTTGATGAGCGCGTTTTCGAAGCCGACTTCGTGGCAGAAGTGAAAGACTCGTCTGTAGACCTGTCCCGTTCTCCCCGTTCGCCTGCGACGGCTCAATCATCCACTGCCGGACGACGCGTACTCGTCGTCGAAGATGAAGCAATCATCGCCATCGACATGGCAGCCGCCCTGGAAGATGCCGGTTTCTGCGTGGTCGGTCCGGTGGGATCTGTTTACGAGGCGATGAAACTCCTGGACGAGCAAGTGTGCGATTGCGCCGTTCTGGACATCAACCTTGCAGGCGAAACCTCAGCGCCCCTGGCAAGTCGCCTGCTCACAAGCGAAATTCCTTTTGTGACCGTGTCTGGCAACACACAAGAATCGATAACTGAAGAATTCAGTCAGTCACCTTTCCTGTCAAAACCAATTGTGACGAGCAAGCTGTTGTCGAAACTGTCGACAATCCTGCGCGAGCCTGACCACGTGGTCAGTTAAGAAAAATCACATCACGAAAGAATCGAATTCCGTTTTCAGCAGAGGCGCTTCAACGGTTATCTGAAGGCCGTCCTCCGTGATCGTGCGAGTTGAAACCAACTTTGGAAACATATCGAACAACCGCGTTCCGAAGCCCACCCGTTTCGGGGGCTGAATGCCGGGGACGCCGGTTTCGGTCCACGTAACATACAACGTATCGCCCTTCAGGGTCCACTCTACGGTCAGATGCCCGGTCGGCGTGCTGAAGCAACCGAACTTTCGCGCATTCGCCGCCAGTTCGTGCACGATCAGTGCCGCGTCCTTGCTGCCTTTCACCGACAGGATCGTATCGTTGCCTTTCAGCGTGTAGCGTTCGCTGCCCCGGCCCAGCATCCCGTCGAGTTCCTCGATCATGATCTTGCGCAGGCTGAGACCCGTCCAGTCATTTCGGGTGAGGTTGGAATAGACCCGGCTCATGGAGACAAGCCGCTCATTGAAGTCATCGACAAATGTGTCGACGCTTTCAGCGCTCTCTCCTGAAATACGGGAGGTCGCCATGATGACGGAAAACATGTTCCGGATCCGGTGAGCCAGTTCATTTTGCATGAAGTCATTCTGGCGCTGCAACTCCATTTGGGCGGTAATGTCCTCGGCCCGCTGGATCATGTGGGTCACGACACCATCATCATTCCGGTAGGGGTCCTGAACGGCCTGCCACATTCTGGTTTGAACCGTGCCATCCGGCTGTTTCAAGTCGTAGGGCTGTGCTTCCAAACGGGTCTGCACGCCCTCAAACACCCGACGAAACTTCGCCTCTACGGGATCTTGACGTTCTTCGACATCCGGGAAAATCTCAAAGATGTATTTCTGCCGAATACTTGCCCATTCCGTATTGGTCGCAGTCAAATATGCCTTGTTCGCATACACAAAGCACAGGTCCCGATCGAGCACCATCAACGGAACCGTCCACCTGTCAGCGACCTCACGGAAACTCAAATCTCCGGTGATTTCCTGCGTCTGGGAATCCTGATCCATGACATCCTCACTGGACTGCGTAGAAGGTCTGCACCCTCGCGCACTTCCGTTAACCTTGAATGACCAAATAGGGCCAATGTCAGCGCACTTGCCCTTGCCGCTGCGAGGTTTATGACTGTCGGAATGCCTTCTGAATCGCCCCCCTCCAATGATGTCGCCCTGTCCGTATCTGATCTCGCCGCAAGCCTGAAACGGACGGTGGAGACCAATTACGATCATGTCGTCGTGCGCGGTGAGCTCGGCCGGGTCACGATTGCGCGTTCCGGCCACATGTATTGTGACCTGAAGGATGAACGGGCAGTCCTGAACACTGTAATGTGGAAAGGCCAAGTGAGCCGCCTGCCCTTCAAGCCCGAAGAAGGACTTGAAGTCATCGCTACTGGCCGACTCTCCATTTATGAGGGGCGCTCAAATTACCAGATGATCGCCGCCTCCATGCGCCCGGCTGGCGCGGGGGCGCTCATGGCGCTGCTGGAGGAGCGGAAGAAGAAATTCGCTGCCGAAGGCCTGTTTGCCCCGGAACACAAGAAGCCTTTGCCCTACCTGCCTCGCACAATCGGCGTGGTCACCAGCCCGACCGGCGCAGTCATCCGGGATATTCTGCACCGCATCGGGGACCGCTTCCCGGTTCGCGTCATCGTCTGGCCGGCGCTGGTTCAGGGCGACAACGCCGCAGGCCAGATCACAGCGGGAATCCAGGGCTTCAACGCCATGACTGGCGCCGACCGACCCGACGTGCTGATCGTTGCGCGCGGCGGGGGCTCGATCGAGGACCTCTGGCCGTTCAACGAGGAAAATGTCGTCCGCGCGGCCTTCAACAGTGAGATCCCGCTGATCTCTGCCGTCGGTCACGAGACCGACACGACCCTGATCGACTATGTATCTGATGCACGCGCGCCCACTCCGACCGGCGCGGCAGAAATCGCGGTACCGGTTCGCTCCGAGCTGCTGCTGACAACCGGCGAACAGGGTGAACGCCTCAAGCGCGCCTTGGCCCGCCGCACCGGGCAGGCCAGGGACAAGCTGGCTGCGGCACGCCTACCCCGACCAGAAGCCTTGCTTCAACCCAAACGCCAACGCCTGGACTATGCCAGCGCCAGCTTGCCCAAGGCCGCGCTCGCCCTCGTCCAGACGGCCCGCCTTCGGCTGTCTCGGCTCGCGATTAGTCCGGCCAGCCTGAAATCGGACATACGCGCGTCGAAACAGCGCCTGCGCGACACAGCTGTTCGCGCCCGCCCGGCACTGGCCCGTTTGATCGAAACCCGCCGCACCGCCCTCGCCTCTCAGGGAAAGTTGCTTGAGACCCTATCGTATCAGTCCACACTGAAGCGCGGTTACACTATTGTGCGCGACACGAACGGAAACCTGATCCGTTCGGCCAGTTCTGCTGCGGCGAGCGACGCTTTCAAGATCAGCTTTGGCGATGGTGACGTAATCGCCCACCCGGATGGATCCAGCCCCCCAACGGCAGCAAAGCCTGCCAAAGCGAAGCCCAAGGGCGATCAAGGCTCCCTGTTCTAGCTTTCCGGCGCTGAATGCCTCCTCACAACTTCCGCGGTGATTCCCTCACTGCGCTGCCAGATTGTTAAGCAAACGTGCACGGTGTGACAAAATGGCTTCACTTGATCGCCTGCGCCATAGTTGGAAATTGTTCATCCGTATACCTCTTGCACGTATCAACAATCTAACTTTCCAGAAGTTTTCGTGACAATCTCGTTGAATTTATCGCGCTCCGCGCGAACGCCTGTTCTGCAGTATTTGCTGTAGCAAAACTTTCATTTGAGCCCATTCACCCTGCTGAGTACCCAGCGCGCGACAGCGCACGGGGCGCCTTCACAATGGGTTCAATCATGAAACATGCATACCTTTCCGCGACGGCCGTGGCCGCGCTCAGCCTTTCGGGGCAATTGTCCGCTCACGCACAGGAATCGGGAGCCGAACAGACTCGCCACCTACAGGTCGTCACCGTCACCACACAAAAGCAGCAGCAATCCTTGATTGATGTGCCAATTAACGTATCGGTCGCCGACCAGGACTTGATCGACCTGCTGGCCGCAGACGACTTCGAAGATCTCGGAAACTTTGTTCCGGGCTTGCAGGTTCAGGCCCAGAGCCTCAACGCGCCAAGCTATTCCCTGCGCGGCGTCGTCTCAGATGGCGGCACGCCTCGCGTTGCCATGTTCCAGAACGGTGTTGCCATCGGTAATGTGTCGTTCGCCACCAACCTTGCCATTTATGACATGGAACGGGTCGAAATCGTCAAAGGCCCACAAGCGACCCTGTTCGGCCAGGGCGCCCTGGTCGGCGGTGTGAACTTCATCCAGAACCGCGCCTCTCTTGACGGAAATTCCGGCAAGGTCAGCCTCGAAGGTGGCGATTACAGCTCGGTGCGCGCGGAAGGTCACTACAACTATGTGCTCAGCGACACACTGGCACTGCGCGTAGCTGGACAGGTCAAGAATATGGACGGCTATGTGCCGAACACAGCCAACTCGCCCGACCTGATGGGTCAGGACACGCTGGCCTTGCGCTCCGCATTGCACTGGGAGCCGACCGAAAAGCTCCGCGCCGACCTGTTCGTCAACTATCAGGATGACGACTCCACCGGCACGCAGTTCACCTCCGGCTTCTTTGAAGTGAACGGGAAAGTCGACCCGTTCGGCGCCACCGCCATGAACGTCAATGACGATCAGGTCCGCGGCAAGCTCGGCAATGACCGCGAGCTGTTTTATGTCACCGCCAATGTGGAATACGATCTCAATGATGCCTGGTCGCTGACCTCGCTCACTGACTATCGCAACCTGTTCTCGAACGAAGCCTGGGATTCCGACGGCGCCGCCTTCAATCTTCTGCAATTCTACCAGGGGCGCCAAGCGAATACGTTCAGCCAGGAACTGCGCCTGAACTATGATGATGGTGGCAAACTGTCCGCCTTCTTCGGAGGCAATTACTTTACGGTCAGCGGCAAGGACGAATTGATCTTCTCAACCGACGAAGCCTATGCGCAGTCCCTGTTTGCGCCGTCTCTCGCTGCCGCTGTGGCCCCCGGCGCGTCTGTCGAGCAACTGGGTGCGCAGCTGGCCTTTCTTGGCCTGCCCGGCGGTGAAAACCTCGGCAGCTTTGATACGCCGCTTCAGTATTCCATGCTCGCCTTCCTGCTGGGGGGCAGCATTGTTCCGCTCTATGACGAACACCTCGAGCAACAGGTCGCGACCTATGGACGTGACACGTATGATCTCTTCGGCGACGTGACCTATCAATTGACCGACCGGCTCGAAGTCACCGGTGGTCTTCGCTACACGCAAGAGGAATTGTCGGCCAGCACGCGCGCAGCGATCCTGAAGTCCAACCCATATCTTGGTGGCCTGAACGGTGTGACGATGGGCCCGAGCATGCTGCTCAGCGCAGCGACGTTGAATAACGAAGCCTTCGGGTCCGCTGATACGGATGGCGCTTTCACCTGGCGCCTGAACGCGGCCTACCGTGTCTCTGAAAACGTGAACGCCTGGGTTGCCTATGGTCGTGGCCGCCGCCCGGAAGTGCTGTCGGCCTCTGGCGCGGACTATAATGTCATCGACGCGGAAACGCTGGACAATATCGAGGCTGGCTTCTTTGGTCGCTTCTGGGACAACCGCTTCCAGATGACCAGCTCGGTCTATTATGGTGAGTACAAGGACTTCCAGACCACACGCTTCGACCCGATCCAGGGTATCTTCATCACCGAGAATTCGGGCAATGCCACCCAGTATGGCCTCGAATTCGATGGGCAGGCCCTGGTCACCGACAATATCCGCCTGCTCGGCACCTATGCCTACACGCATTCGGAATATGACGACGAAGATGACAATGGAAACCCGCTGCAGTTTGCCGGCAACAGCTTCCGCATCAGCCCGGAGCACAGCTTCTCCCTCGCAGCCGACATCACCATCCCGGCTGGCGAGCGCGGCGACTTCTCGATCGTGCCGAGCTATGTCTGGAAGGATCATCACTATTTCGAAGATGACAATGGCTATGACTATGCAGCTGATGGTGCGGGCGGCTTTGCTCGTGTGCGTGAATCCTATCCGGACGGAACCTTTGTGGAAGAAGAGCAGGACGCCTATGGCGTCGCCAATCTCCGTCTCGGTTTTGACAGCGCAGATGACGCATGGGGCGTCTATGTTCTCGGCGAGAACATCTTCGATGAGGAATACCTGATCGACGTTGGCAATACCGGCGGTGCGTTCGGCCTGCACACGATCATCCGTGGCAAGCCGCAAATGTTGAAAGCTGGCGCCTACATCAAGTTCTAGGCGATTGACCCACCGGGGCGGGCCCGTGTTCGCCCCGGATTTCCCACACAGGAATCATTCCATGAGAAAATACCTGATCCTTGCCAGCCTGTTTCTGGCCGCCTGCAACCAGGCGGCAGATACGATCGCACCTGCCGGATCTCCGGCAGAGACAGACACAAATGGCGCCGCAGAGACTGAAGCGTCCGCTGCTTACAAGACGCTCGACGGTACGCCGCCAATCATTATTGCGCATCGCGGGGCCAGCGGCCTGTATCCCGAACACACGCTGAAAGCCTATCAAACGGCCATTGATCAGGGAGCTGACTTCATAGAGCCGGACCTGGTGATGACAAGGGACGGCGTGCTTGTTGCCAATCATGATGGGTATCTGTCTGATACGACGAATGTCTCCGAGCATGCGGAATTTGCCGATCGCAAAACCGTTCGCAAGACACCGATGGGGGATCTTGATGACTGGTGGTCGGATGATTTCACACTGGCAGAACTGAAAACGCTGAAAGCCATCCAGCGCGTCGAAGGCCGCTCGCATGAGCATGACGGCCAGTATGACATCGCGACCTTTGACGAAATCATTGATCTGGTTCTCGAAAATGCTGAAGCAGGCCGCCCGGTCGGCCTGCACATCGAAGCCAAATGGCCCGCGAACTTCTCCGCTGCCGGGCTCGACATGGTCGACCCGATCTTGGACACGATCAGGGAACGCGGCCTGGTCGAAGCAGGCATTCCGATCTTCATACAATGCTTCGAGCCGACCTTCCTCGCCCAAGTCGCTGCCAAGAGTGACCTGCCTTTGATCCAGAACCTTGTCGGCCCGCCCTATGCCGCACTGCTGGGCCTCGACATGAAGCTGGAAGATATCCCCACAATGGGCGTCGGCGCTCACAAGGCGATGATTCTCACGCCGGAGGGCGGCACGACCGATTATGTCGCCCGTGCCCATGAACTCGGTAAAATCGTGCACGTCTACACCGTCCGCGACGATGAACCCGCTGAAGGCTTCGACTCTGCGGAACAGGAACTGAAAGTCCTGATCGAGGCGGGTGTCGACGGCATCTGGACTGACTATCCCGAGACAGCAATCAATGTTCGCGACGAGGCTGAGTAGTCGCTGAAGAAACAAGCACGGCAGAAGCCGGGCCTACTCCCTGACGGGGCTGGCGATCCAGAAGGGTCGTCAGCCTCCGCCTACGGATAAGTACGCACTTGCCAGGTTCCGCAAGATTCGGTATCCCGCCCGCATGCACAAGACCGCGACACGCTTCCAACAGCAGATTCAGCTTTCCAAGCTGGCGCATGCTTGTGCCTGGCGAATGCCCTGCTGACGACCTATCGTTACAGGGTGATCGACCGACAAGCCCCGCCACCCGGCGGGGCTTTCGTTTGGGTCCCGCCAGACTTTGAAGGAACTGGACCATGAGTTTTGAAACCGATGCCCATATCAAGGCGCTGACCAAGGCGTTCCGCGCCTGCACGCTGCCCAAGGAAAGATGGACCCACGCCGCCCATTGGGCCGGCGCGCTCTGCCTGCTGTCCGAGGATGAACACGCCGCTTTCCGTGACATGCCGGGAATGATCCGCGCCTTCAACGAATCTGTCGGCGGCCAGAACACCGACTGTGAAGGCTATCACGAGACCATTACCATCGCCTCACTGCGCGTGGCGGCCCATGCCCTGACGAGCGCGCCTGACGGCATGCCTTTGCATGAAATCCTGTCGCGCCTTCTGGCCGGTCCCTATGGAAAGCCTGACTGGCTGCTGGAATACTGGCGAAAGGATACGTTGTTCAACAAAAAGGCCCGGCGCGAATGGATCGAGCCGGACCTCAAGGATTTGCCATTCCCAAAGGCACCCGCATAGCGCGGGTGCCGTCAGGGGCATTTATTTAATGTCTTCTTCCAGCACCGTCATCTGGAACTGGTAAGAGGTCTCGCCCTCGTCCACATCCTTGTAAACAACGGCCAGAAATTCGGCGCCGAGATAGCATTCGACGGAATCATCGGTCTTGTCGCGGGCGACCAGGCGCAGGCCCGGATGCAGTTTTTCCTTGAGATAGGCTTCAAGGCGCAGCGTTTCTTCGCGCTCCATAATCGGGCTCCTTCAGGTCTTTTGGTTCGCGGCGCAACGTAGAGGTTTTCGATACGGTTGCAACCGCCATGCCTGTAAATCAGCTGCGCTCTGCTTCCAGCGCGCAATGGGCCGAAAGGCTTTCCAGCACAGTCTCAAACCGGCTCGGAAGCAAGCGCTGAAGTTCCGGCTTGTCGATCTGGTTGCACTCCATCAGGGACAGCACCATCGCGGTCTCATCCTGGATCATTTCCATATTTTCCAGAGCTTCCCGGCTCGCACCGGCCTGACGCAGGGCGATACCATTCTCGCGCGCAGCAATATGGCGAACCGTCAAATTCCAGGCGAGCGGAAGGATGTCGTCGATCCGCTTGGTATGGTCCAGCGCCGCAGGCCAATCCTCATCCAGAATGTGAATGAAACCGATATTCTCTTCAGTATAGGCAACGCCAACTTGTGTCGCGCCCCGCTCGGCCCGGATACGCGCGGCGATGCGAAGTTCCGACAAGGCTTCCTGCAGGGCTTCTTCATAGAGGCGCCCTTCCGGCAGCTGGCGCTGGGCAGCAAGGGCCACCAGAGTTGTCCCGACGCCGTGATGCGCCATCTGTTCCTGTTCCAGCGTGATGTCTTCAGGATCGGCCAGGATCAAATGCGCCGCCTCGCTGAAGGCCCGATAGGCCAGTAACGCATCCCCCCGCTTGCGCAGGCACTGGCCTTTCCAGAGAAGCAGCATCGGCTCATCCAGATCACGGGCACTCGCCTGGTTCACATAGTCCACGACGGTGGAGCAGCCACCATTCCAGACAAGGGACGCATCATTGGCATCGCGGTATTCCAGCATGGCGAGTCCCGCTGCCCCGATCGCCTGATCGGATAATTGCTCGGCATCCATGAGTTGCTGAAAGGCTGCGCGAACATCGCTCGACTCGACCTCGCCGCCCCAGTCGTTCAATGCCGCTTGCAGCAGCAGGTGCTCTTCATCCTTCAGCAGGCGAACTTCCCCATCATCGGCGCGCAGCACCATGCTGACCACTTGCGACGTCACATCATTCATCGTCTTCCCAAGCACATGGCTGCGCGCGATAGAGATGGCGCGGTCCTTGTAAGCCGCAATCTGGCGGGCAGATCCGGCCTGTTGGAGTTCGCGGGAAAGCTCGCCCTGACGACGGGCAGACTCATTCTCTTCGCGGATAGCCACCAGCTGCGCCTGCGTCGATTCCCGCTGGCGGCTGGCTTCCCCTGCCACAATGCGCAGGTTTATCTCGTTGAGGCGCGCTTGATAGGCATATTCGGATTTCAGCCCCTGTAGCGCCACATAGAAATAGATCACGCTGCCGACCGCGATCACCGCCGCCGTCACCAGCAGAACCGCCAGTGCCCGGATCAGGAAGCGAAAGGCTTTCTGCTCGCCTTGCAACTCACGAAGCAGGTCCAGTGACGTAACCGGGGTCTTGCCGATATCTGATTGCGGGCTCATGCGGGGCTCCTGTGAGCGAGAATGGGCGTGTCGGCTCCGTCCCAGACAGTTGGTCCGAATACGGGCTCCAACAGCAGACGAAGGCCGGTGTCCGCATCATCCTCCCGAATGAACGCCTCGGCGATCAGGAGTTTGATCCGCATCTGCCGTTTGCGCCACATGCGCAGCGCCGCGCCAATGGCGGTCGCCACGAAAAAATTGGACGCGCCGATCATGCGTTCCGGATTCTCCGCAAACAAATCCTCACCGAATGGCAGGGGATAATGCCCGAGCAGAGTGGAGATGAAGACACTGAAAGATATGAGTGCCATGAAGATCGCCCCGAGCAAGAGATAGCGGTTGAGCCGCGCCTCTGCCTTCAATTCAGCCCGGTGGTGGCTGATCAGGGGGCTGATCGTTTTCATCCGCTAGTCCCCGTCCCTCGCCACTCGGAAGCCGATCCCGTCATCGCGCCCAGTGTCCGGAAACCCATCACGAAACGCTGAGCGCACATAGGAGGGCACCTTTTCCCAACTGCCGCCCCGTACCGCTCGGGTCCGGCATCCCGGCTCGTCATAAATGGTCGCCGTGCCGAACCGCCCCAGATAAGACCGCACGCTGCAATCGGCGATCCATTCGGCGACATTGCCATGCATTTCGTGCAGGCCGAAAGCATTCGGGGGATAATAGCCCGCAGGCATCGGACGGCGTGGCCATGTGCCTTTGGGGCTGCCATTATAGACCCGTGATGCGTTGAAATTTGCTTGTGAGTCGCTGAGCGTCTCGCCGGTATGGAAAGGCGTGGTTGTGCCCGCCCGCGCCGCATATTCCCACTCGGCCTCGCTCAACAGGCGATAAGGCTCGCCCTCCACGCGAGTGTTCAGCCAGTCGATATAGGCCATCGCCTCAACCCAGGTGATATTGATCACCGGGATTGCTGGTTGCTGCCACTGATCGCTGCGTGTTTCGTCGCTCGCTTCATTGCCAACGCACCCTCCGGCCGCGATGCACGTATTGATCTGCCCCCAGGTGATCTCGGTTGCGGAAGCCGCAAAGGGTTCAATCGTGGCGCGCCATTGCGGGCCTTCATTATCCTTGCGCTCTTTCTCTCCGTCAGGTGAGCCCATCAGGAATTCGCCACCCGGAATGGCCACCATTTCCGGGCAATCGGGGCAGTCCCGGAACTTGCGTTCGGAAATGTCCCCGCCCAGTGTGGCCGCATTGAAAGCCGCTGCGCGAAGCAGGCTGGAAACTTCCGTGAAGGCGGGCGTTGAAGCGCCGCCGCCTGTCTCTGCCTTGGCACCGCCTGCGCTACGCGCGGACGAGTTGCGCGCGCCATGCGGTGGCAGGCGGGGCGAGTTGCTGATCGGCGCCGGCTCGGGCGCTGCGCCGCCATCACATCCAGCAAAGCAGAAATCAGCGCCTGTAAGGCCGGAATTGTAGAAAGGAGTCTGCAGGCCGTTGGTGGACTGGTTCACGCGATCCGCGACACGTTTGAAAACCTGTTCAGCGATCAGGTTCTGCTGACCAATCGTCTCGGCCAGCGCCAGAGCAAAGGTCGAATTTCCGCCCTCGCCATCATAGGCGACATAGCCGGGCGCCGTGGAATAGGAAATGAGCAGGCCGCGCGCAGGCTTCACCTCGGCCAGTCCGCCGGCAGCGCTGCGCGTTGCGCTGGGCAACGGATTGTCGCGACAGGCATCGAGAATGACAAAATTCACCGCATTGCCGGCGTGTTCGACGTAGCGCAACGCATCGCCGAGACGCGGGGCCTGACGCCATATGTCCTGCTCTGAACGGGCATTGGCGTCCACCGGGACGAGATAGTTCAGCCCCTGCGACTGCACGCCATGCCCGGCATAATAGATCAGGCCGACGGAGGCCGGTCCGCCAGCTTTGAGCCGCGCGCCATGACTGGCAAAGGCCTGCTCCATTTTTTCTTCAGTGCCATCCAGCACCAGATCGACGGAAAAGCCGACCTTGCCGAGCGTGTCCGCCATGAGCCGGGCGTCTCTTGCCGGATTGGCGAGCTGCCACCCGGTCTGCTGGTAGCCTGAATTCCCTATGATCAGGGCGTATCGAGGGGGATCGCCGCCTTCGGCCAAGGCAAATGGGCCCAGTATCAGGCATAGGAAAGCTGTCAGTACGGTCCGAAGCATTGCGGGCGTCCCCTTCCGCTGGTCGCTACATCGTCCCCCGAGCGCGCAGTGTTAACTAACCCCAATTCCCGGTTTGAGAAAAGGGGTCAGCTGGACCGATTTGCCAAAAGCCGGATCAGGCCTTGCCGGGACGTTGGGCAGCTTCCGGCTGTACCGCCAGCAATTTTGCCTGTCCGACCCAGTCATCGCGCTGGATACGGCCCTTGAAATGCTCGAGCTTGTCATCGACCCACTTGATCTCGTCCGGGCCCCATTCGGCAATCTGCCAGAAATAGAACACGCCGATTTCATTGAGCAATTCGGCCAGCATCGGGCCAATCCCGTTGATGCGCTCAAGATCGTCATCCTGACCGAAAGCGGCGCTGACCAGCAAGTTCGCCTTGTCATCCGGCCGACGGGCCGCCGCGATGGGATCGACGCCTCGGCGAACCTCAACTGTGCGGACGGTTTCAGCTGCAGCCGGAGGAGGAG
>Ga0208817_100435_pt1 | contig 13202 bp, 12 predicted proteins | sample Virmet3819_2500_FD_185741 | JGI IMG/M metagenome (GOLD analysis project Ga0208817, IMG submission 185741) | Marine viral communities from the Southern Atlantic ocean transect to study dissolved organic matter and carbon cycling - metaG... | ecosystem: Environmental > Aquatic > Marine > Oceanic ... | reverse complement strand
CTAATATTGTTGTTTTATTTGGATACTTATATTCTTTGGTTAGTTTTTTATCAGCGTCATATACATTGTTATATACTTTAACTAATAAACCATCTTCATTAAATTGTAACTGAAATGAGTTGTTAAGTGTTGCGGTTTCTATATTTCCTACTAAATTGAAATGTTCTAGTTTGTATTTTAAAATTATTGGGTTTAAAGGCGCTTCTTTAATTGGAGGGTTTTTTTGTGCTATTAATAACGTTGTGATAAATAGACATAGAAAAGTAATAATGTTTTTCATGATATTATTTTTTGTCAAATTTAAGAGACAAGAATATCATATAACATTAGGCAATTGTCGTATTTTTAAATTGTTGTATAAAAAAAGCAGCTATTTAATAGCTGCTTTTTTTATAAATCAAACCCAATATTAACGCCTAATTTAAGGGCAATAAGTTTTGTTATTCTTTGTTTGAGTTCTGGTATTTTTACCGAACTTAATACGTTGTTACTAAATGCAAACATTAATAATCCTTTAGCTTCTTTTTCAGGAATACCACGAGAACGCATGTAAAATAAAGCACTTTCGTCTAATTGACCAATAGTACAACCGTGAGAACACTTTACATCGTCTGCAAAAATTTCTAATTGTGGTTTGGTGTTGATTGTAGCTTTATCGCTAACTAAAATATTGTTGTTAGATTGAAATGCATTTGTTTTTTGCGCTTCCTTTTCAACAATAACCTTACCGTTAAATACACCTGTTGCATTATCATCAAAAATACCTTTGTAATCTTGGTGACTTTCGCAATTTGGTTCTATATGATGGACTAACGTGTTGTGATCTACATGTTGTTTTTCACCAATAATGGTTACTCCTTTTAATGTTGAATCTATGCGCTCTCCGTTTTGATAATAATTAAGGTTGTTACGAGTTAATTTACCTCCAAAACTAAAGGTGTGAACAGAAGCAAAACTTTCTTGCTTTTGCTCTACAAAAGTGTTGTCTATTAGAGAGGCGTTTAAATTGTCATTTTGAATTTTATAATAATCAACAATGGCGCGTTTGTTGGCAAATATTTCTGTAACACTATTGGTTAATACAGGATTGTCTGTAAGACTTTGATGACGTTCTATAATTTGAACATGACTATTCTCATCAACCACAATTAAATTACGAGGTTGAAGCATAAGTGCAGACTCATTACCTGTAGAAAAATGTACAATTTGAATAGGTTTGTTAACTACTTTATTCTTTGGAATATGAATAAATGCACCTTCTTGAGAAAATGCTGTGTTTAAAGATGATAACCCATCTTTTTCTGCTACTTTGTTAAAGTAATTTTCTATGACTAATTGGTATTTTGGTTTTGTTAACGCAGCAGACATTAAACAAACATCTAGACCTTCGTGTGTAGTTTGAGATAAATGAGATGAGTATTTACCGTCGATAAAAACAATTTTGTAAGTGTCTATATCGTGAATAAAATATTGTTTTACATCACTATATTCTAAAGCGTTTTCTTGCTTAGGAAACACACTGTAGTCATGTTTTAAAATACTATTTAAAGAGGTGTATTTCCAAGCTTCATCCTTTTTTGAAGGAAAGCCTTTATCTTCAAATAATTTTATAGCTTCTGTGCGAATATCATGTACTTTAGCATCGATATCTACATGGTCTTCAAACGCCATGAAAGAGGATACTAATTTTTCTTTTAAACTCATTTTTTAAGTTTCAGTATTCAGACTTCAGTATGCAATTGATGCGATTTGAAGCTGTTTTATTCTACATAATTTTAATTTAGCGGAAAGTGCTTAAGCACCAACCTCTTCTTTAATCCAATCGTAACCTTTTTCTTCTAGCTCGTGTGCTAATTCTTTAGTTCCAGATTTTACGATACGACCATTTAATAAAACGTGTACATAATCTGGTACGATGTAATCTAATAAACGTTGGTAGTGTGTAATTACTACAACAGCGTTATCTTTGTTTTTTAATTTATTTACACCGTTTGCAACAATACGTAAAGCGTCAATATCTAAACCAGAATCAGTTTCGTCAAGAATAGCTAATTTTGGTTCTAACATTGCCATTTGGAAAATCTCATTACGTTTCTTTTCTCCTCCAGAAAATCCTTCATTTAAAGAACGTGATAAGAACTTACGATCTATTTCTAGTAATTCTGATTTTTCACGAATTAGCTTTAACATCTCGTTAGCTGGCATTTCTTCAAGACCTTTTGCTTTTCTAGTCTCGTTAATAGCCGTTTTCATAAAGTTAGTTACCGAAACTCCAGGGATTTCTACTGGATATTGAAACGATAAAAATATACCTTTATGTGCGCGCTCTTCTGCTGCAAGCTCGTTAATGTTTTCTCCTTCTAAAAAGATATCTCCATCCTCAACTTCGTAATCTTCTTTACCAGCAATTACAGAAGCTAATGTACTTTTACCAGAACCGTTTGGTCCCATAATGGCGTGTACTTCACCTGGTTTTACTTCTAGGTTAATACCTTTTAATATAGACTTGTCTTCTACGCTTGCGTGTAAGTTATTTATCTTTAACATACTGTTTATTTTCCTAATTTAATAACGTCGTTTTTATTCGGGTCTAGTGCTTTAACACTATATATTTTTTCTATTTTTAGTTTGTATGGCCAACCTTCTTCATTTTCATTTTTTGGGATGATTTGTGCTTCTACGTCTGCCATAACCATATCTGTAGCTTCATTTTTGTACGGTTGTGCTTCTTTGTTTAAAGCTTCAGATTTTTCATCTAAAATAACACCGTAAATATCATTTTTTACTTGAAAAACTGCTGCGTCTGCATAATATACAAACTCGCCAACCAATCTTTTGGTTTCAACGTTTGTTTCTGTTGAAGTGGTTTCGGTTTCTTTCTTTTCGTCTTTACAACCAAAAGCTAAAATGATAGCACAAATAAGAATTAATTTTTTCATTTTTTTACTATTGAATTGGTTCTGGTGCGTGATTTAAACTATTGAAATCTTTTAGCGAATGTTGTATAATAACACGTGCTCCTTTTTCTTTTGCAAATGTTTCAAAAACTTCCATAGAGTTTAATGTTTTATCTACATCAAAGTTGAATTTTGGTACTCTTGCATTTTCTCTACTTTCTTCCATGTGATATACATCACCAGTAAGCATTATTGGTCCTTCTTGTTCTAAGTCTACAAATAAAGATTGGTGACCTGGCGTATGTCCAGGTGTAGAAACTATTACAACTCTGCCATCACCAAATACATCAAAATTACCATTAATTTTCTTTAAGCCTTTTAGGTTTTTAATGGCGTCATAATGTGCAGGGTTTTGCTTTTTTTGTTCTTCGCTAGTAACAAAATTATACTCGTTTTCTTGAACGATCCAAATAGCGTTTGATAATTTAGATGCAGATCCAGAATGGTCAAAATGTGTATGCGATAGGGCAATATATTTTACATCATTGGTTGATAAGCCTATTGACTTTAGTTGTTCTTCAATTCCTGTTTTTCTACTTACAGTAAAAGCGCCTTCTGGAGTTGTAAATGGTTCTTTTCCTATTAAATCTTCAGACAATCCTGCGTCCCATAATAAGTTACCGTCTGGATGTTGAATTAAATAAAAAGCATCTGCAAAGGTTTTTGATTGTCCTTTATAAGCATCATCTTGAGAAAAAATTTCAAGCATGTTAACTTGAACAGTACCACCATCAAACATAAACATTTTGATAGGCTCTTTTTTAACCTCAGTTTCTGTTTGCTCTACAACAGATTCTTTTTTATCTTTTCTACAAGCAACAACTAATGAAAGGGTAATAAGAAGAATGATTAGTTTTTTCATAGTTAAAAATTGATTATCCTACAGAACCTTCTAATGAAATTTCTAAAAGTTTTTGCGCTTCTACAGCAAATTCCATAGGTAATTTATTTAATACTTCTTTACTAAAACCGTTTACGATTAATGCAATTGCTTTTTCGGTATCAATACCACGTTGGTTACAGTAAAAGATTTGATCTTCTCCAATCTTACTTGTTGTAGCTTCGTGTTCTATTTGTGCCGATTTATTTTTTGCTTCAATGTATGGGAATGTATGTGCACCACACTCGTTGCCCATTAGCAAACTATCACACTGTGAAAAGTTACGTGCATTTTCTGCGCGACCTGCTATTTGTACTAGTCCACGGTAAGAGTTTTGAGATTTACCAGCAGATATCCCTTTAGAAATAATTGTAGATTTTGTGTTTTTACCAAGATGAATCATCTTAGTCCCTGTATCTGCTTGCTGGAAATTATTAGTTACTGCAATTGAGTAAAACTCGCCAACACTGTTATCTCCTTTTAATACGCAGCTTGGATATTTCCAAGTTACAGCACTACCAGTTTCTACCTGTGTCCAAGAAATTTTTGCGTTTTTCTCACACAAACCACGTTTGGTTACAAAGTTGTAAACACCACCTTTTCCTTCGGCATTTCCAGGAAACCAGTTTTGTACGGTACTGTATTTTATTTCGGCATCGTCTAATGCGATAAGCTCTACAACTGCGGCGTGTAATTGGTTTTCGTCACGACTTGGTGCTGTACAACCTTCAAGATAACTAACGTAACTACCTTGATCTGCTACAACTAATGTACGCTCAAACTGTCCTGTTCCTGCTTGATTAATACGGAAATATGTTGATAATTCCATTGGGCATTTTACACCTTTAGGGATGTAGCAAAAACTACCATCACTAAATACAGCACTGTTTAATGCTGCATAAAAATTATCTTTTTTAGGTACAACAGTACCAATATATTTTTTTACTAAATCTGGATATTCGCGGATAGCTTCAGAGATAGAACAGAATATAATACCTTTTTCTGCTAATGTCTTTTTAAATGTTGTTGCAACAGAAACAGAGTCTACAACAACATCCATAGCAACACCTGCTAATTTTTTTTGTTCGTCTAAAGAAATTCCAAGTTTATTAAAAGTGTCTAATAATTCTGGATCTACTTCGTCTAAACTATCGTATTTAGGTTTGTTGTTTGGAGCCGAGTAATAAGAAATAGCTTGAAAATCTGGTTTTTCGTAATGTACGTTTGCCCATTCTGGTTCTACCATTTCTTTCCAAGTTTTGAAGGCATCAAGACGCCACTTGGTCATCCATTCTGGTTCTTCTTTTTTAACAGAAATGGCACGAACAATGTCTTCGTTTAAACCAACAGGAAAGGTATCAGATTCAATATCTGTGTAAAAACCGTATTCGTATTCTTTGGTTTTTAATTCTTCTCTTAAGTTGTCTTCAGTATATTTACTCATATATAAGTATAAATGTTATAAAGTTTAAAGTTATAAAGTTGAATTTAAGTATTTAATTAAACCACTTATTAACTTAGAAACTTCATTTACTTTTAAATTTAATTTTGAGAACTCATCTTCGGTAATGTAATCTAAATCAAAAGCTAAATATAACTGAGATCTAAACTCTCCAGAAGAAGCTTTGGCGATATACAAAAACCTGATGAACTCTTTTGTGGTCTCTCTTTCAAATCCTTCAGCAATATTTGAAGAAATTGAAATACTAGACCTTCTAATTTGATCTCTTAATCCAAAATCTTTAGAGAAAGAGCTATTTTTATTTGTTATGTTGTAAATGTCTTTGTTTAATTCTCTAGATTTTTGCCATGAAATAATCTCTTCAAAAGAACTAAATTTTGCCATTTACTTTTAAACTTTTTTACTTTCTACTTTAAAACTTGATTATAGTGAAAACGATTCACCGCAACCGCAAGTACGGTTGGCATTAGGGTTATTAAACACAAATCCAGTTCCGTTTAATCCTCCTGAATATTCTAAAGTGGTACCTATTAGGTATAAAAAACTTTTTTTGTCAACAATAATTTTAACCTCATTATCTTCAAAAACTTTATCTTCTTCTGCTTTGGTTTTGTCAAACTTTAAATCGTAAGATAAACCAGAGCAACCACCACTTTTTACACCAACTCTTATGTAGTCAGTGCTAGGATTAAAGCCATCATCATTCATTAATTCGATGACCTTCTTTTTTGCTGTATCAGAAACTTTTATCATACCTGTTTATTAGAGTTTATCTAAATAGAAAGCAAAGATACAATTTAAGTCTCTGTTTACCATATTTAGTAACATTATATTAATAAATAGGCAGATTGATTTTTCTTATTGAGGAAGAAATGCGGGATTGTTTATAAATGAAGGGTCAGAAAGTGATAACAAGAAAGCTTTTAAGTTGTTCTTGTCTTCTTCTGAAAGTTGAACGCCACCTTGCTCTACTTTTTTCATTAAAGGATCAATAGTTGAAGAATTTTGAAGACCGCTACTGTAGTGTTCTATAACATCGTCTAATGTTAGAAATCTACCGTCGTGCATATATGGTGCAGTGTAAGCTAAATTACGTAGTGTTGGTGACCTAAACTTACCATTATCATTAGGGTTGCCTGTAACTGCGCCCAAACCTAAGTCTGTAAAAGTAGCATCTAAACCATTGTTGTGAAATTGATTGTCTGTCCAAAGCGGATTGTTAGGATTACCATGACAATGGAAACAATCTCCACGTTCTTCATCCATAAACACATTTAAACCTTCTTGTTCTTGAGCGGTTAAGGTAGCTTCTCCATTTAGAAATTTATCAAATTTTGAATTACCAGAAATTAAAGTACGCTCAAATTGCGCAATTGCTTTTGTTACTAAGTCTTTTGTGATAGTTGTAGTACCAAATGCTTGGTTAAATAAATTTGGATATTCTGGATGGTTGTTTAGTCTGTCTTCTACATCACTCCATGAAGGGTTTTCTAGCTCGATTGGATTGGTAACAGGTTCTAGTGCTTGATGTTCTAGTCCTAATGCACGTCCGTCCCAAAAGTATTTGTCATCAAAATTCCATGCTAAATTAATTAAAGGCATACTGTTGCGATTACCAAAATTACCTGAAACACCAACGCTAAATTTATTAGAGTCTGAAAAGCCATTTTGTGGCATATGACAACTTGCACAAGCTTTTGTATTATCTACAGAAAGAATACGATCGTAAAATAAGCGTTTTCCTAAAGAAACACCTTCTTCTGTCATTGGATTGTCAAAAGGAATAATTGGATCTATTAACAATTGATCAAAATGTTGCGGTACTTCTAATTGATAAGGTATAGGTACATAAGCATTATTATTGTTTGTTATGTCTTCAGATTTTGAGCAAGAACAAATAATAATTGTTAATAGGCAATATGTAATCCAATATTTCATTAATATTTATTGTATAATTTCACCTAAACTAAATACAGATAATACATTTTCTTGCATCATTTTTTGTGCAGTATAATTAGGCATTAGTGGTGTGTCTAAAACGTTTAAATCCCAAGTGTTTGGATTGGTAAAAAATTGGGCAATATTCATTTTAACTTCAATTGTTGCATTGTTTGAAATAGTGAATGACTCTGAAAATATTATTGTTGCAAAATTTTGCTCAAAAACACCTTCGCTTACTCTTGCAGTTCCATTATGATAGTTAAAAGGTGCAGGGTTAGTTGTGTTAACATTATACATGCCATCAAATTGTAAAAAGTGATAACCGCCACCAAGCATGTCTGGCCAATTCCAAGAAGCAGTATTTAAATCTGGATAAGCACCGTTTATGTTATCTTGTTCGTTAAATCCCCAAATAAATTTAAGTTGGTAGTTACCTAGTGGAACGGCATTGGTTTCTGGAGAGAAATCATATGTATCTTCGTTTGATAAATCTGTAAATTTATAACCATCAAATACATAGCTAAGGTTGTTATCTGTATTGATTAATTCAATTCGAGAGATAAGGTATCGTATTCTGTCAATGTTTATTACTTCTCCGTTTTCGTTTGTTAGGTCTAAGTTTTCAAAATTAGAACTATCTAGTAACTGTTCATTCCAATTGTGTGTAAATTTAAAACTAACACTAGCATTTGTTTCTGCTACAGCATTGTCGTCTGCATCTTCACTACATGCAGCCAGAGTTAAAAATAAAGCTATTAATGTTGCTGTTTTTTTCATTTAATTTAATGTTGTTATAATTAAGTCTTCAAAACCTTTGTTTTCTGGTATGTTAATATCGTTACTGCTAGAGACGCCAACAACTACAATTTTACCATTGTCTAATTGAGTAATACCATGTCCGTAATCTATGTTGCTTCCTCCAATTGATGTTTGCCAATTTAAATCGCCATTAGAATTAGTTTTAAATACCCAAATATCATTTTGTCCATTATTTTGAGTGAGTTGTCCTGTGCCACTTCTAGAGCTTCCGCAGTAAAGATATCCGTTTTCTAAATCAGAAATAACAGCCCGACCAACATCAAAACTTTCTCCTCCATAATTGGTTTCTTGTAGAAGTTGACCAGAATCATCAATTATAATAGACCATACGTCTGCAGCACCTAAACTGTTTGAGATATCTGCATCTTCACTTCTTGTGTCACCAACAATTAGATAATTACCATTATTTGTTTTTAATATCTTACGTGCTTCATCTATTTGAGAGCCACCATAATTTTTTTTCCATTCTAAAATACCTTGACTATTTATTTTGATAACCCAAAAATCGTAAGAACCGATGTTGTTTGTAACGTCAAAATCGGTGCTGTCTGAGGACCCTATAATTATAAAGCCACTATCTTCTGTTTGTATCGTATCGTAAGGTGTATCTGAGAATGAACCACCAAAATATTTACTCCATTGAAGGTTGCCTGTTTCATCTATTTTTAAAGCCCAATAGTCGCCGCCAGCATGTAAGGTTTGATTGCTTCTGGTGTTACCTTCTCCTCCAGAAGCAGTAACATCTAAAACACCTGTTAAAAAATAACCGTTGTCGTTTGTTTGTATTATTGATAATCCGTAATCTAAACCAGAATAGCCATAAGTTTTTTCCCATTCAATATTACCATGAGAATCTGTTTTAAATACCCAAAAATCCTGTTGACCAGCATTATTAGTTACGTCTCCATCGTTGCTAAAAGTGTATCCAATTACAATAAATCCACCATCGTTGGTTTGGATAATGTCATTTGCTTTTTCGTCGTTAGATCCGCCGTAAGTCTTATTCCATAATAGGTTGTTATCTGAGTCAAATTTTAGTAACCAAGCGTCATAACTTTCGTCAGATTTATCAGTAACATCACCATCCATAGATTGTGTGTAACCAACCACAGCGTAACCGCCATCTGATGTTTTTATAACTGTTTCGGCACTTTCATTTTTTGTACCTCCAAAAGTTGAAATATTTTCTATACTACCTGTTGTTTCAAACTCTGGAATTTCTGGTTCTTGTTGAGGTTGAGGTGAGTCATCTTCAGATTTACAAGATGTAAAAATGAATAATAAGGCTAATATTTTTAGGGCGAAATATTTCATCTAATTACTTTTTCTAACAATTAGTAATCCAGCGTCAATATCGCCAATGATGATATTTCCACTTTCAAAATAAGGATAAACACTCCATGCACCATTAAAATCTGGGTTATCATCTGCTGGATAAGAATCGAAATATCCTGTTTCAACTAAAGCATTTGATGAAGCAGAAATATTACTAATATCTAAAACTCTTAATCCAGCCCGATAGTTGGCAAGGTAGTATTCGTTTCCTTTAACATAACCATTGTGATCTATTGCTGGAGTTGATCCGAAATAAGTTGATGACAAAGATGGATTGTCTAAATCAGTGAAATCAAAAACTAATGTTTTTGTATTGAACCCATATGTCATTTCGTCTACTTCATCTCCTAATATAAAGTAGGCTTGGTCTTCTGTAAACCAGCCTTGATGAGCATAGGCTGTTTGAGGATAAGATATACTACTAATTTGAGTAATGTTAGACTTATCTGTAACATCTAAAATTACAACTTGATCTGTATTACCATTACTACCTATGTATATTTGATGTCCAGTGTAGTCGCTATCTGGTCCGTTATAGGTTACAACTTGCGCATCATGAGAGTAGCCTGCTGAGTTATATTCGCCTAAGTATGTCGGATTTAAAGGATCAGTAATGTCTACAAATATAGGGCCTCCATTATTATTGGTACATCCAACAAGGTATGCTACACCTTCCTCTTCATTAATGACAATATTGTGGCAACTATCTACTCCGTTAAAAGTGGTGTCTGGAGTGAAAGTAGTTGGTATTGATGTTAAATTTCTTAATCTAGTTAAGTCAAAGACTTGTATACCATGTGCTCCAGCATTATCTGCAACAATAAAGGCGTAGTTATTGTAGACTTTTACATCTCTCCAAATACTTGTGTTTGTATTTGTTTCTATTCTTCCTAAAAAAATAGGATTTGTAGCATCGGTCACGTCTACAAAAGCAGTACTATTGGTTAAAGCTACTATTGCATATTCTTTTTGGGTCGAAGGATCTGTCCAGCCCCAAATATCGCTACCTCTCTCGGCTGAAGAACCACTTAATGATAGTACATCTATTTCTGCCATTAAATCATAACCATTACATGGATATATGCCAGCCATGCCATTTTCACATGGAAATTGAGAGTTTTGTATATTGTTATTATCGGGAGTATTAATTCCTGAGTTTTCTTCACTAGAACAACCAAGACCTAAACTAAGCATAGCTGAAAAAGCTAATGTTTTTAACCAATACTTTGCTTTAACCTTAGAATTGTTCATTATCATAATTTATTTATTAATGATTAATTTTTTAGAAGTTGTATTGTTAATCTTTACTATATAAATACCACTACTGTAATTGTTTGTTGGTAAAACGAAACTTGTTGAGTTGATATTGTTTTTACTAAACATCTTTTTACCAAGCACATTAAATATTTGAACAGATTGAATTTTATTAGTGTTGCTACCTGTAAGTTTAGCATTCCCTTTTGTAGGGTTAGGTGACATTGTAAAATTGTTATCAATTTCAAATTCTGAAGTACTTAATGTATTACTTTGTCTAACTACAAATAACCCGCTTTCTATATCGCAAATAATAATATTTCCGCTAGCAAAATAAGGATAGATACTCCACGCGCCATTAAAGGCTGTGCTATTACTAGATGGATAAGTATCAAAATAACCAATTTCTGTCATCGTATTTGAAGGCGTATCAACGGTAGAAATATCTACTACACGCATACCTGCACGGTAATTAGCCAAGTAAAACCTATCACCATCAACATAACCGTTATGGTCTATAGCTGTAGAAGGTCCGTAATAGGTTGATAATAATAAAGGGTTATCTAAATCGTTAACATCAAATACTAAAGTTCTGGTGTTGTTACCATAGCTCATTTCATCAGTTTCATCACCAAAAATGAAATATTTATGATCTTCTGTAAACCATCCTTGGTGTGCATAACCAGGGTTAGAATATGTGATTTCTGAAATAAATTGAGGATTACCTTTATCGGTAACATCCAAAAACACGACTTTATCATTAGAGCCGCCATTACTTGCTGCCAAAATTTGTCTACCAACATAACTTGAAACTCCAGAAACATTACTAGCATTGGTGTCTGGTCCATTGTATGTTATAACTTGTGCATCATGAGTATATCCACTTGCCGCATAACTACCACTTATGGTTGGAGCAGTAGGGTCAGAAATATCAACAAAAATTGGTCCGCCACTTACAGCGTTACAACCTACTAAATAAGCAGTTGCATCATCTTCATTTATTACCACATTATGACAACTACCAATGTTTATTCCGTTATCGCCGCTAAAAACAATAACTTCGCCATCATTTACAGCGCTGGTGTAAGTTAAATCTGGGTTTGGTCCAGTTCTTAAATTAGTTAAGTCAAACACTTGCATACCATGGTTACCAACACCATCTGCAACTATATAAGCATGGTTGTTATGAACTTTTACGTCTCTCCAATAAGAAGTATTTCCGTTTGCGGTTTCAATTCTTCCTAAAAAAATAGGATTTACAGGATTAGAAACATCAACAAAAGCGGTACTATTTGTTGTGCCAACAATTGCGTATTCTTTTCCGTCTAAAGGATCTGTCCATCCCCAAATATCACTACCTTCTTCAGTACCTAAAGTTGTTGCTAAAACCGAAATAGGTACTCTGGACATTAAATCGTAATCATCACAAGGATAAGAAGTAGTAACACCTTCTACTGTATAGGTTGCAAAACCATTAACGCATTCGCTTTGCGCGTTTGCATAATAACTAAAAATGGTAAGCGTTAAAAAAAGTAATTTTTTTAAATAGTTCATTAGGGTTAAGTTGTAAAATTGAGATTTTAGCAAATTTAACAGAAATACTGATAATTAAGTAAAATTTGTCGTTAATTTAGATAATTCCTTATCTATTATTAAACAATTAATTTCACTTTTTCCCTACCTTTTAAAATAGCCTTAGTATTTTTGCATTATGATAGAAGATAAAAATCAACAACGTACAGATTTAGGCCAAATAGGAGAGTTTGGTTTAATTGACCATTTAGCTAAGAATTTTGAAATAAAACAATCCTCAACTATTAAAGGAATTGGAGATGATGCTGCTGTTTTAGATTTTAAAGGAGAACGAGTTGTAGTTTCAACCGATTTTTTAGTTGAAGGTGTTCATTTTGATCTATCCTACATGCCTTTAAAGCATTTAGGTTACAAATCTGTAATGGTTAATTTATCTGATATTTATGCAATGAATGCAGAAGCTTCTCAAGTTACTGTTTCTATTGCAGTTTCTAATAGATTTCCTTTAGAAGCGGTAGAAGAATTGTACGCTGGTATACAAACCGCTTGTAAAATTTATGGTGTAGATTTGGTTGGTGGTGATACAACTAGTTCTACTTCTGGATTAATCATTTCGGTGACAGCAATTGGTCATGTTAAAAAAGACGAGGAAGTTTATCGTAGTGGAGCAAAACCAAACGATTTACTTGTGGTTACAGGTGATTTAGGTGCAGCATATTTAGGACTTCAAGTGCTTGAACGCGAAAAAGAAGTCTTTAAAGTAAACCCTCAAAATCAGCCAGATTTAGATCAATATACATACTTAATAGAAAGACAATTAAAACCTGAAGCTAGAAAAGACATCGTTAAACTTTTACAAGATTTAAAAGTAAAACCAACTTCTATGATTGACATTAGTGATGGTTTGTCTTCAGAAATCCTTCATATTTGTAAAAATAGTGACGTAGGTTGCGATCTATACGAAACCAAAATACCTTTAGATCCTCAAGTTATTGCTACTTGTGAAGAGTTTAATATAGAC
>Ga0208817_100429_pt1 | contig 13303 bp, 13 predicted proteins | sample Virmet3819_2500_FD_185741 | JGI IMG/M metagenome (GOLD analysis project Ga0208817, IMG submission 185741) | Marine viral communities from the Southern Atlantic ocean transect to study dissolved organic matter and carbon cycling - metaG... | ecosystem: Environmental > Aquatic > Marine > Oceanic ... | reverse complement strand
GTAATTCTGCTTAGCATTGGATATGAAGCGTATGATAAAGCCAGAGGATTAAAATACTGCAGAGATGAAGGTGTATCTGAAAGTAAATGCGACTACTTCTTAAAATATGGTGACTAAAATAGTTTACATATCGCAGTAATGAAAAGGATAAATCTTTGAGTAGAAAAAGAGCACTAAGACTGGTTCTTGCTGAAGCAGGAGCCCATGCAGCCATAGAAGCGCAGGAAATAACAGGAAAATCAATAAACGATTTGCCTGAATACTTTTTGTCGGTATTTATTGCCCGACATGTCCATCAGCACTTCAAGACGTTTACCTTTTCTATGGAAGATACAGTAAAGGCAATCTGTGCATCAGAAGAAATAGATGAGGCACTAATATCTCGACCCGGTAAAGTGGATATCGTGGTGCGCTCACAGCGAACAGGAAACATTAGGCATATTATCGAGCTGAAGCGGAGCTATAACGTAGAAGGCCACATTGCTGACATAGTAAGATTAGCAGAGTTCGCACTCGCTGCTCCCACAGGACATCCGTTAGAACGAAACTTTATGGTTATGATGGCCGCCGCTTCAGAAAGTGCATCAGATGCACGTTGGCAGCGAATAAGCGAACTTATCAAAAATCAATTCAACGATAAAATTTCATTAATCTGTACACCGATTTTACTTGAAGAGGGAATGCTCAGCACCCGAAAGGGACGTACAAACGATAAACTACTGATGGGTGAGGTGTGGGAAGTAAAGTACTAAGGTGAAAATTGCTAGAAACTAACATTTAAGCAAAAGAAACGATTACTTGGATTGACTATACCATAACCTTACACTTTCTGTGATAGAAATCAACCAACCCTCACGGTCTCTTCTGTACGTAAAGCGGTCGGTCGAAATTTAGCTGTGAAATAGCACTTATGGCACACAGCGGTTGTCATAGAACTGTTTTCTATGGCTGCTTTATGCCATTAGAATCATTTGAAAAATGCGAGAGGTGACTAACTTATAAAATAATCAGCTTGCCCTGATTCTGTAGATTCAAAGTGACCTGTTTTACCAATTAAAGATTTGATCGGTGTCGCATTGACCACGACGAATTTGCTTGATGCTACCCCATTTTTAAACTGCCCGTCGTGCTTAAGTTTAAGTCTGCACTCTTTGTCGTTGATGGTGCCGTAGAGGTACTCAATCCCGCAAAAGCAAGCATCGCCATTAGTGTTATAGTCCATCAAGTAATATACTTCGCTATGTCCATCAATTTGCCCAGAATAGTTCTGCTTAATCTCTGCACTGCTTAGCTTGCTGCCGTCATCAAATTGTTTTTGTATAGACTCTTGCCAGTCTTGAATTGAAAATGTTCCTTCTATTTTCATTGTTTTTCCAGATTAAAATAAATTTGATGAACATTACGTTATCACGTCAGATCAACGTGGTATTGTAAAAACGCGACAAGCTTGCTTCAAGGATTCCTCAAATTGATAAAAAATAAAAGCTCAGTTTCAGGCGTATTGCATCGTGAAAGAAGCGAGGAGCACTACAATCTCAGAAGATACTTACCAGACAAACCCTTGAGTGAGTTGGTCGAGCAGTTTTGGTTCGTGAATTGGAACTTGGACGAAGGTGTCAGTCATACTCAAAGGAATTTGCCGGACCCTAATTTTAATATGATATATGAGAACAAAAAGCTGAAAGTGATTGGTCCGGTGAGCAAAACCTATTCTTATGAGATGAGAAGAGCTGGTGAAATTCTTGGGGTTAAATTTGAAATAGGAGCGCTAAGTTCATTTTTGGTTCATCCAATTCACACTTACATCGATAGAACTCTAGATGCGTGCTCAGTATTTGGTCTTGCTATCGACGAGATATGCCCATTATTAGAAGAATCAGATAATGACGGGAGCTTCATAGAGATACTCAGTGAAGCCATTCTTCCTTTTTTAAAAAATTCCAACGAAAATCTGGTTAAACTGAGGTATATAATAAAGCTGATTAAGAATGAAAAAGGGATTTATAGAGTTGAACAGTTATCGGAAAGAGTGGGTTTATCAATAAGAACACTTCAACGTATGTTCCATTCTCATGTGGGGTTTAGCCCTAAGCGGCTCATTAGAAAATACCGTTTACATCACTTATTGAAAGAGTTTGAAGAAGAGCGAGTGGAAATAGCGGAAGTCGCAGCGTTGCTGGATTATACCGACCAGTCACACCTCATAAAGGATTTTAGTGAGCTAATCGGAATGACACCCATGAGATATAAACAATCGCACTATGATGGAAAATTCACAAAATGACTACATTACTCTAGTGGTCAAAGTTCAAAAAGGCTAGTTGGATGTTCCGCAATAAGTATTGGCTGGAATCCAGCGACAAAAGCGTGAACGTCCGTTTCTTGTTGTGAGTTCAATCGATGGATGCAACACACTGGTTAAATCTCTGTGCTGGTGTTTCATAGTCTAGCATCTTTCTGGGTCTTTCGTTAAGTTGTCTTGCGACGCTACTGAGCTTTTGCTGACTATGTACTGACAAGTCAGTGCTTTTGCTGACTATGTACTGACAAGTCAGTGCTTTTGGGGAAATATTGTCTCAGTAGCCTATTAGTGTTTTCATTTGAACCCCGTTGCCACGGAGAGTGAGGATCACACAGATACACTTTGATGTCAGTCGCCAGTGTAAACTGTTTGTGGTCTTTGATTTCCCGACCTCTATCCCACGTGAGTGATTTATACAATTCGCTTGGCAGCTTTTGGGCTTGTTTAATTAGCGCAGCAATAACAGTAGATGACTTACTATCTTCCACTTTGGCTAGCATTACGTAACGAGAGTGGCGTTCAACGAGCGTTGCAATATAGCTATTCTTTGAACCACATATTAAGTCTCCTTCCCAATGCCCAGGCACAGCTCTATCTTCAACGGAAGCTGGGCGCTCGCTGATTGACAAGGCATCTGGAATTTGGCCTAAGCCTCTGCCTTTTAGCGTTGACGTGCGAGACTTTCGGACGGCTCTCTTCGTTCTCAAGCATCGTTGCAACTCTTTCTTCAACGCCCCTCGCGTCTGAATGAAGAGTGTTTTATAGATGGTTTCGTGAGACACGTACATTTCCTGATTATCGGGATATTGTCGCTTTAACCAACCCGCAATTTGTTGTGGTGACCATGCTCTTTTAAGCTTAACAGCTATAAGTTTACACAACTCTGGGGATCCGATTAACTTACATGGCTTAGGCCTTAATGCTTCGTCCAATGCTCGTTGCTCTGCTTTTACGGCACGGTAGTGCTTCAACCCACCATTTCTTTTTATCTCACGACTTATTGTAGATGGCGCTCTAGACAAACGTCTGGCAATTTCTCGAATAGATTGTTTACTGACTAAGCATCGTGATATCTCTTCTCTTTCATCAAGCGAGAGGGACTGTGGATGTCTTTTTCGTTCTGGTGGCCGGTACCCACCCGTTTGATAGATGGTTGGCATAATAGAAGAGTGAAAGCGGTCAAACATTCTAGCGATGTCATGTAGCGAATCACCTTGCTTATATCTGTCCCAAATTAGCGCTTTTTGCTCAGGTGAGTAATAAATACGTTTTCTTTGTTTCATAGCAACGTTCCTCCTCAAGTAAGGATAGCGTTGCATTCACCAGTTGAACTCAAGGTCTTTTGCCGACCTTCACTTTATAGGTGTCGGTTGGCCGTAATGCGCAAGTACCAATCTGTCAGGTTAAGTCGAGACTGATTCATGTTACATATTTTTGATTGCTCACATTTTTCAATTGTTAAGGAATTATTCGCCAATCTCACCTTTTTGTATAAATTGCCAGATAGGTTCATCATTCTCCCACCAGACAAGTGTTATAAAGATATCATCGTGATAGTGGAAGGCGTTCTCATGGACAACACCCAAGTCTGTTAGGTCTCGTCTACACCATACTTCCCCATCCGTTAAGCCATATCCTGACTTTTTACCGTTGTGAATCAATTCATAAGTGCGTGAATGTTCAGGTGCGAGTTGAGGTGGAAGGAATTCGTAGGGTAAAGATTCGTTTGCTTTGAACAATCGTCGTCTTCCTTTTGAATCATACATTGCGAAAAAGCCCATGTGATGCTGACTTCCGATCACGCGTCGAAGTGCGGCCATGAAACTTACATCGAACGCGCTAACTACTTCACTGAGCAAAGACTGATCGAGAGGTCTGTCTTGCAGAACAGGTTTTAGTAGATAGGTGGGTAGCAGTAGCTCTGATGCATATTCATTTGCTATTACTTCTCGCGATTTTCCAGCTCCAGACGGCGAGTCCATATCATGCTTTGAACAGAGGTTTCCGACTTTCCCTCTGTCTTTAAACCAATGTCCTAATTCATGACCGATTGAAAAACGTTGACGTTGTGGGCTGCTTTTTTCGTTTACTGTGATTGTGGCTTTGTCACCTGCACCAATGATCATGGCTTCACAGCCTGTAAGCTGTCCCTGAAGCACAGTAGCGGAACGATCAAAAGCAATAGCTTCAATGTCGATTTCTGTGGGAGAAGTTATACCATAGCGATCAATATAAAGGCTTTCGACGTGCTGCTTAATCCTTGCTATCGTCAATCTCGACTACTCCCATGTTGACTAGGTCTTCGAGTATTTTTTCAGCATCATGATCGGTGAACTCCTCGCCATCACGAAATGCCAGCGTGAGGTTTTCTGGAAGTTTTCCTTGAGCCATAAGCTTAATAAGCATTCCTTTCGCATCAGTTCCTTTCCTTACTAGCGTTTCACGGATAGTAGACTTTTTGTATAGCTCACGTTGTCTTTCAAGCCCTTGACGCGCAGCCTGCAACACACTGAGTGGAGTAGGCTTTTGATGTGATGTCAGTCTCGATACAACGCGAGCTTTCACAACGTCTAAATCAGACACATAGTGATTTAATTCTTTATTTAGCTGTTTGTCAGACATTTGTGCAATCTTATCGAGCATAATATCATCCAACAGCTCATTTGCTTCCTTGTTTACCATTACATAGACCCCTTCATCTGCGATGATGCCTTTCTTATGATTTTCCTACGCATGCTGTCATATGCAGTTTCATTCCCGTTGAAAAAGTCTTCAACAATCTGTGATTTTTTGATGCCTTGTTCTGTTGCTGCTAAAAAAGCGCTAGCATCTTCATCTTCATCTTCTTTGAAAAGTGAAGTGAGCATTGACCACCGTTGGTCTGATTTTTCCGAATAGCCATCCAGTAAACTACCCGCAATACACTCATCGTCCAAAGGTGACGTATTTCTCATGGCCTCATCACTGCGCTTGGTAAGCATCTCGTAACTAACGCTCTTCATTATCTGATTAATCGCAGTATATACCTTCACGCCTTTCGGTAAGTGCCGTTTACCCTCTAGTATCCTAACTATCGCTTCATTTAATAAGTCCTCGCCTTCTATCGGCAAATCGTACTTATCAATGAAGTAATAAGCAGCTCTGAGGCATCTGAGCATGTCTTCCTCACTCATGCTTTGAACTTGCGATATAGCATCGTCGCTATCGAAATATTCGTATCCTTGCATCTACCACTCCATTAGGCGCAAAAAAATTATTTTCTGGACATTGTCCAGTTTTGCTCATTTTTCCGCCTTAGTTAATGAGCACATATTTTCTATGACAGGAAAGAAATTAATAAGAGGAAAAATAAATGTCCAGTGGAACTACACATATGTTCGTCGGATCAGGAGCGGCTGGTCTTGCCGCAATGGTTGATGATCACCCTCATCCAATCACTCACAGCTTACTGCTTGCGCCGCTATTAGGAAGCTTTTCCGGCAAACTCCCAGACTATATAGAGCCTGCTTTACACCCTAATCATCTACAATTTTTTCATAGCATAACATTTGCCGGTTTAATAACCGTCGGTCTTATCAAATGCTACCAATGGAAACCAGAAGAGCCATTAGAAAAATTTATTAGGGGTTTTGTTTTACTCGGTGGGGTCGGGTATCTCAGTCACTTAATCTGTGATTCAACAACACCAAAAGGTTTGCCTCTTGTTGGCAAGCTGTAACGAAGCAAGAGGTAATAATTATGTCTATTCAACGAAAATTCATCAATTTTCATAACGCAATCAAGCTGAGTCGTAAAGATGACAAATACCGGGATGCCAGAGAGAAAGATGAGAGCATTCTAGCGGCGCTAAAGGCAGCATTTAAAGAGGCGGGTTACCCAGTCATAGAAACCTTTATACAAGGTTCATTGAGGACTGCTACCACGATCAAACATCCGAAAAACGATTTTGACATCGACAGAGCACTTGTCATTGACTCTGCAAATGCTCCAGAAGACCCGGTAGAGGTGAAAAAGGTAGTATGTAGCGTTCTTGAAAAGCGCGGTTTTAAAGATGCGAAAATAAAGATGCCCTGCGTGACCGCAGATTACGCCAGCTTAAATCTTCATATTGATATTGTTGTGTATAGGAAAAGTGGCGACAACTATGAGCTGGCGGTAGGGAAGCGTAACTCAGGAGACGCTGTGAAAGAATGGTCGCCATCAGATCCCAAAGGCCTTATCGATAACATCAATGATAAGTCGTCCTACGTTTATATTGGCTCTACCGAGGATAAACTGTGCCAGTATAAACGTCTGGTTCGTTACATGAAGCGTTGGCGTGATGAAAAGTTCGAAGATTCTGTACGAAAGAAGGTTTATTCGATCGGGATCACCGTCATGTTGAAAGAACAGTTTAAGCCTGTACTTAACGAAGAAGGGAAGCCAGACGACCTTCAGGCACTTCGAGACACAGTGGCCGCTATCCTGACTGGGGGGTATTTTAAACCGCAGGTTGATGGAAATTACCGGGTTAAAGTAGATCTGCCTGTCACGCCTTCTAGAGATATCTTTGACGGCAGTAGTGCGGCGACTGGAACCCAATTTTGGAATAAGTTGAATACGGTGTTGCGGAAATTGGATAAAGCGCTGGCGGAAGAATCGCTGAAAAAGCAATGTGATATTTTACGTGAACTGTTTGGTGACGATTTTGAGACTGCTGAAGACGCCAACAGAAACGAAGGTGCAAAAGTTGCTTTTAGCACTGCTGGATCAGTTGGTACGTCGCAGGGAGCGTGATTTTGAAAAATCAGATCTCTCAGTATCTTTCAGAATATGGGTTTGACTGTGAACCGGGCGATTTCTTCGGTCAAGGAGTCGTCAAGGTGTCAACTACCATTTCCGGCTATGCAGCGGAGTTGATGCTTAGAATAGAAGACCGGTTTCTCTCGTTGCCAGAGTTTCTCTTATTAGAACCCTCTAAGTATGGCAAGCTTGCTCACGTTAACATTGAGCGTATTGACGATGTTGAAGTGGGATTGGTTTGTGTAAATGCGCCTGATGCCGTATCTGTTAATTTTGATCAACCTCTGTTGTTAGTCAGAGATTCACTTAAGCGACACATATCCTTGCTGGAATCGGTAATGTCGGATCCTGACTGGAATGACAGAGAGCTTCTGAGAGAGTTTTACAGCAATTGGCTCTTTCTCTGCAAGAGCGGACAGAAGCCGTTGTTGATCAATTTTAGCCAGCCCATTTTGCAACGTGTGGATGTTTATGAGCCAATCGAAAAGGCGAAATATGGTCTGCATAGCTACTATGTTGCACATCCTTCTGATTCAGAGATTTCTAAGCTTAGTGAAATGCACTTTTCGATTAAGGAACGTGATAGGAAAGTAGCCGGTAAAGCGGTAGTTATTCCACTTGACCAATTGATACCAGCGCCAAACTCAAATGAGTCTGTTGAAGATTGGTACCTCAAAACAATTAATAGGTTGCCAGATGAAAGACTGAATCAGTTGCGTGATCAATTAGGCCAGTGGAGAGATAAGCACTACTGGATCGTCTTCACTGCAATTACCGTCGATAACAACCGAACATGGTTCGCGTTAAAGCTCGACAATGACAACAAAAAAGCATTGCCCTTATCATCAAATAAAATTGATGGGTGGCGTCTGACTCCTATCAGTGTGCGTGTGTTTAATCAGGAAAATGTGGTGCAACGTGGAGGCGGCTCTACCTCTCTAGCAGACAAGAAGGTTGCTGTTGTTGGTGTCGGGTCGGTAGGAAGCGAAGTCGGGCATAAATTAGCCGCAGCAGGTGTCAGGCATTTGCACTTCATAGATCCTGATTTTTACCAGATTGATAATCTCCATCGCCACATGCTTCCTCAAGCATACATTGATCTGCCGAAGTCGATGGGAATGGTTTATCAGTGTCATGCACAGTTTCCTTGGTCTGATGCTCATTATTCTTGTGAAAGCTTACTGACATTCGTCGAAAAATATCCTTGTGACTTCTTTGACCTCATTGTTATTGCCATCGGTAATCCTTCTCTCGAGCGCTTCTTCAAGCAGCATTTGTTAGATAATAATATCGATGTAACGACGCTGAATTGCTGGCTAGAGGGTTTTGGGGTAGGCGGTCACGCCGTACTTGATATCAGCGGCACGGACGGATGTTTGTTATGTGCGTATGTCGATCATACTGATGGTTGTCGCGGATTACATTCAAATTTGAATTTCATTGAAGCCAATCAGGATGTGATGAAAAGCATAGCTGGATGTGGGAACCAGTTTATCAGTTACGGCGCTGCCAGCTCCGCGCAAACAGCTGTCATGGCGAGTAGTCTCGCGATCCGGTATTTGGAAGGCAAACAAGCTGATTCTTGTAGAGTCAGTTGGAAAGGGGATGACGATGATGCACAAGCTGAAAACATCAAACTCACTCACCGGTACTACCAATTCAAAGAGTCATTAAAAAGACTCCCGCTGCTCGATGAGGATTGTGATGTATGTAGCCGTTGAATGTATAAGCGAATCTAAGAAGCACATCGTTTGCGTAAGCAGGGCGGTATTAGATACATGGCGGACGTTAAAACAAGATAAAAAGCAAAGCACTGAAGCCTTTGGTGTGCTGATAGGCGGGCAAAATCAAAGTGCTTCTCAATTTTGGATTGAGGACTGTACCCAACCATTAGCCAAAGATGACTCGACACGCACCTCTTTTGTTATGCAAGACCCGCGTCATCAGCAGTCTGTTGATAAACATTTCGAAGAATCCAAAGGAACTTCGGGCTATCTTGGGACATGGCACTCCCATCCAGAGCAAATTCCTAGCCCTTCGCATGTTGACCTGAAGGACTGGCATTCATGTTGTGCACGCAATTCAGATAGAAATCTTATCTTTGTGATCGTTGGCATTAGTCATTTCTGCATTTATCACCGCACAGGAACAGAATTTAAACGCATATACAAGGACCTATTATGAGTACTGAGACCGTAGTTATTCATCAAGCACAACACGATCCGATAGGATCACTTGAGAAATTAGGCGAGTTCATAAACGCTATTGGTACGCTACCCAAATGGAGCGAGGGTGGCGTGCTGACCGATAAATCGGCACAAAACCAGCTGATAGTTTTATTGAGTGAGACCCTAAATGTCAGTGTGCGGCTGAATCTCGTTTTTGGTGAAATTGAAGCCGCTTTTAATAAACTTGGCATAGCAGACGAAGTCCACGTGCGTCATATGCAAGGCAAGCATCTTGAGAGAAAACATCTTGCTTCGATGGAGTCTGTGATTGCCATCTGGAATGAGTCTCAGGCCCAGTCTATGGACATCAAAATAAAGGACCTTCCTGATTTTCTGCGGGCTATTTGGGAAAAGAGGCAAACAAAAGGTAGAGGTAAATCCTTTAGTAAAGGAACGTTTGAGCAACTTGCGCGAGATAGCCACGGATATTGTATGTTCGAGGGGTGTGGAGAAAATCTCAATGTAGAGAAGCTCACTGGGTATACCGGAAACTTTGCATACAATGCCCACATTATTGCCTCTTCAGAGTCAGGGCCTCGAGGCGTTCCGTACTTGTCTGACTACCAATCTGATGATCCAGAGAATGTTTTAGTTTTGTGTGACAAGCATCATCGACTCATAGATAAGGTTGCCGCTGTCGATTTTGATGCAGCTCGCTTATCCCATATGCGCTCAAGCTTCACTCACACAGTGGAATCTCTCTTAGAAGGACTTAGCTTTCAGCCAATCCCTGCTTTCTCTGTTTTATGGCCTGTAGGGGGACATATCGTTTCAGAGCCTGATGATCGCGATATCGCTAATAGTATGTCTAGAATTAGAGCACGATCATTAGGGAGGTTAAATCGACTCAGCCATAATGAGCGCCTTTACAGAAAAAAGGTTGAGGTGTTTGAAAGTAGTATGGCCGACATCGTCAGAGCAGAGGCTGACGAAATCATTCAGCAGACGCAGAACGAGTCATACAAAGCAGCTTTGTTCGCATTTGGCCCTATGCCCGCCTTGGTCGGATTAGGCGCATGCTTGGGTAATAAGTGTGAGATTACTCCAATGTTAAGGTTTCGAGACGGTGGATATTGGATGTGGCCACAAGATTCAGAAGTGCCTAAACCCTATAACATTGCTTTTGACGAGGTCGAACTTGAAGGTAAAGACGAAGTCACTGTGTGTATCGCGATGACGCAATACCCGGAGGCCATGAAACGGACTGCGGAAAAGATCGGGATGCCAACTATTGAAATACAAGCGCTAGCATATGGGAACGCTGCTATTCCTCATCCTGACAACGGGAAACAACTTCGGAACGATTTACACGCTTTACTGCTAAAGCTTTACGATCAATTTTCTATCAGGAAAGTAAATTTACTTATCTGTGCATCCAATGCAGTTAGTGTGTTCGTTGGCCAAGCTTTCGATCTTTACCAGCCATATCTGCTTGTCTATGACTTCGATAGCGAGGTTATGAAGCCTTGTTTGCAAATCCACTATCAGGAACGAAAACTGTCCTTAACTTTACCAAACTAAACCCAACCGAGCTCTCACGAAGACGATTTAAATATTTGTAAATTCTAAAGCTTAGGTGAGCTAATTACGATGTAGATTATGTATTTAAGCAAATTGAATAAAACCAGAGAGCCTGCTGCATACGGAGAGCAGTACGTTTAAGTGGATATTACTTAAATGGCCGTTGTGCGCCATTTGCTGCCTACCAACTCAGCTCGCCCAGTATAATCGCGTTAGATAAAAAATGAACGCAACCGCTCACAAAAAATAACGATGAAATTAACGCTATCGATCTCCTTGCTCCTCAAGACTGATGCCATGAATTGTAGTACAGATTTTATTAGCCATGTTCACAACCCTGAAGTAGACAACAATTTATTTAATCGGACATTTTCCCGTTGGAGCTCTGTATTGACGGCCTCTAAGCTGTCTACTTTTTTTGACAATGACGCGATTTCTTCGTCTTTATTCACTTCAATGTCTATCCCTAAAAGCTCACTCATCGGGTTAGGCACACTTCGAAATTGAAGAGCTTTCTCGCGCGTTTTTTTAAGCTCTTTGTTGAGCGCCATGATCTGAGTCTTCTTTGCTGCTTTGAGTTCGATAAGCTCTTCACTTAACGCAGACACTTGTTCCCACGCAGCAGCGATGCTCGCTTTAAAACGACTGATGTAACCGTCACGGGTTTTTTTAGCTACTTTGAAGTAGCGTTGCCTGTCTTTATTATGCGCCCGCTTCGTAACGCCGGAGATTGACGATAAAAGCGCGTAATCATTTAGAATTAACTGAATTATGCTGTTCACTGGGGCAATGGCTTTTACGACTTCTTCTTGTATATGTTTCTCCAGAACACTGAGTTCAGAGAGGGAAGGATCTGAGCCCCGACCTGATTGCTTGTCATAGCGCACCAATTCTCGTGCAATGAGGTCAAAGAATTTAACAAAGATATCGCGATAGCCAATGTCTGAGGCTTTTTTCCCCAATAAGCGAGGACATATCGATGAGAAATGGCGATATTGAAGCTCAATGTCTAGCAACAGCATGGCCACCACTGCCACTTTTACATCGGAGGTAACGGCATAGCTATTTAAGTGGTGTGACGCCGTCTCAACACACACCGTAGCCCTATGCAAAGAAGGCGCATCAATCGGTTTTAACTGGCCATCAAGCTGCAGTTGTTCGTAAAGCGTGGCTTCAATGTCAGCGAAATCTGATTTCAGTGAATCAATTTCGACGAAAACATGTTCGAGGGTCACCCCATGAAGTGCAACTTCATCGTCATTGTCTAGCGCCTGATTCGGTTTAGCATTCATTGTCGGTCTCACAGAGTTAGTTAATGACGATTGTATAAATGACTGAAAGCGAAATATGAACACAGCCCGTAAATTACTAATAGGTTTGTGTTTTTCACTGTTGTAAAGAAAACACTAGTTTTACCTTCGTAAATGATTTTTTTATACCCGTCAGTACGTTACAAACATCTTTGTATACCCTTGCTTAATAACGTGAACACCGATTGAACGAGTGTTTTGTAAGATTAACGAATATAAAATATAAACCTCTGTCAGTACTGGTTTTTTCGTGATAAAACAGATTTTTTTCTATTTTTCCTTAAGGGGAATTTTACTAGCGCTATCATGCATTAATAACCAAATTAGCACGATTTTGAAACAGCGCAATAACCGCGCTTGAAAGCGCAGCCGTTTGTGTCACCAGTGAGTTGTTAGGACAGCATTTTTCAATCAGTCTGTTGTCTTATCGTACATTGGCCATCCCAGTCTTTGTGACATCAAACTCTTCACCGTAATGCATCGGCATAGCTGAACTTGTCCACCCGCCGGCCTTTTGAATTTGATCTAATGAGATACCTCGTTCAAACATGGTTACCACCCCACCGACCCGGGTACTATGGCAGCTTGGTTTGAATTCTAAATTGAGTGTTGCCGCTAAATTCTTATATCTGGCCAAGAGTGCATGGTATTGCATCGCGTTATCTTGTACCGTTTGCTTGGGTGATAATTTTCTCAATAAGGGGCCATCCGCAATGCCCGTTCTTGTGAGCCATTTGTCGATAAGATTGATAGTGGTTGTTGAGATATAGCCGTACTGGCCTTTACCTGATTTATCGGTCTTGGAGCGAGGCGCAAAGATCCGTTGTTTAGCAAAATCGATGTGATGGATCTCAATAGCTAACAAATTGGATGCTCGGAATATCGTGTCTATCGCCGTATTAAAGATGACGGCGTCACGTAACCCAATCAGCGGATCCGTATCGAGTTTTGCATTGATGGCGTCAATAATTTCAAGGCGCATAGGCGCGGCTTGAGACTGACGACTGGGCTTTTGATTTATCTTGTGGTTGGTGTATTCGGCAAAGAGTTTTGACTGTTTCCACGGGTCCGGTAATTCGCTTACACCAATGAAATAGCGCACTGACGCAATTTTTCGACGTATTGAATGATGCTTTAATTTGGTCGACATCAAGTAGTCC
>Ga0208817_100428_pt1 | contig 13318 bp, 9 predicted proteins | sample Virmet3819_2500_FD_185741 | JGI IMG/M metagenome (GOLD analysis project Ga0208817, IMG submission 185741) | Marine viral communities from the Southern Atlantic ocean transect to study dissolved organic matter and carbon cycling - metaG... | ecosystem: Environmental > Aquatic > Marine > Oceanic ... | reverse complement strand
AGCTAGCGCAGTTACACCTATTATCCATACAAAGGCCAGCATCCACATAGGCGGTTTTGCGCCTAATTCGGTTTTTCCAATCACCATGTATTGATACAAGTGAGAGGGGATCACCGATTGCCATCCTGATTGCTTAGCCGTGGTTTTTCTTATTAATATCACTAGCAACATTAGGGGAATCAATGCGATAAACCATTCGGGGCGTAAAAAATGAAATTGGTTTAAGAAGTCGAGTTCCATTATTTCGTCTCCCTAGTGGACTCTGGACCATGCGCGGAAAACTGGTTCTGCTTTTGTTTTATCCAGCGATATGACGAAATTGCCAGGGTTAAAAATGCCCATAGTGCAGATAGGAGTAATGCTGCCGCAAGAGGATAGTAAAAAAGTGCGCTTAATGGTCGCATTTTGCGGGTTTCACCTTCAATTGGCTCAAGTGCGTCAAGCTGTTGGTATATGGACTGTAACTCTTGCGCATTTCTTGCCCTGAAATATTGCCCACCTGTTGAAGTTGCGATGTCGGTCAACATTCCCTCATCAAGCTCTTGCGAAGGGTTTATTTGGCGACTGCCGAAGAAACTCTGAATTAGCATTTTGTCGGCGCCTACACCTATGGTGTACACCTTAACGCCTTTGCTAATAGCGAGCTCTTTGGCTTGCTCTGGCGTGATGTTACCTGCTGTATTCTGTCCGTCGGTAAGAAGGATCAGTACGTTGTTTGATTCTTCACGTTCATCAAAACGTTTCACCGCTAAACCTATAGCATCGCCTATTGCGGTTTGCTCGCCCACTAGACCAATAACAGCTTCACTAAGAAGTGTAGATACTGTGTCTCTGTCGTAAGTTAGTGGCGCTTGAACGTATGCGGTATCAGCAAATAAAATAAGACCAAGTCTATCGCCCACGCGACGCTGAATGAAATCGTAAACCACAGATTTTGTCATGGTTAGTCGATTTACTTGTCTGCCTTGAAGCTGCATGTCATCAATTTTCATACTGCCTGATAAGTCGACGGCTAGCATCATTTCCCTTCCTTCGTTGGGAATGCTCACGGGCTCGCCCAACCATTGAGGGCGGGCTGCGGCAGTCACAAGCAGTAGCCATATTAAACTACTTACCACAAGCGGTATCTTGGTTTGCTTTAATTTAGTTTGCTCTGACACTTCGCCAGGCCGCAAACTGGGAACCCGCAGCGCAGCCATCGGCATGTCTTGCGCTTTTTTAGAAAGCAGGCGCACAATAATAGGCAAGGGGAGCGCAAAAAATACCCACCACCAAGCAAAATTAAGCATGATGAGTCTCCTTTGCTTGATTGTTGTTTGCTGATGCGCTCTTTAAGGCGGCTTGCGTATTACTGCCTTCGAATTCTTCATTGCCAGGCACGTCAAATGTTAATTTGTTCTTGGGAAAGCGAGCTTTAGACAGCCAACCTTTTACCGCGTTTTTACATGCATCAAAATCATTGGAATTTGGGTTGGCGTGATAAATATTGCTAACCAACAGTGCTAAATCGCTCTCAAGGTTTTTATCACGTTTCTTCAGCGCTGAGGTTAGAAACGCTTGCCACTGTTTACCATATAAACCAGCTACTTGTTCAGTAGGGTAGTAGCTCATTGCTGCGCGCTTCAATATGGAGTTAAGCGCTATGGGCCAATTATTCTGTTGTGCTGAAACGGACTCGAGAAGTGCTAAAGCTTGCTTTCGCGGCTTGTTATGACGCAGGTAAGCTGAAAGCGTTTTGTACAGGCCGAAAATTGTGATGACAACTAAAACAGTAAGTAACCACCACCCCCAATCTAGCGGCCAAGCACTGACGTCGTTAGGAACGTGGATATCTCTAAGCTGAGCGAGTGGATCTTGCTGCTGCATTTGTAGAGGTTGCTGATTAGGTAACTGCATAGTTTGTGTAGCGTTTAATGGAATACTGCTGTTTTGCATCAATTCAGCTCCAATCGTTTTTCTTGCTGCATACTTTGAAGCTGATCATCTAAGGGAAGCCCGGCTGAGACACTGAAACGAGCGATATTATTTTTTCTTAGCATTTCATAAATTGTACGGTTATGGTCGTCACGCCATTGCTTGTATTGATCTTGCTCTTTACTGTCGCCTAAAACCCAGCGCTGCTGATTTTTCCCGTCTGAAACACTTACCGTTTGAAGCGACGATGTGTTTGGTAAAGCGTGCTCTATGGGGTCGTTGACCACTATGGCTCTAACTTCACAATGCCTTGTTATATGGCTTAAGTGTTGAATAGCTTGAGTGCCAAGATGCTGAAAGTCAGACACTAAGTAAACTAGGCTTCCTGGTCTGGCTAAGCGTCTAGCGCGAGCGCAAGCATCGGCAAAAGCTTTTTCATCACGAGCTTTATCTGGCATATATTGCGTGCTTTGCTCATGAAGGGACATGAGTTCATGGCATACGTGCAGTACGGCCTTTTTACGCGTGAGAGGTTTGATTTCTTTATGCTGCTGCTGATTAAAAACTAACGCACCAACTTTATCTCCGCGAGCGGCAGCAGACCAACTAATTAAGGAAGACACATGAGCGGCTTGGACTGCTTTCGTTAACAATTGCGTTCCGAAGGCCATTGAGGGTAAGTAATCGCAAAACAAAAATACAGGGCGTTCTCGCTCTTCGCGATACACCTTAGTGTGTGTCTTCCCTGTGCGCGCGGTCACGCGCCAATCAATGGCGCGAATATCATCGCCAGGTTGGTAATGTCGCGCCTCGTCAAACTCCATTCCGCGCCCTTTGTGTTTAGTAAGGTAGCTTCCTGCAAGCTTGGCTTGAGGCATGCGTTTGGGCGCTAAACTAAAGAGTTTAGATAACTGCTGATAGCGAAGAAGCTCAGCTGTTGACAGGGTGACGCCATTGCTTTGCAGCTTAATTAGCTGCGACTTCACATTTTCCATAGCTTATGGAACTGCGACTGTAGCGACAATCTTATCTAGCACATCGTTGATTGTTACACCTTCGGCTTCAGCTTGATAAGACAAAATAATGCGGTGGCGAAGAACGTTATGTACAACAGCCTGAATGTCATCTGGTCCGACAAAATCTCTGCCGCTTAGCCATGCGTGAGCGCGTGCGCATCGGTCTAAACTAATGGTGGCGCGAGGGCTTGTTCCCATTGCAATCCACTGGCCTAAATCAGCATCGAAGTTTGCTGGTTGGCGGGTCGCCATAATAAGCTGAACTAAATACTGTTCTAATTCTGGAGCCATATAAAGCGATAAGGCTTCCTTACGGGCCGTAAAAATATCGTCCTGTGTGAGCGTAGGTGGTGTTACCGGTGGCTCTGACAGGGCTTCACCGCGTGTTAAACGTAGAATTTCTAGTTCTGTTTCCGCGCCTGGATAATCAATATCAACATGCATTAAAAAACGATCTAATTGGGCCTCTGGCAGAGGATAAGTCCCTTCTTGCTCTAGTGGATTTTGCGTTGCCATAACTAAAAACAGTGGTGGCAAAGGATAGGTTTTGCTCCCTACCGTAATTTGGCGTTCGGCCATGGCCTCTAATAGCGCCGACTGCACTTTTGCTGGGGCACGGTTTATTTCATCGGCCAACACTAAATTGTGAAAGAGCGGGCCTTTCTGGAATACAAATTCACCCGTCTCAGGTCGATAGATGTCCGTACCGGTTAAATCTGCTGGTAATAGGTCAGGGGTGAACTGCACACGGTGAAAATCACCGTCAATACCATTAGCAAGTGCATTGATTGCGCGAGTTTTAGCAAGTCCTGGAGGTCCCTCAACAAGCAAGTGACCGTCGGCCAAAAGAGCGATAAGAAGGCTTTTTGTTAACGCGTGTTGACCAATGATTTGTTGGTCTAAGTAAGCGTGTAACTGTTGAAATTGCGCTGCTGCCATAATGCAAAAATTTCCGTTTGAGTTCTCGTTATTGGGATGTGTCAGTGCGACGGCGACGTAAACAGATGACTTTAAAGTGATCGCTTATGCCATGACTAGATTATTTAAACCTTAGGTTTACGTCACAATGACACAAAACAGACTTTCATTTCCATATAAGGTTCATTGTATCTTTCTTCAAGTCGTTTAACGGTATTAATAACACGATATTTGGTTATGCTTGTAAGCAACGGGCCGACATTAAGCATGGCACCAGTCGCGGTAATAACTTTAGGGCATTTATTTTGTTCTTCTATCCGCATTATTTGCTATTTTGTTCATAGTTTGTAAAAATCGTAACTATTACAGGTCAGACCACTTGAAAGGCATAGCGCTAATTTTAAAGTAGGTCATCAATTTAGGTGCATTATGGCTACAAAACAATCAGTTACTACCCGAGAGGGTGATCGCATCGCCATTGTCGCGGGGTTGCGTACTCCGTTTGCTAAAATGGCGACATATTTTCACGGCGTGCCGGCTGTAGATTTAGGCAAAATGGTTGTGAACGAACTGCTCGTGCGTCACGGTGTTCAGAAGGAATGGGTTGACCAGGTTGTTTATGGTCAAGTTGTTCAAATGCCTGAAGCCCCAAATATCGCACGTGAAATTGTACTTGGTACCGGTATGAATGTTCACACTGATGCCTATAGCGTATCACGAGCTTGTGCGACCAGTTTCCAATCAACGGTCAATATTGCTGAAAGTATGATGGCTGGCACGGTTCAAGTGGGTATTGCCGGTGGCGCAGACTCAACGTCAGTCTCACCTATTGGCGTATCAAAAAACCTTGCGCGTGCGTTAGTTGACTTACAAAAAACCAAAACTCTTGGTCAAAAACTTAATATTTTCAAACGTTTGAGCCTGAAAGATTTAGCGCCGGTTCCACCAGCAGTAGCCGAGTATTCTACGGGATTGTCGATGGGGCAAACGGCAGAGCAAATGGCGAAAACTCATCAAATTTCTCGGGAAGAACAAGACAAACTCGCACATCGCTCACACAGTCTTGCAGCTGAAAGTTGGGAAGCAGGTAAACTGTCTGGCGAAGTCATGACCGCTTATGCTGAACCATATAAAGGTGCCCTTGAGCGCGACAACAACGTACGTTTCGATTCAAAACTTGAAGGTTACGCGAAACTTCGTCCAGTGTTTGATAAAAAGTATGGCTCTGTTACAGCAGCAAACGCAACACCACTTACCGATGGTGCTTCAGCGGTATTGATGATGACAGAGAGCCGCGCAAAAGAACTCGGTTATACGCCGTTGGGCTACATTAAGAGCTACGCGTTCTCAGCAATCGATGTGTGGGAAGACATGCTGATGGGGCCTTCTTATGCTACACCAATCGCCCTAGATCGTGCAGGCATGACCCTAAATGATTTAACGCTTATCGAAATGCACGAGGCATTTGCAGCACAAACGTTAGCGAACGTTAAAATGTTTGCAAGTGACAAGTTCGCCAAAGAGAAACTAGGTCGCGACAAAGCGACTGGCGAAATTGATATGGATAAATTCAACGTAATGGGTAGTTCAATTGCCTACGGTCACCCGTTCGCAGCAACTGGTACACGTATGATCACGCAAATGCTTAACGAGTTAAACCGCCGTGGCGGTGGTACAGGTTTATTAACTGCATGTGCTGCGGGTGGTCTTGGTGCGGCTATGATTGTGGAGACAGAATAAGATGAGTCAGGAACAAGAAATGACAAATGAAGTTCAGCCAACCTCAGGCGCATTTACGCTTACCAAGCAGCATAATGGCGTCGCAATTCTAAGCATGGATGTACCTGGTGAATCCATGAATACGCTTAAAGCTGAGTTTGGCGATGAAATTTCAGCCATGCTTGACGACATTGAGCGTGACAGCAGCATTAAAGGTGTTGTGCTAACGAGCGGCAAGCCAAGTTCATTTGTAGCTGGCGCTGACATTACCATGCTAGCCGCCTGTAAAACCGCTGAAGATGCAACAACTATTGCCGCTGGCGGTCAAGCCATTTTCGATAGAATTGAGAACATGAAGGCGACCTTCGTAGCGGCTATTCACGGCCCTGCGTTAGGTGGTGGTTTAGAGCTCGCGCTTGCATGTCACTATCGCGTATGTACCGATTCACCAAGTACGCAGGTGGGTTTACCTGAAGTTCAGCTTGGATTACTACCTGGTAGTGGCGGCACACAGCGTCTTCCTCGCTTAATCGGTATTCAGCAAGCAATGAAAATGATGCTGACAGGCTCTCCGGCGCGAGCGAAGCAAGCTAAAAAATACGGTATAGTTGATGAAGTTGTACCACAAACTGTATTGCTAAAAGTAGCAGAACAGTTTGCGCTTAAACGCAAACCTGAGCGCGACGCGCCTCAGAAGAGCGTTATGGACAAAATGTTGGAAAAAACTGGCGCTGGCCGCAACATGATGTTCAAAAAAGCCCGTGAAGCAACGTTTGCAAAGACCAAGGGCAACTATCCCGCACCAGGCTATATTATCGATGTTATTGAAACAGGCATGAATGAAGGCATGAAAGCGGGGCTTAAAGCGGAAGCTGAAGCCTTTGGAAAGCTTGTCATGACGCCTGAATCGTTCCAGCTTCGTCAAATTTTCTTCGCGACTACTGAAATGAAGAAAGAAAATGGCGTTGAGGGCGTTAAACCTGAAAAAATGAAGAAAGTTGGTGTGCTAGGAGGCGGCTTAATGGGCGGTGGTATCGCCTATGTAACGTCGACGAAAGCTGGTGTTCCCGTGCGTATTAAAGACGTACGTGCTGAGGGCATCGCTAACGCAATGAAGTACAGCTATGACATCTTGAACAAAAAGGTGAAGAAGCGTTTCATGCGTAATAGCGAAATGCAGAAGCAGTTAGCGCTTCTCACTGGTACGCTTGACTATAGTGGCTATCAAGATACCGACATCGTAGTTGAAGCGGTATTCGAAGATTTAGAGCTCAAGCAAAAGATGGTGGCGGATATTGAAGAGAACTGTAAAGAAAGCACAATCTTTGCGTCGAATACATCGTCTATTCCAATTACACAAATTGCAGCTAAAGCGGCTCGCCCTGAAAACGTGATTGGCCTGCATTACTTCTCGCCAGTAGACAAAATGCCGTTAGCGGAAGTTATTGCTCACGAAAAAACCTCTGATCAAGTTATTTCGTCTACGGTTGAGTTTGCTAAGAAGCAAGGAAAAACGCCGGTGGTTGTTAAAGACGGCGCAGGCTTTTACGTTAACCGTATATTAGCGCCTTACATGAATGAAGCAGCTAACCTTATTCTTGACGGTGAGCCAATTGAGCATATCGATAAATCTTTGGTCAAGTTTGGCTTCCCAGTAGGTCCGGTTAAACTTCTTGACGAAGTAGGCATTGACGTTGGTACTAAGATTATTCCATTCCTTGTAGAGGCGTTCGGAGAGCGTTTCACTGCGCCGAGTGCTTTTGATAAAGTCCTTGCTGATGGCAGAAAGGGTAAGAAAAACCAGAAAGGGTTTTATTCTTATGAAGGTAAAAAGCCTGGAAAAGAAGTGGATGAATCAATCTACGAACTACTGGGGCTATCACCCTCTGCTAAGTTAAGCGAAAAAGAAGTGGCAGAGCGCTGCGTTCTAATGATGCTTAACGAAGCAGCGCGCTGTTTGGATGAAGGTGTTATCCGCAATGCTCGTGACGGCGACATTGGCGCTATTTTCGGTATTGGCTTCCCTCCATTTCTTGGCGGCCCATTCCGCTATATGGATACCCTTGGTATTAAACATGTGGTTGCTCGTCTTAATCATTACGCTACCGCTGTTGGTGACAAATTCACACCTGCTGATGTGTTAGTGAAAATGGCCGAAAACGAACAGAAGTTTTACGATTAAGTTTACAAAATGTTAAAAAGCCGGGCTTTGCCCGGTTTTTTTATATTTAACGCTTATTTCTGCTGGTTTATTGTTCGAAATTGGGTAAACTCTGCCCGTTTCAAAAAAGCACGTGTCAATTTCTTGTCGCTATTTATCAGCAGCTTATTGCAAATATTTGACTAATTGAGTCTTTGTCATAGTGTTTTGTCAAATTATGGGGGCGATGTGATTTCACTGGTGGTAGTAAGCGTAATCTTTTCACTATACTTTTACGTGGAAGCATTCAAGTGGGGAATGAACGCGAAAAAATGGGCAATTGCAGGTCTTGTATTAGGCCCTGTATTATTACCTATGTTCTCTATTTCCCGTTATGTACATTGGCGCAATGCGGTTGGGTTTAATAACCTTTATATCGCTGCATAGACTCATTATATAATCTTATTTTATGAAGTTTTTCGTCGAAAAACAGGTATAAAAAAAGAGAGTATTTGCTCTCTTTTTTTGAAAATTGTTTTAACTTCAAACTAGAAGCCTACGCCATGGCCGGCACCTGTCTTAGGTCTGATGTACTCTGGCTGAGTAATGGTTTCTTTTTGCGACTCAGGAGCCTGTTTAGCGCCTTCTTGTTTGTCGGCAGCAACTGGGGTAGCGGTAGAAAGTACTAGTGCAACTGCGTACTCTTTTAACATGTTAATTTCCTCTGATTTTTTTTGAACGAACAAACAAAGCCGATTGTTTTATATTTTTATCGACATATTAGTATTTGCTAATTGCGTGCCACTTTTTTATTTTGCAAAATAACGCATATAAATCAGTGTTTTATGTTTTTTGAATCAATAGGGATGAGTTGTTAAAGTCGCCAGCGCCATAAATATGGCACTAAAGTCTAATATACGAAGGATTTAGAGGAGGTTTTTTGCCTCTTGCTGCAAAAAACGTAGTTGAAAAAGGAAATTTGACGCCCCCTTGAACAGAGGGCCTATGGAACAACGGGTATCGTTAGTACTGGGTATTGTTTAAAAGCGTGTGGAGCTTTTGATTTTCTGTTAGCAGTTTTTCAAAGCGCTCAGCGTTTAAAGGACGGCTATATAAGAAACCTTGCAGCATTTCACAATCATATCGACGAAGAATATCGAGTTGCGCTTCTTCCTCAACACCTTCCGCAACGACTTTTAAGCCTAAATTATGTGCAATATTGATAATAGCAGCGGCCATGTGACGGTCTACATTGCTCTTCGCAATGTCATCAATAAACGCTTTATCAATTTTTAAAGTATTGAGAGGGAATCGCTTTAAATACGCTAATGATGAGTAACCGGTACCAAAATCATCAAGCGCTAAATGAATGCCTCTTTCCCGCAGGCGAGTCATCATTTGAAGGCCATTTTCAGGGCTTTCCATCAGCGTGCCTTCTGTAATCTCGCACTCTAGGTGCAGGGGTGATAGGCCCACATCGCTTAAAATTTTGTTTATTCTGTCGTCTAGGTCTGGCAACTCGAACTGTTTTGCCGATATATTGACGGCTACACGGCCGCTAAATAACCCCTGATTAACCCAGCGTTTAGTATCGGCGCAGGCTTTACGCAGCACCTGCTCACCAATTTCAATAATTTGACCTGTTTGCTCTGCCAACGGAATAAATTGTCCTGGACTCACAATGCCTTTTTGCGGGTGTTCAAAGCGCACCAACGCTTCCATGCTAACCAATTTACCAGATGCAATATCTACTTTGGGTTGGTAATACACAGTAAACAGGTCGTCTTTGATCCCTTGGCGAATAAGGTTTTCAATTTGCAGTTGCCTAACGGCATTTTGATTCATTTCACCACTGAAAAACTGATAGCTGTTGCCGCCATTATTCTTGGCAAAATACATGGCCGTATCTGCATTTTTAAGCATTTCTTGAGGCGATTCACCGTCATCAGGATAAAAGGCAATACCGATACTCGCGCCCAAGACAAACTCTTGTTTGTTGATAATAAAAGGGCGGGACAAGGTATCAAGTAAGCTTTGCGCAAAGTGGGTAACCGTATGAATATCGGCATTATCTTCCATCAAAATACTGAATTCATCACCACCTAAGCGATAGCAAGTTGCATTCTTTCCTGTAATTCGTTGCAATCGTTTCGCAATTTGTTTTATTAAAATATCGCCCGTTTGATGGCCAAGGGAATCATTGATCTTTTTAAAGTTATCCATGTCTAAACACAGCAAGCTATGTTGAGCGGATTTTCGCACTAGGTTTTGATGGCTCGCCTGGAAGAAAGAGCGGTTAGGAAGCTCTGTAAGCGGGTCGATATTGGCAAGCTTCAACAGCTCTTTTTCAGTATTTTTACGCGATGTGATATCGCTGAATACACCCACAAAATGGCTTATTTTGCCGTCTTCGTCATGAACGGCGTCAATATTAAGCTCCATTTCGTAGCGCTCGCCGGTGACCCGAACACTTTCTACTTCGCCAGACCAATTACCTTTAGCTTTGAGTGTTTTTTTGATCTCTTCGGTAAACGCATCGGGGTATAAGTGAAAGTGCATGTAGCTGGCGAGGGCTTGCTCACGGGTTTCACCCGTATAGCTACAGTAAGCATTATTTACGCTAATAAACTTAAATTGTGTATTGGTAATAAATACACCTTCAGAGATATTTTCAATAGAGCGTTTAAATAAGTTAAGTTGTTCTTCCGCTTCTTTAAGGTGATGGATATTTTTGAGTGTTCCGGTCATCCGCACAGGCTGCTCGTTGTGATCACGCTCTACCACTTTTCCGCGGTCTAATATCCAAATCCATTGATTTTTGAAAGTTTTTGCTCGATATGCGAGTTCATAAAAATCGCTATTGCCTTCAAGATGCGCCCTCAACGCGCTTTTAACCCGGTTAATGTCGTTAGGGTGAATGTTAGCATCATAGGCGCCGGTGGTGCGTATATCATCTTGAGGAAAATCTAAGGTGCCCCATGTATTAGCACGGTATACTTGTCCTCGATATACGTCCCAGTCCCATAGTTCATCGCCTGAGCTCCACAGTGTCAGCTTTAAGCGTTCTTCGGACTCTTTGATGGCAAGTTGATTGGCTTTTCTAATTTGGTATTGACGAATAATAAAAGCAAAAGTAGCGAAGGCTATTAAGCAGTAGAAAACAAGCGCCACCGAGTGAAGCCAAGGGGGGCGCTCAATAGTTATCTGTAAGTCTCTACTTTCAGACCAAGATTTTCCTGGTTCTTTGGCCTGTACTGAGAACGTATAATCACCGAAGGAAATATTGTTGAACTGAGCGTTCCGCTCTTTGTCTACATAAATCCAATCATTCTCAAAACCAGTCAGCTTGTAGCGATAACTCACTTGGTCCGGATAAACTGGATTAACTAAACCAAACGATATGCTAAAGCGCGATTCATCATGCTTAAGCGCTATCTGTTCTTCGTGAGTGATTTTTTCTTTTAGTGACAGATAACTTGAAATATCTTCGTTTTCAACTTGCTGGTGCCTCGCCTTTGCCAATGAGCCAAACACGCTCACTTGATAGAGTTGCGGAGTGAGCGTTTGCTTAATTTGGTCACTCGCAATCATTGCTTGCTTCGAAATTTTCACAAAGCCTTTATTGCCACCAAAATAAATCGCTTTGTCAGAAGTTGCAATTACGGCGCCTTCGCCAAGAGAATTAAACTCCAACTGTGCGTTGGGAATGCTATCCGCCTCTCTTAGTGTAGGTAAGTGAACCTTGTGAACGCCTTTTGCATCAGAGTACCAAATGCTGTTTCCTACAGCTACCGTTGAAGTTATAAAACCACTTTGATTATCTCTTTTTTGTTTGTTGAGCACGGCAAAGCTTTTTTTATCTAATTGGATAACGCCATCGGAGCGCGTAGTTAACCATAAACCAGATGAAGTTTCGTGTACGCCATAAACCAAAGAGTTTATGCCGTTGGACGAGTCCAGAACTTTGATGACTTTCCCATCTTTAACTGAGTAAATAACCAACTTTTCACCAGCTCTAAACCAAATGTTATTATTATCATCTTGATAAATCGCCAAAACATTTTTGGTTTGTTCAGTAATTAACGTTTCTATTACTTCGTTGTTTTGAATCTGGCTTGAACTAGAATTAGTGTTTACAGAAAAAACATGGCCATCTGGTACCTGCAGCCAGATAGCTGATTCACTTTTGAAGATATAGTCTATGAATGAACCTTTGAAATGCTCATGCATTAGCACTAAGCCTTCTCTATTGTCTTTGAGCACGATTAAACCGGCAGATGAGGCGATCCAAATATTATCCTGATCATCGATTTCAATGTCCCAGTATTGTACGGCAGGATCCATTTCTTTAAAAAATTCAAAAAATGTAACGTTGCCCGTTTCCCGAGATATTTTTCCTAGCCCTTTTTGTTGAGAAACTAAGTAAAGAGTCTTGTCGCTGCTCTCTGCAAATCCCCACAGGGTAGAAAAATTATCGTCGCTATGTCGTTCTGAATTATAGACTGGTTGAAAATGGACACTGGCATACTCTGGGTGATACTTGAAAGCGCCGCGATGAAAGGTTGCGGCCCATACCACCCCTGTACGATCTTTAATAACTCTCATTACGATCGCAGAAGGAATGCCCGTTGCGCTGTAAGTGTCTGCGTTTAAATGCAGAAAATCGGGGTGGAAATCACTAGATATAGTTCTCTCAGTCGCATCAGACAGTAAAAACAACCCAATATATGTACCCACCCATATATCTTTATCCACTACAGAGATTGAAAGCGCGTTAATTTCTTCTTTAACACCTAAATCATTGCTTTGAATTCGCTTTAAAATGCGACCGTTAGAGGCTAGAACGATAAGGCCTTCATTTGTTGCTAACCAATAATTACCGCTAATAACAGCGATATCGTGAAGTGCGCGTATATCTAAAGAAACCCCCCAGGGGTTAACTTTGCTTGCGCTGTGAACTTCTAGCGTTTCAGTATCTATTAGGGAGGCACCGAATTGGTTTGACCCAACCCAAATACGATTGGCCTCTTCAAAGATCACTTTTATAAAGCTTTCTTCTTTAAAAACTTGAGTGAGAACGCTTATCTGTGAGGTCTGTTTCGAATAGCGATAAAGAAACTTCTTATCTGCAAATAATAAATCGCCATTTTTTGATTCTGAAATGGCAGTGATAAAATCTGTTTTTATAACCGAGTTATCTTTATTGAAGACTTTAAAGTTGTCTGTCTCTGGCTGATAAAGCGCTAAACCAGAATGTGTTCCAACCCACAATTTGCCCATTGAATCGACAAATAGCGTTTGAATATAACCTGAAGGCAGGGAGTTTGGGTCGACATCAGAAGGGTGATACTGCTTTACATCGTAACCTGAATAACGATTGAGGCCATTTGACGTGGCTAGCCAAATAAAGCCCATATCATCTTCTACAATGTCTAAAACAGCGGTGTCAGACAAGCCATGTTTTTTATTTAATTCTGTAAAATGAAGATCAGAAACTTCTATCGCCTTCGCACTGGGAATGAATATTCCGGGCAAAGCCAACATCAAAAGCACTATTGAATATATTAGGGTTGAGCGCACCTACACACCTTTGGCATACGCCATTTATTAT
>Ga0208817_100407_pt1 | contig 13720 bp, 6 predicted proteins | sample Virmet3819_2500_FD_185741 | JGI IMG/M metagenome (GOLD analysis project Ga0208817, IMG submission 185741) | Marine viral communities from the Southern Atlantic ocean transect to study dissolved organic matter and carbon cycling - metaG... | ecosystem: Environmental > Aquatic > Marine > Oceanic ... | reverse complement strand
GCTGGGCCATAAAAAGTTAGAGAGCACTGTTCGCTACTTAGGCATTGAGGTGGACGACGCTTTGGAAATATCGGAATCTATAGAAGTTTAGGCTGTAAGGGGCTGCCTGTGCAGCCCTTGTGTACGTACAGCGGACCTTTGTCAGGCTCAAGTCGAAAAGCTACATCACAGAAAAAAACGGCTACAGTAGACATTAGCTTTATGTTTTCAGGTCGCATTTTGCTAATAGAACTCATAGTATAAAGTAGGGTGAACGAACTCACTCAGTTTTCAAATTAAGGGAAATAAAATGAAAAGGATGACAAAGATAAGATTAATAGTATTTTGGGCGAAATTAGCGGCCATATTATTCACTCTTCCCACTGCTGCACAAAGTTTGAACCAACATCAAGCTGATCTAGATGCCTATTTAAAGGCCCTTAGTGAAAATAATAAGGTCATGACTGCGGTGTATGTGACTGAGAATGGTGTTCCACGCTATGAGCACTATGCAGGTCTTGCTTCGGTTGAAGATAATAGTCCAATCTCTGCCCAGACACGTTTTCGAATTGGCTCAGTGACTAAGACATTCACAGCGGTACTAATAATGCAGCTTATCGAAAATAATAAGCTGAGTTTGGATACAAAGCTAAACCAGTTCTACCCTGACATTCCCAATTCAGCACAAATCAATCTTAAGCATTTATTGAGTCATCGCTCAGGAATATTCAACTATACCAATGACCCTGATTACACGAGTTTTATGACGACCCCGCAGACAAAAGAGCAGCTTCTTTCAAGGATTCGAGGTTACCGGCCTGAGTTTAGTCCGGGTAGTAAACATAAATATTCTAACTCTAACTACGTGCTCTTAGGCTTCATTATTGAATCGCTATACGACAAGCCGCTTAAAGAAATAATCACTAAGAAAATTACTCAACCATTAAATTTAAACAGCACTTATTACGGCAATAGCATTGAAATTGAAGAAAATGAAGCCTCGTCTTATCGACACAACGGGCACTGGATCAAGCAGCCAGAAACGCATATGAGTGTGCCTCACGGAGCAGGAGCAATTGTATCTACTGCGAAAGATATCAATCAGTTTTTTACTGCGTTGTTTGGCGGTAGACTGATATCAAGTGATTCTTTGCGTGCCATGATGAAGCTTGAAGACGGTTATGGCTTGGGTATGACTGCGGCCCCGTTTGGCGAAAAGAAGTTTTACGGGCATTTTGGTGGCATTGACGGATTTGTTTCCGCAGCGGGCTACAATACAAAAGACGGGCTGAACGTAACTGTGCTAAGCAATGCATTAAACTATAACTTCAACGATGTGTTGATTGCCGTTCTAAAAACCATGTACGGCCTCTCAATAGATATTCCTGACTTTTCTGCAAAACCTATAAAGTTAAGCGAAAAGATTTTAAGCGCATATGAAGGTGAATTTGCGAGCACCCAAGTGCCTATTAAAATTCGCTTCTGGGTTGAAAATGGAAGATTGATGAGTCAAGCAGAAGGTCAAGGCGCTCTTCCACTGACAGCGTATTCAGAAACAGAATTTCGTTTTGACCCCGCTGGTATCGTCATCAACTTCAACAAACCGAGTGCATCGTCATCTCAAACAAATGGTTTCATTCTGAGCCAAGGCGGTGGTAAATATGAATTCAAACGCCAGTAATAGCAATTTAAGTTAGTTTTTTTGACTAAAGTCAGAAGTTGAGAATAGCATCGCTCAACGTCTGCTCTTTGTCTATAGCGGGTGATGGGAGAATCCTCCTTGAACGATCACTATGTACGTAAAGCCGTCGTTTACAAAAAAGATGCTGAGTTGCTACTTACACACCTTTTCGGACCTTTAAAAAATTGCGATAAAATCATCCCGAAACCAGACACCTATGCTCATAGGCTTGATTATCTTTGCGCAAAGTGGCTATACTTGCGAAGAGCTCTCAGGGAGAGCCTCCATTCCGCGGAAAGAAGCTCAGTTTCATCCTTTGTTATTAATCAGTTGCGATCATACATTTGGTCCTCTTTATCCCTGCCTGCGGAAGTTGGGATTTCGCTTAGAAATCTAGGCATATAAAGGAGATCAATCATGCGTAAGTCAATTCCTGCGAACCCAAATCTTAACTATCTCAAAAAAGAAGCCAAAGAGCTCAAGCGAACCGTTGATCAGAAAAACTACTCTGTAAGTTATCGTATTGCTGAGCATCTCTCTACTTATGAAATGGGTGGCCCTTTGTCCCTAAGTGATGCTCAGTTTGTAATTGCCCGTGAATATGGATTTGCCAGCTGGTCCAAACTAAAACAAGCATTAAAGAATACTGATGAACAGAACTCTATAGACATAAGTAATAGTAAGCCATCACTTGAGCGTGTAAATATCACCTGTGGTGATATGGCTAGTACAACTTTAAAAAACTGCGGCGTTGAAGGTCAGCGACTGCCATGGAAAGACTTGCTTTGCATTGGACCTTTGCCTGATAGTAATGATTATGATGAGTTTTTTCTTAAGCGTGCAGAATTTATTAAAACTTGGACGCAATTAGAGGGTTTACCTGATCCAAAAAAAATGGCACGAAATGAACATCAGTTATTGCGAGATACATTGACTGCTAATTCCATTGTATTTTGGGTTTGGCCCCACCTCTCGAATCAGTTGCTATTACTGCTGTTACTCGACTGGTATCAGAAAAATAACTATGAAGGTGAATTGCTTTGGGTTGATGCTAGTGATAAGCCTGAACGAAATGATGAAGAATATGTTGGTTCACTTATCAACAGTGAAAAGAATTTTTCTACCGAACAACTAATTTATTCGGGCCGTATCTGGAATGCACTTAGACAAAATACTCCTGAAGAATTGATTTTAATTTTAAAAGAAGACAATGAATATTTCCCTCATCTTAATGATGCTCTATGGAGATATGTTGAAGAGTTGCCAGATAGAACAACCGGTTTATCACTCCAACAACATAGAGTGCTCGAATCTATCCAATCTGGATATCAGAGTCCTCATGCAATTTACAAATATGTTCATAAGCATGAGAAGTATTTCATAGCTGGTGACTGGTCACTTTGGCAAGTTATTACCGAAATGATTAATGCGAAACATCCATTAATAGAAACTATAGATGGAAGACCATTTTCATATCCTCCAGCTGATATCTCGGAAGCGTTTGATAAGCAGAATCTTTCATTAACAAAAATTGGTAAACAAGTTCTAAATGCTGAAATTTCTAGTTTAAACCTTAATGGGCGTGATAGGCACTGGGGGGCTTTAGAATTTAGTGGGAATAAGTATTGGCAGTATGATAAACAGGCTCAAAGTGTAGTATTTTCACATTAAGGTTTAATGTATTGCTCACTCAAGGCGTCCAGCTCCACATTCTGGGCGTCTTTAATGTCTGCTTTTCAGAATTTACAGGATCTCTTGATGGCACATTAAGATCTGTCAAAAGCTTTGATGTAAATTTACTCGAATGTCCGCTTATGTCCGGAGGTGTCATTAAAGCAAAGGGTCAGCAAAGTACGTATTGCGGTCGTTCAGGTGCGAAACATCAAACAATAGGGTCGAGGGAGCTATCGAATCTCAGAAGGACAATGCCTGCCGTCAAACGGAAAAGTATTGCCTCGACGTTAATCAGTTGGATAACTTCAAGAATCTAAAAGCGTCTCTTCGGTTAAACCGCGCGAACAAAGCTAGTTTTGCACAAATAGCCTTATTACAGTTCCGGTAAAGCCGTATTAAGTTATCAGTAGTTTAATGGTGGTAAGTCGGATGAAAGCCTCATAATCATAACCTTTAAGCTATCTGTTATTGAAGAAAAATGCACTTTTCTGAAATGAATACTGTTCAGTTTTGGTCTAAGAATTGCTCTTTATTATCATCAATTAATAGTTCGGCAAAATTATGCTCATATCATCCAGTTACGCAACGTCTCCCATACAAACATATAAGCAGTCTGAAACAAAGCCCCAAAATGTCGTTGATGAAGCGCCTACAAGCCAAGGAGATACAGTCATACTTTCAAAGCCAGCGCTAGATCTGGCTGCGAAGGAAAAAGGCAGAGAGTTTTCGAATAGTTTTGTGATGCAAGTAGCCAATCAAAGCAATCAAAAAGCCGAAGAAATGCTTGCGGCTTTTACATACGGACTTAATAACCCTTTAATCGATATCTCTAGCTTGAATCCGGCTACAGGTGACGGAGCAACATACACTAGAACTGGTCAGCCAGTAACTGATGCAAGTGAAGTTCTCTTTGCTAGCCAGAACGAATCATTGCTTAAACGAAATGAAATTTTGATTGCTCAAGAACGAGAGAAAGGCACCTCGGCAGCTACGATACTTGAAAAAGTAATGCAATCGATTGATCAGCAACCACAAAGCTATAAGGACAAAATAGACTGGTCCAGGTTATCTTCTTAAAATCAAAGACTGCCAATAAATTCCGATATCAACTTATAACAAAAGCAATAAGCAGATATCACATCATTGGACGTCCGCTCTTTGTCTCAAGCCGAACTTCGCTAATGTACGTAAAGCGGAAGTTGGCGAAAAGATAACTCAAGTTCTGCAATGAGCGAAAAGGAGATGTTCGAAACTGGCCTCACGATTAAAACGAATCTCTAGTTTGCCTTAATTGCAGACGTTCGTTTTTTTCGAGAGTATTTCGGGTTATAGCAACTCTAATTAGTTAGCCAAATTATTGTGCCACCACAAAAAAACCTCTTGAGCTATAGGACAGGACTAGCACATGTACGTCTTCCGAATTCATATTAGACCACAAGGAGGCTCTGCATCTGTGAAAGAGAGCTTCGAATACTGCCTCAAAAACAAGATTCTTGGTGTTGGATGGCACTACCAGTTAATTCTCTGTTGGATTGAAGAAGTGTTAGGGTCGTATGTATTTCGACCATAACTGCGTATTACTGCATTTACTTTTATCGCTTCGCCAATGACTTCCCTGATTTTTTCAACTGCCTCGTCAGAGGCAATGACAAGCCATCCATTCGAACAAATATCATCCATTTTAGGTGGTTGTCGAGAAATAGGACCATCTTTCCAGTAAATGCTTTCAACCATTACATCCCCTTTCTCATTGATCCAGCGGAACACTCCTTCATCAGAAACAGACCAACCCAGGAACAAACCAATAGATGGATTTAGTGCTAACCACTCAACGCCTCCATGATCGATGTATGAACCTGTACCATAAATTACCAGTGATGGTTCTCTGGTAGCAGTAATTCCAGGGTAATCAATTGCAGACCAATGCATCATACTTGGGAAGAAAGCATAAGGTGAGGTAACTTCTACATCGTTATCCCATTCAGGATGACAGACTGTAGACATACGAACCTCCGTCGGTAAATCCCAATCCAACCAGCTCCAGGTTGTAAGTTCACCAATAATTTGTTTTCCAGTGTCTATACGATCCTCAAATTGTGTAATACCTTGTTCAATATTTTCCAACCACTCATCGTGCTTATGAGATATATTTCGATCTTTTGCTTTCGGTACAACAATACACTCAGATCTAATAGCGGGCTCAAGCTCCAATAACAATTCATCACTACGTTTGAAAATATCTCGCAAAAGATCAACTCCTTGAGGGGGTATTCGCCCTGCATCTAATAACTCGCATACCACATAAGAGAGTGCTAGCTTTGCCACTTTTGGTCTTAGCCGATGATAGGTCAGCTTCAGTCCAAAGCCTTCCAACCAGTTTCTATAAATTTCCTCAGCCTGCTTATTCCATTCATTTTCTGGAATCAAAGTTTTCATAAACTCACAAACTCTGTATGCTAAATTCTCAAACGGTACGTTTGACATGTCAGCCACAAGCTTCACTTCAGTCATCAAAGGCCTAAGCAACTCAATCGGGTCATCAACATCAGGAAGTGTTTCCCCAGGACGGATAGCTGAAAAAGGAATAGTTTCCTTCTTATTACTTATTTCTGGTAACTCCAATTCGTATATCAAAGGTAACTTTGAGCGTTCACGTGGAGGTAGCCGACCTTCGATTTCGAGCCTACTAGACAAATCCAAGGCAATCATCCTCACACTAAAGTCTTCCGAGGCACAGAGTGAAGATATTTCCAGCTTAAATTGAATAACAAACCCTTTGAAACCCTTTGCCAAGCTACTTAACAAAGACAATACTTTTACCTGCGTCAACCCAATTTTGTCTATTCTATAAGCTACTTGCCTAAAAATTTCTGGCCAATTTGCTTTAATTTCAGCCAAATCAACGATTGCCTGATGAGCCATAACCCCTAATTCAGGAATAGCGACATCAAGCATTTCGAATGCAAACTCAATGAGTAAACTAGCATCCTTGTTCTCGCCAATGTCATCTAACAGTGCTGGTGGTTTCTCAGCACCTTGTTCAAAAGCGTCTAGCAGGTATGCATGTTCTTTGATCTCCTTCCAAATGGGCAGGACATCTTTATCCTCAAAGAGGATATCGACAATTTCTGGTAAGTTCCAAATTAAACTGCTTGGATACCTAGATTCACCAATATAATCATCAACTAAACAAGCGAGCGCTTTAGGTCGCCACTGTTTAGCATCAATTTCAACAAGGGCTCTAAATATCGACTGCCTAGCCCCCCCATCCCAGTGCAAATCCCAACCTTTTGCATCTGAGCTCTCGAATAAACCTTCTAATAAGCTATTCGCTTTATCCACTTCACCATGTGAAGACAATGCGCCAGCAATAAAAGAAACAACATCATTATCAGGCTTAAGTGGCTTTAATAGCTTATAGACTTCCTCTAATTGATGGACACTCATACCTTTTAAAAAAGGTTGAATTAAGTTCATCCAACGGAAATAATCGACGGATTCCACAGATCGAAGAAGCTGAAAAAGGCTTTCAGAAGAATTTACTTTCAGCTGAGCCTCTTCATATGTAAGTTTTTCCCCGGTATTTAATGTCAGAGAGGGTTCATGAGTAACATGCTTTTCTTGGGGGGTAGAAATCGCCATTGATGCATAAAAACTATTGTCCAACCCCGCTTCCCTGACGCCAAGCGCTACCCTTTCTAACCACGAGTAACGATTTGAAGGTAATAAATGTGTATTGATGGATACAATAAGCTTTTCTATCTCATCCGTCACCCTATCATCAGAGGATTGACAGGTCCGAGACACTAATTTTTTAGGCAGATCAGAAGGATTGTACTCTTCGAAAGGGATCAGCAGCTTTCTCGTCATCACCGATATTTCTTTCAATGGCGGACTAGAGCCATCAAGCATTCCAGACAGCAACCCTGTTAGGCCCGGAGCATAATCAAGCCCTTTATGATCGAATAACCACCTCAAGAGCTTTAAACCATATCCCGGATTCCAACGTGTGGTCATAGTGATGAGATCAAGTCCTGCTTCCTGCGTACCACGGCCATTTCCCGACTGTTTCAAATCTACTAATGCCAAAGAAAATCGACATATTTCACCGTAGGCTAAATCAGGATATTGACTGATAAACTTACCTAACCACGATACCCAATGGGAAAATTGCCTGTCTTTCCTATGATATATTCCAAAAGAACCCTTGAAGATTTTTGGTATCAGGCTAGCCGCTCGATCTGGTTTACCAATCTTTGACCACATTATAGAAAGTTCATAGTACTCAGACATTTTAGAGTGAATGTCGTCAAAATCGGGGATCTCTTTTTCGATTTGATCCAGTACGTCAACTAAACCATCCCTACTATATCCTTCCTTATACAAAGTGAAAGCAATCTCTCTGCGCCAGCCAGTCGGCCAATGCCGTTTATCCCAATCTTTTCTAAACGCATCGGCTAAAGCCAAAATACAATCATGTCCATGCTGAGCAACAGCCCTTATTGCGAAGTTAAAGTAATCGACAGCGGCTGATTCGAACTCATACCACCCAATCCAATCCCTTGTTTGATCATAAAGCTTTCGTAACAATTCAAATGATGGCTTTATCTCCTGAACAATAAAACTTGGTAGCAGCTTCTCTCCAGCCCAACCCCGTCCCCAAATACTTGAAAACCTCACTAAAGCACGTTCAAATAAGACGTTTCCTGTATACTTTTTTTCGCTTTCATTTGGTACCACCTTAACAGGATCAACATCTTGTCCCAGGGCTGCTCGTAGTCTGTTTAGACGAATTCTATCTGCGAATGGACTTAGGTTCTTCCATTGGCCATGAACACCATATTTATAAAGTTTTGGCTGTTCAAAATTTTCAAACCATTCTTTAGTTTTTTCTATATTTCCATTGGATCTGTAATCCAGTTCAGCAACCAACAACTTTTCTGAAAAATCCAAGTCATTATTTACAGACCAATCAATGACAGCCTCGAATGCGGTGTCTATCAAAGCCAATGGATATTGGTTAATGCATATGGAGACACATAAATCTATAAGACTATCAAAGTGCTTCCTTTTTTCAGACAAGAAATAGAAAAGCTCAGTTATTTTTTCTTCGTCTTTTGTTTCATAGATACCATTGACCAACCGTCTCATTAAGCGAGCATGTAGGCCTTCATCATTTCCACTCCATGATCCCACACCATCAACTTCACACTTCGTTTGGTGTATAGTTGAGACAAGGTCGCCTAGCGGGATGAAATAATGAGCAACATCAGCCCATCGTTTCAAATCTTCAGCTCCCCCATGATGCGGATCAACAGCGTCTCCACCAGACAAGTAACTTAGCGGCTCAGCAGATTCAAAGACCCTTTTAGCTTCATTAAAGAATTTGTTCTCCGCTAGAACTTTAGAAAATTTGAGTGCTTCTGAATCACTTACCCTTAGCAGCTCGCCATCGAATATGTAGCTAAGCGCTGAACTTACCCCCTCCGATGAAAATAAGAGATTAAGTATATCAACCTCATTAAGGGCGTCTCTTCGCTCTCTAAGCTCACTTTCAATTAAGAGACATCTCACTACGGCAAGCGGATCATTAAGCTCCTTAGCCGATAATAGAACAGCGTCAATATCATCTGTTAAACTCGAAGTATTCCGAAGATTAAAGAACTGGTCTCTAAAGTAACTCTGAGTCCCTGTATCAATTACAGCTTGCATCTGCCGAGCATTAAAAAGGTGGTAAACCGCCTCCCATCGCATTGGGTCATTATCCTCAGACGATTGAATACAGTGTTTAGCTAATATCTTGTGATATTCAATATTTTTTAAATTATCAAAATTACCAAATAGGTTTCGGCAAGTTTTATCTAGAATAAACTGTCGAAAACTGTTATGAAAAAAGCGCCAACTTACATCACTATCCTTCTTGAAATAGTGGGCTGCACTTGAAATAAAAGCGCGAATAGTTGAATGATCAGACCATTTCTCAAGCACGTGAGTATTTATTGGCACTCTTAATCTTGACAATAACGCAAGCAAGTCAACAAGCTTCTGATTACTTTCTATTTGTCGCCAATAAACTGAATAGCTTTGCTCAATATGCCCTTGGTAAAGAGGAAATTCATCAATAGCTTCATCATAACTCCTACCCGATCCGCCAGTAATAAACTGCAGCAAATAAACCAAAGATAGTGGGTGCCCTAATGACTTTTCAAAAATTTTCTTCTTATTATTATCTGTTAGGTCGGAACAGCCTGGCCATTCGTTTATGGCTGCATAGACATTTGTCCGAGTAAGAGGAGATATAACAATGGTTCGACTTCCATGGCTGACATGTTCCTTTATCGTATCAGAAAGATCGTTCAACTCTAGTGTTTGACTACCTAGAACAAATATCACTCCATCAGGCACGGTGTTCGGGAGAGGCAAATCTGACAACAAACTCTGTAATGGGTTTTGTTCTCGCTGAATATGGTCTAACCCATCGACCATGATAACGGTAGTTACGCCATCATTTTTCCATTTCACATGGGCTTGCTGAAGCTGCTCTCCTAACAGCGATAGGTATTCTTCTCTTGAGCCTGGCTGCGCGGAACTTTCACCACGAAAGCCATGATTTTTCAGCGATAAGGTGATGTCATGAAGAAAAGTAGTCGCTTCACCACGCCCTTGATAAGTGCTATCGGGAACATACGCGTAATATCTAACTAATTTATATCCTGCTTTATACTTCAAAGTTTGAGTAAGCGTTGTTGATTTTCCCGAGCCAGGAGTTCCAAGCAATGCGACATACCCCTGCTTGGTTTGCGATAAAACATCAGATATAGAACCGACAGTGTCCTCAATTTCTTGATAGGTTCGATCTATAGGAAATTCGTGAACAAACTTATGCTTAAACCTATGACTCCAAGCCATCCGATCCAACATATCATCTTTGGACAACTCAATAATTCGACGTTCACCTCCCGCCATTTTCGTCAGGAGGTTATATAGTTTTTCAATGTCTTCTTGTTTTCTTGCTTGCCCTTGATTGGTTATAGGGATATCAGCTGGTCGCTTATAGTTAAATTCAAGCTCACAACAACGAATAAAATTCAAAAATTGGTCATCATTAAAATTTGACCGTCTCTGTAGGTCCAACAGTGCTTCTTTCCAGCATACGGCTACTTTATCAAGGCCAGTTTCACACCATCTTCTATCTAACCAACATTCTTTTAAGAAAGATTGAAAGTGAGCATGTTGAGGGGCTGTATCGCCTAAAGGAATCTTTGCGGTAGGGTTTGAGCTCGGTACTAATTTGTGAAGCAGATGAACTTTTACAGTTCTTTCTTTGTAATGTTCATTTAAGTGTTTCCATCCTTCTGCAAGCTGCCTGAAAAGGCTAAGCTTTTCATCTCCCTTCTTTGTAGAGCTATCTCTTACAAAGTCTGCATAACTAATTGAATCAACGTATTCCGCCCATTTCACCTGATACGCATCAAGCTTACCAGTAGTCGCTATAAGTATGTCATCCAAGCTTCCTGCTTTTGGGTCGGCCACTCGAAACCACTCGAGAGTTCCATCAAGCAAAGCTTCATATATTAGTCCTGCTGCTATTTCATACTGCGGAACATACCCCAGCATTGCAGTGCGTTCACCGTCACCTGAATTAGTATTCGACACTACGAATATACTCCTTAAAAAAACAACGCTACGCTTACGTTTATTTTTTAAGAAAAATGATAAAATAAACTTAACGAATACTATTAGTCGGGCATCATGCCCTTTACATAGCGTTTTTCTATATTGATTTCAATTTACATTGTACTAAATATCTGGCAAGGATATTTCTGGCCTCTGACTAATAAATACAAAGCTGTTTGCAACGTTTCGAAAAAGCGATGAGCTCTCGAAATTTTCGAGAGGCTTGGTTCATTTTTTGTTGGCAAATGTCCGCTTTCAGTGAGAAGCGCCGTTGTAATCGAATCTTAATTAATTACCGCTTCTGGCACAAAGCGACACTAGGGCTTTTAAAACCTGAGCGACCGCTCCTTGTCTCAAGAGGCCCCTTACGCTGCTCCGTTTGTAAAACGGTCGTTAGGCCCGACATTCATTTCATGCACTTGATTTTATTTTCACTCACCAGTTTTGCGAACGTCTAAGTGTATTACTTAGCGGCTTAAAGCTGTACTATGCCAATAGTGATTTATTTATTCGCTAAATGTGATTCGCATATAAATAGGTTCGCAAATTAGCAAAAAGTGACGCCAGCGCAGTCACAGCAATGGAGCGCGGGAGGTAGTCCGATATGATAAAAATTAATAAGCAGTTCTTAGGAGCCGCTTCATTTAATTGTTAGGCATCAAATAATCAAAATCAACTATGCATATAAGTCAATTTACAGGATTTTATCCCTCGCGGCCTTTTTGGGCTGTAAGTAAGGTTAACTTTTCCGAGCAAAGCTATGATGGTTGGTTCCATGACCAGATGGTTGAGGAGGTTTTCTCTGATGAGCGTGAGACTCATACGATAAAAGTGTGTAGGGACGGAAGGGTGATGATTCGAATAGAGTCTCTCGAAGCCATTGATGATCAAGTTGAGAATATTCCTATTGAGGAAACGGTCAAGCGCTGGGGCGATTATCTTGATTATCTTAACTCGTACTACCTTTTACTTGATTCCTCCACTATTGAAATATCAAATCTCGCCTATTTTAGCCTTCACGAAATTACTAATAGAGACGCTTTTAGAATCCGTTATGAAGACGGAAAAAGTGTGGGTGAAAACATAGCGGCAGAAAGCATAGCGTCTGTGTTTCAGATGGGGCGCTACTTATCGAGTTACAGGCAAGATGTTCCAATTGAGTATGATCAAAGAATCTTAATGCGTCAGGTAATCTCTGACGATGTGATTAGGCATGCGTCCGAAAAGTTTTCTGCGGTTGTGGCCACGCCTGGATTGCAAAAAATGCTATCTTCATTTGCGAAATCACTTAGTGAATATAAAGTAGGCAACTATGAGACCTCAATCGTTCTATCGTGGTTTATAACCGAAGAAGCTCTGAGCAAGCTATGGCAAGAGCATATAGAAGGGCTCAACGAAAAGTTCGAAAGCGGTAGAAGGAGAGTTAATAGAGAACGCAAAGACTTTCTAACAGGCCGAGATTTCACAATTAGCGCTATCTCCAATCTACTAGAGCTTTGGGGCATTCTTCCCTTCGAGCAGTTTCAAAAGGTTGATAAGGTTAGAGGGTACAGAAACAAAATTGTCCATTCACTCGGATTTGTCCCGGGGGCCGGTGAGTCTCAATTAGCATTGAATGTTGCGAAATCGATGATCGGGCGTATAGGTAATGTTGAATTCACGCCTAGCATGGGTTACTCAATAACGGGTTTATGATTCAGATAATGTTCAGGTCAAAGCCTAACAAATCAAAGCACGTGGAAGCAGTAGAGCTGCGCCAGTCCATTTGAGGTGTTTTTGACCGTCCGCTCTTTGTCTAAGTGCGCCTGTCAATCTGACTGCCATACTTAAGTCTCCTATTATACAGGAGACAACTCATGGCAATTAAAATCCATACACCTTGGAACAAAAATCGTATTATCGGTCAGAAAAAACCTCTTCAGATATCACATATATGGGGTATCAGGGTTCGCTTGGAGCTTGAAGGACGGGAGCGTGATCTCGCACTATTCAACCTTGGACTTGATAGCAAACTACGAGGTTGTGACCTCGTTAAACTCAAGGTTTCAGATATTGTTTGCGGACGTTCAGTTCTGAGACGCACTCATGTCGTTCAACAGAAAACAGGTAGTCCTGTCCAATTTGAAATTACACCAAACACCGGAGAATCGATCATGGCTTGGTAAATAAAGCCGGATTGAAAGCATCTGACTATCTTTTTAAGTCTCGTATACATGGTGCTGAGCACATATCAACTAGACAATATAATCGCATTTTTCACGGATGGATCGAAAAACTTGGACTAGATACATCGCTCTACAGTACCCACTCAATGCGCAGAACTAAACCCTATCTGATTTATAAGAAGACTAAAAACCTTCGGGTAGTGCAACTCTTGCTTGGCCACAAGAAGTTAGAAAGCACTGTCCGTTACTTGGGCATCGAGGTAGACGATGCTCTGGAAATATCGGAATCTATTGAGGTTTAGGCTTTATGGGGCTGCATGTGCAGCCCCTCTGTACGTGAAGCGGACCTTGGAGCAATGAACTTTCCATCTCAAAGACCAGTAGACTAACAACAAAACTATCTGCAATCTGGGCTACCAATCCCTGGCAAGGACGCCATTGTTAGCCATTAACATGCATACCTATAAACGACATCGGCCAGAGCAAACATTGCTATACCAATTGGTTGAGCAATATTATCCAGATTTTCTGGAGTACCTTTCCC
>Ga0208817_100395_pt1 | contig 14061 bp, 8 predicted proteins | sample Virmet3819_2500_FD_185741 | JGI IMG/M metagenome (GOLD analysis project Ga0208817, IMG submission 185741) | Marine viral communities from the Southern Atlantic ocean transect to study dissolved organic matter and carbon cycling - metaG... | ecosystem: Environmental > Aquatic > Marine > Oceanic ... | reverse complement strand
ATGCAAAAAACTGCTTATCTTCATCGTTTAGGGCTTGATACCCCCCGATCACCTGATAAATCCACACTTCAGGGTCAAAGTCTAAAGCCTGTTCTTCAAAGTAATCCAGCGCCGTTTTAGGCTGACCAGAATCGATGACTTCACAGAAATACGCTTCTACCGCTTGCTGCAATGGATCTTTTTCAAGTGACAAGGTCGATTGCTCAGTCACATCAATGTCGACTGGTTTCGTGTCTTCGTGCTTAGTCTGACGTTTGTGTACGTGGGTTAACGACGCCACTATATTTTGGTAATCGGCTTCATGCTCAACGTTGTTCACGTCTGGAGCAGCGTTAGCAATAATCGCGTCCGATTGGTTAAACAACACAGGTACGTTAGTCAGGTTAGCGTAGTTGCCTGGCGCAAAATCAGGCTGCTGCTCCATGTGTAGCAAGAAGCCTTTAAGCAAGCGTGTTCGACCTTGGAACTCTCTAAACCGGCCTAACAAGTCTAATAAGCGTGCTTGTACTACTGACAGCTCCTGTGCAGCTTTAGCAAAGCGCTGTTGTAGCGACACCACCAGCAAGTGACGAAGTTCACGGTTAGAACCTGCCAGTTCACTTAACTCATCGAAGCGGAAACACTCAAGCTGGGCAAGTAAGTCGGTTACCTGTCCTTGCGCTAACTCATTTTCGCGAATTTTAGCTTCAACCGAAGACACGTAGCCAAACTCATTGTTAATACGGCCAAACATGACACGCACGCTATTACTCAATGATTCTGAAAGCTGATAGACATGCTCGGTCAAATCGCCCATGTGGGCTGCCGCTTCATTATACTTGTTGTAGTGAAGGGCTTCTTTATAGTGCTCGGTTAGGGTTTTAAGACTTGCCAGCGACGCACCAATATTGGCGTTGATAGTCCGGTTGCGCTCGTCTTGTAAGCTCCCCTCTAAAAGCGTTCTCACCGCGCTTTTCAAACGCAGTTCGCTTTGCGCTTCCGGACGCCATAATACGCCTAGTTGAACAAGCTGGTCTAATACCTTAGGGCTGTGATCACGCTCTTTTACTGAACCATTAATGTACGCCTGCATGATCAGGTCGCTGTGACGACCCAATGCGTTTAATAGTTTAGTTCCTGCCTGAATTAACACCTGACTCATATCAAGCTACCTTGCGAAATAGCGGCCTCCGCCTGCTCAGATAAACTCAGCGCTTCGGTTTCATCAATGAAACGTAGCATTTCGTAAAGGTGTTCAATTTTGCCAGTGCCCAAATAAATCTGTTTATCTGGGTTTGGCTTAATCAGATAACCCATTTCAGTTAAGCGTTTAAACACCTGCTTTAGCTGACCATCCAAATTCACACTGGTAGAACCAAACATGCGATAGCGCGATATTTTCTCTAACTGCTCAGCATAGGCGGGGGTGTCTTCAATGGTAGTTTGCAGCTCGTTTAGTCGAATAGCGCTACCCATGGTAATGGGCATATCAGATTCATTGGCTTGCTGAACCAGCAGCAACCACTCTACCAGTGGCACTAGGTTAGATGCTGTATCTTGGAACTGCTGTGTAAGCACTTTGCGCTCGTTCTCACCAATGGTGAGGAAGCTGGCAAAGAATACGTCACCCTCAGCGGTGGTCGATAATGTACGATTTAATAACGCTAAATGAGGTTCTAACTGCGCAGCGTTGTCTCTTGATTTAAGAAAACGCCATGCCTCTTCATCGGTCACCTGACAAATAAACGCGCCTTGTAGAAGTGCACTTAGTACACGGCCTTGTTCTGTCATCATGCTGATGCCTCCTCACCTGCTACTTCACCGTTCTTTTCTGCTTCTTTTTTCTGTTTAATGCGCGCCCCTATAGAGCTTGCTTTTGGCTGAACCACCTGCAGTTGGCGGGTTACCTTATCTATCAAGTAGCGGTTTTCAAACAACGTCAATACTTCTGACTCTGGGTTAGGGAATGCGCCGACTACACTAATGTTATTGTTTTGACACGCTTCAAAGATTTTCTTCACGTTGTTTTGGTGAAGTGTACCTAGTTCATCGATAGGCCAATGCACTGTGGCGTCGGCATCGCCGCGCAGCAGACGGGTGAAAGCGAGTAAGAATTTACACAGAATAAGGTAGGCCATTCCGTGGCTTGATGACTCGTTAAGCTGGCGGTCAGTACGAATGACAAGGTCACTTTTACCCTCACGAAGGTGTAGCTCGATATCAAGTAGCTTGCTAATGCCGCCCGTAAGCGCTGCACGGCCAAGAATATCAAGAACCCGGCGCATACTTTGACCGTATTCTTCTTCCGGTAACTCGTTAGCCCCCTCTTCCATCCAGTGCTCATAGAGCTTTCTGAATTGCTCAAGTTCGGGCCAGAATTCAAGTTCACTAATACGTGAGCGAATTTTAACAGCCGAGTCTGATACACCATCAAGAGAAAGGTCGCCGTCGACCTCTTGGGTAATACGGCGGCTTTGCGACACAATGCGTTTGTCGATATCGGCAAGTACAAAGTAGTATTGCGAAAGATCGGCACCAAAGATACGGCCTTGCTCACGCAAGCCCTGTAGCTTTTGCGGAACAATCACGTTTAGAAGCTGTGCTAAATGCGACACCATACGGCGATGATCAAAGCTCTTCACGCCGTGGGCGTTCAGCGTTGCACACTCTTCACGGGCGCGCTCCCACGTATCCGACAAACCTGTGCCCGCTTGCGCGGCAATAAGCTGATCGAACCGCTCTACATAGGCGCGAATATCGCTTAGTAAGTTTTCGCGCTCTTGAAGCTGGCTTTGCACTTCTGAAATACGCTGACCAATACTTACATCGTCGTGCTTAATTTCAGCCGTTTCATCACCTGCCTGAAGCGTAAGCTTGGCAAGAGATTTACTTAAGGTTTTAACCTGTTCCAAGTGCTCACTGGCAGTTTTAAGCGTAGTTTCAAGCTGCCCGTGCTGCTCTTGAAGCTGTTCGCGGTTAGCTTTATAGGTTGCTTGTTTGCTGGCTAAATTACGCTCAGATTCGCCCAATAACTTACGCGACTTAGACAAGCCTTCCTGCCATACCACTTTTTGCTTGGTAAACACGTTAGTGTACCAACGCTCGTAGTCGGCTACTTTATGACGGTGGGTTTCAGTGCGCGTTATGTCTTCTTTAAGCTTATTGATTTGCTTTTTAAGCTGACCTATTTCATCAACATCCACACCGCGATTGCTCAATTCGCTTTCTAGCCAATCCTGCATATCTTTGCGGTCTTGGGCAGCATTGTCTTTCGCCTTACGCATGTCGCTATCAAGCTGAGATATACGTGCTTCACTGTCAGCAATAAGCTGCTGCCAATGGAATTTGTGTTCGGTTTCCGCTTCGCGCTGCTGATCTTTGATTTCGTCACGACTAAGCTCAAATTGTGCCTTCGCTTGCTTTTGCGACTGTTGATTCGCTTCAAGCTTAGTTTTGGCTTTTTGCTTACGTGCAGAAAGCGCCTGCTGATATTCGCTAAGTACCGTATCGCGGTCTTGCTGTGCACGTTTACGGCTGGCTTCGGCACTTTTAACGGCGTTGTCTTTTTGGGTAACCACAAGCTCGGCGTTGCGCACATCTTCGTTCGCTTTCGCCAAGCGCTGTTCGCATTCGTTTTGCGCAGCAAGGGCAGCGGCTTGACGAATTTCAGCTTCTTGCAGTTGCTGCTTAAGCGCTTGCTCGGTAAAGGCATAGTCTGGGGTATCAAGTTCAGTAAGTGCTAACTTAACGCCCATAAAGGTATCACTGGCGCCTTGTGCATCCTTTGCCATAGCAGGCGCTAAATCAGTGCGCTCTAGTAGCTCAGGACGCACAACTTTACCTAAGGATAACTCCCAGTCATCGACATTGGCGCGCAAGAACTCAAGTAGCGAGCCTTCACCAGGGTAAAGAAGCGCATTAATCTTGTTAACCGCTTTTTCTTCTTGTTGAAAGGCGTTGCGTGCTTTATCTAACGCATTTGAACATTCTTTGCGAAACTCAACTGATTTACTGTGCGCCTGCTGCGCTTGTCGCAGCTCACCGCGCGCTGCATCTTCATTGATAGATGCTTCTTTAATGGCCGCATCAAGAATATCTAGCTGAGATTGTTCAAACTCGTTGTAGCCTGCGTTACTTAGTGAAGCTTTTAGTTCAGCTTCAGCAACTTTTAGCTCATTCAAACTATTTTGGTAATCGTTCTGAAGCGCGCTTAGCTGGCTATTGTAGTCGCTCTGAATGCGACTTAATGCTTCACGCTCGCTCTGCTGCTGCTCAGCTTTATTCTCTGCGGCTTCTTGGCGTGCGGCTGACATTTCTTCCAGGGTAATTGACAGCTTTTCACCTAGCTCAGCCAAGCGCTTATTGTAGGCCGACTCAATATCTTGGTGTTTTTCAGTAAGCAGTACATAGCGACTATCGGCCATGGCCTTTTCATTTTGCCACTGCGCTAGATTTGCCACGTCTTCTTTAAGCTGCTCAATATTTTCGTCTTGCCACTTATCGAATTCACGCTCTACCGTATCAAGTTCACTGGTGAACTTCTCAACATCAGCGCGAGCAGATGAAATTACCTGGTTTAGGTGATCACGGGTATCACCCCACTCGCTGTCCGTTTGTTTGCGCTGGAAGCTATTCTCATCCAGTTCATTCTTTGTTGTTTCAACGCGCGCAGCCAAGTAGGTCTTATCAAGCTCGAAGCTATGCTTGAGGTTAGCAAGCACTTGCTCTGTTGTGGTTAACGCCATGTCAGCTTGTTCGAGTTTAGAAAATTCAGGGCGAATTTTGTCGAATTGTTTAATTAAGTGACATTCTTTAATCCAGTCATCGACGCGGTGGCGGCTTAGGCCTGAAGTAGGTGGCGTAACACCGTCCTCTTCTAAAATGGCGGCAATCATGGCCTTGATAGTTTCCATCTTGCCTTCTTTAGAGTGAACCGCTTTAGCCAACTTCTCAATGTGGCGCATGTGTTTCGACGGTTCGCAAAGGCTAAAGATTTTGGCGTAGCCTAATAGCTCACGGGCATTGTTACTCTGGTTAAGCACCCCGTGGTCGTTTTGAATGATTGCACGGAAGTCTTTCGTATTAAGTAAGCTCGTAACCAATATGTTGTTACGCTTCATGGCGCGTGCAAGCTCGGCGCTGCTTACACTAGCGTGTTTGCCGTTCTTTTGCTCTATCAAATAATCACTGATTTCAAATGGCTTGCCGATTAAACGATAATTGACGCCGGTTCCATTTGAGCTTAACACTGCTTGGCACAGGTCACCTTCGGCACGCGTGTATTCATAAATAATAAAGCTAGATAAACGAGGCAAATACCAGCGTTCAAAGCTGTCACGGGTTGCCGGTACCACGCGACTTGGGTACTCGCCGTAAAACACGGGAATAAGTCGTTGAAGCGTGGTTTTACCCGACGCATTGGTACCACAAATATTGGTGTGTCCATCAAGCTTTAGCTCGACCACGCCTGGTAAATGCGTGTCGATAAGAATAATACGTTTTAAGCCTGCCATAGTGTTCCTGTATCAATAACTCTGCCGTGTGAACGCTCACACAGCACAAAACTGTACCTGCTTTGATAGGGTAAAAGTTGCATACCTGAAAGAAAGCGAGCACATGCGCACGATGTAGCCCGTCAGTGTATTATGAATTCACGAATTTGCACAGATGCGCGGTGATTTGTTGGTTATAAAGCATGCTATTGTTTAAAAGTTAAGTTGGCAAAGCTTTTGAATATCCCAATAACGCCACATGAATATAAAGCGGCACGTACTGATTAGGTACGTGCCGCTTTAGCAAAAGCATTGAGCTTTCATAGAACAGCGATGAAATTAACTGAACTGTTTCTATAAAGCTGTCTATCAGCTGTTTTACTTCACTGACAATACATTTACCGACTCTGGTGCGGGATACATCATGCTAAAGCTGGGCGTAATATCACCCGAGGCTGCATTTAGAATATTATCAAAGCGCAGGATCATGCCATTTGATTTTTCAGCAACATATACATGGCCATTGCTGAGCATCAAGTCTACCGGATTACCCAACATTGAGTTCGGTCCTGCAATATTGACGGATACATCCGTTATGCCATCGGCACTGCCTGCGCCAGGAATCACGTACAATTTACCGTCAGTAGCATCCGCTGCGCTGCCTACATCAGAAATGACCAAACTATCGCTTTGGCTATCATAGTCTATGCCATGGATGTTGGTTGGCGCGGCAAATGCTGTCCCACCACTTGCAGGGACAATCAGCCTGTCTTCACCCGTAATTACGGTTTCACCGCTTTCCATTTTGCGCATCACTTCTTCAAACACGGCAACCGAACCGTTAGTTAACGCCAGATACGCGCTATCAGTTGATGGGTCGTAATCCACATCCCAAGGGCGCGCCCCGTTGGCAGCTTCAAGTGTTAATAGAGGCGCAACATTGCCTGATGCACAAGGCGAAAATACGCGAACGGCAGGAGTAGCTTCGTTAACATCTGCCACAAATACCACACCTGCTTCTGAGGCAATGTCTAACCCTTTAGGTGCAATCAAGCCTGTATCGCTACCCGCAATCATGTGGTCGAAACTATCGCTATACATCATACCGTCTCGCATGGCTTTGAGGCGATTAATCACGAGTAAACCACCCGTTGAGGTTTCAACATCATCGAAGGTAATAACGCCATCACCGCTAGCCGTGAAAGCGGCACTCTCAATGCTCATACCAGCGTCAAAAGTGCTTAGCTCACTGGAAAGTACAGCGCTGTATTGCGCTACTTGCCCCGTGGTTGCACCTTCGCTTGCAGGGTTACTTGATACCGAAAGGCCCATAATAGGCATGGTAGTTATGCCATCGTCCGATGCGTCTTTCATCTCGTTCAGCTGAGTTAACTCGGCCAACGACTCTGGTTTTACTGAAGGCGTTGATAGCGTTGGTGCAACGTCGCCACTAGTACCGTTGAATATGTTTGAGAACACCAAAATGGCGTCATTGGACTTTTCCGCCACACGAAGATCAGAACCGGTTAAAACAATGTCTACCGGATTACCAAGCTGGGTCGATGCGCCGCCAATCACTCTACTTGGTACAACAGCCCCATCAGCCGTAGAGACATTTTCTAAAACAAAAATTTGTCCATCATCAGCAATTGCAGCATCGCCAACGTCTGATAACACCATACGATTGGACATAGGCTCGTAAGCGATACCGTGCAGATTAATCGATATTTGATTTCCGTCTGCATCTGAAGGCACCACTGAACGCATAACTGTGGGCGCAAAATCAGAACCAGCGACACTATCGTAAACCGCGAGTGTCCCATCGGTCAGTGCAACAAACAATCTATCGCTTTGTTCGTCATAGGCCACATCCCATGGTTTTGCTGAGGTCATTATTTCTGCAATCGGTGCAACATTGCCTGCTGCTTGGCCACCGAATACGCTAACCTTTTGACCGTTAAAGTCAGCCACCATAACTAAACCTGCATTTTCAGCAAAGGCAATACCTTTCGGATTAACAAGGCCCGTAGTTGCGCCCGTTATCTCATGCCCTGTACTCATCATGTAGTCGGCTTGAGCTTCAAAATTACAAAGCGTTCTTAATAACGGTAAATCACTGTCGCCAGCTTGTACCAAGCTTCCGCTTTGCGTGAATACAATCCCCTCATTCGCTCCAGTGGTTACCGTAGACAAAACATTTGCGTTTTGGTCAATCGAAGTAACCGTATTGCGGTTGTCATCGCCATTATTTGCGACCAAGAATGTCGCAGACGCGAAGCCTGGGGTTCCATCTTGACCGGGTGCACCATCTTGGCCAGGCGCGCCATCAGTCCCATCGACACCATCTGTTCCGTCGTCACCGTCGCAGGCACTTAGCGCGAGAACCATTGCCGTCGCCAACAGTGACAGTTTTAATTTTTGCTGTGATGTTTTATTGAATTCCATCTTCATCTCCGTACTTGTTGATTCGTGAAGAGACGTCACTTAAACGCGCGATGCGATAAGTACTGCTCACGTCCTGTTCAACAAGCCAAACGATTGATGAGTGAAACTGGATGCAAAAAAAATAAAAAAACCTCAATGCATTGCTGCGATTGAGGTTTTTAAGCATTGTTAAGTAATGCGATAGTCTTTTAACGTGGTGGGAAGCCACCGCCTCCGCCAAACCCGCCAGGACCGCCGAATCCACCCGGGCCGCCTGGTCCACCAGGGCCTCCAAAACCGCCACCAGGAGGCATCATGCCTTTCATCTGACGCATCATCTTCTTCATGCCGCCACCAGACATTTTCTTCATCATTTTCTGCATTTGCGTAAACTGCTTAAGTAAACGGTTTACGTCTTGAATTTGCGTACCTGAGCCTGCTGCAATACGGCGCTTACGCGACCCTTTAATCATATCTGGGCGCGCACGTTCGGCCGGTGTCATTGAATTAATGATGGCTTCCATTTGGTTAAACTGCTTGTCGTTTGCCTGATCTTTGATTTTATCAGACATACCGCCCATGCCAGGAAGCTTATCAAGCATTCCCATCATGCCGCCCATGTTCTTCATTTGCTCAAGCTGATCTTTAAAGTCTTGCAAGTCGAAGCCTTTTCCTTTCTGTACCTTCTTGGCCAGCTTTTCCGCTTTCGACTTATCGACTTTACGCTCAACCTCTTCGATGAGGCTAAGTACGTCGCCCATGCCCAAGATACGAGACGCAATACGCTCAGGGTGGAAAGGCTCTAGTGCATCAACCTTTTCGCCCATACCGATAAACTTGATAGGTTTACCCGTGATATGACGAACCGACAGTGCAGCACCACCTCGTGCATCACCATCTGCTTTGGTCAGTATTACACCGGTTAGCGGTAGCGCGTCGTTAAACGCCTTTGCCGTATTCGCAGCATCCTGACCAGTCATGGCATCAACCACGAACAGAGTTTCAATTGGCTTAACGGCAGCGTGAAGCTCTTTAATTTCGTCCATCATGTCGTTGTCGACATGCAAACGACCTGCTGTATCCACTAGTAGTACATCGAAGAAATTCTTCTTCGCTTCAACAATGGCATCATTAACGATATCAATGGGCTTTTGTAAAATCGTTGACGGGTGAAAAGCTACATTCACTTCACCGGCAAGGGTTTCAAGCTGCTTGATAGCGGCCGGACGATAAACGTCGGCACTCACTACCATCACTTTCTTTTTCTCGCGCTCAGTTAGGTATTTCGCAAGTTTACCTACAGACGTAGTTTTACCCGCACCTTGTAAGCCCGCCATAAGCACAACAGCCGGAGGTTGAGTTGCGAGGTTAAGCTTTTCGTTCGCCTCCCCCATCACCGACTCTAGTTCAGACTGAACGATTTTAATAAATACTTGGCCAGGCTTGAGGCTTTTGGTTACTTCGGTACCAACTGCACGTTCTTTTACCTGTGCAACAAACGCTTTTACTACGGGTAGCGCAACGTCGGCTTCAAGTAGCGCCATACGCACTTCGCGTAGCGTTTCTTTAATATTGTCTTCAGTAAGACGCCCTTTACCGCTGACATTTCGTAATGTCTGGCCTAAGCGTTCTGATAAATTCTCAAACATAGTATGAAACTTCTTTTTATTTCAGACGTAATGCCCGCATTGTAACGTAAAAGCGAACGGTAACGTACCCACAATTGCGGTTAAATTTTTAAACTTTTGCGTCAAGGGTTGTAGAAATTTGATGTACGAATTTCGAAGTCGATATGGAGTAAAAATTGTCCTTCCATGATCCAATACCCACACTAAAAGTGGGTGTGAAACAAACAAAATCAAGGAGATGGTTGAATTTACTTGCAAGTTGCAGTATCAATACCGACTCAGTCGGTGAAGACGTCACCTACCTATTACAGGACGCATCATGAACACCCTTTTCGCCATTTCTGCTGCTTTACTCTACGCATTTGCTGCGGCAGTACTTATTGGCAAATTCGTACACCAAGACGGCCCGAATAAGCGATTAGGGCTATCCATCGCTAGTGTTGGGGCAATTGCACATATCGCTTTTCTCACCAACGTTATTATTGTCGCGCCTGGGCAAGACATGAGTGTAACCAACGTACTTTCATTAGTGTCGTGGATAATCACCGTATCCATGCTTATATTTGCCCGCGCCATTCCTAATCTTATTTTACTTCCTGTTGTTTTCGGCTTTGCAAGTCTTACGGTACTCGCCTCACAGTTTATTCCCGTGTCGTACATCATGCACATAGAGCTGCAGCCGGGCTTAGTTATCCATATTAGTTTGTCATTGTTTGCTTACTGCACTTTGGTCATTGCATTCTTATACGCACTGCAAATGTCCTACATTACCTACCGGTTAAAGCAAAAAGGTGCTGCGCTACTACATTCATCACTACCGCCTTTAATGCTTGTAGAAAACATTTTGTTCAAGCTGTTGCTTGCGGGAACTTGTTTACTAACCGTCTCACTAATTAGCGGGTTTGTTTTCTTAGAAGATATGTTTAACAAAACTTACGCGCATAAAACGGTGCTATCAGCGGCCGCTCTCGTTGTTTTTCTCATTCTTTTAATAGGCCAGAAACTTCGAGGTTGGCGCGGGCGACAAGTTATTGTGATGACAGTCTTGGGTGTGACGCTACTGTCCCTTGCCTATTTTGGTAGCAAACTAGTTCGCGAATTTCTTCTTTAAAACTCCCTGTATTTATTGCTGAGCTCGCTGCCGGGCTGGCTTTTTAGGCGGCTCGGCGGCGCTTGTCACTTTTTGGTGTTATCTAGTTAATTAGGGGCATATCAGCAATTTTCCCTTGAAACTCGCACTTCAAATCAATACATTTGAAGCCTAAGTTAAGACAGGAACCCATTAATTGGACGACATATCAACGAGTACGCTGTTTATCGCGCTCGGCGTACTCATATTACTATCTGCGTATTTCTCTAGTTCAGAAACTGGCATGATGTCGATTAATCGTTATCGACTCAAGCATTTGCAAGGAGAAGGCAACCGCTCAGCTATACGTGTTGCTAAACTTCTAGAACGACCTGATCGCCTTATCGGCCTTATTCTCATCGGAAACAACTTAGTTAATATTGCAGCATCCTCGCTTGCAACCATACTTTGTATTCGTTTATTCGGTGACTATTGGGGGCTGTTTGCTGCTACATTTGGCCTAACGCTGGTCTTACTTATTTTTGCAGAAGTAACGCCGAAAACACTGGCTGCACTGTATCCAGAAAAAGTGGCATTTCCGAGCTCCATTATTCTGCTTCCACTACTTACCTTGCTGTACCCTTTTGTGGCAGCGATTAACGGTATCACAAACGGCATTCTAGCTTTGCTAAGAATTAGTCCTGCAAGTGGAAGTGACGACTCGTTAAGTCGAGAAGAGTTAAGAACCGTGGTTTTTGAAGCTGGTGCCATGATCCCTAAGCGACACCAAGATATGTTGGTGAGTATTTTGGACTTAGAAAGCGTAACGGCCGAAGATATCATGGTGCCACGTGCTGAAATTTTTGCTATCGACATTAACGACGATTGGAAGAAAATTCAAAAAGCGTTAACCCATGCTCAACATACCCGTGTTTTATTATACCGAGACAGTGTCGACGATGCGGTAGGCTTTGTGCATGTGCGTGACGCCCTGCGCCTTCTATCAAAAGACCAGTTTACTAAATCAAGCTTGCTTCGCGCAGTTCGTGAGATTTACTACACGCCTGAATCTACCCCGCTGCACACGCTGATGTATAAGTTTCAAGCCGAAAAAGAGCGCATTGCTCTGGTTGTTGATGAGTATGGCGACATTATGGGTCTAGTCACTCTTGAAGATATTCTTGAAGAGATTATCGGTGACTTTACCACCAGTATGGTTCCAGACCACAGTAAGGAAGCACACGTACAACAGGATGGTTCAGTATTGGTTGATGGTAGTGCCAACGTCCGAGAATTGAACAGAGAAATGGATTGGAACCTGCCTACGGAAGGCCCTAAAACCCTTAATGGTTTATTACTTGAGTATCTTGAAGATATTCCTGAGAACAAAGTAAGCGTGCGTTTGGCGGGTTATCCGTTAGAAATTGTAGACATTTCAGAAAGCATGATAAAAACCGTCAGAATCATGCCGGAATACTATGTTGCACCTAAAGAGTCGAATAATGACCACTAAGCGTTTTGGTGGTTAACCTGCCTTTCGGCCTTATCAGCTAACCTTTTGATTCGTCAGCTAGACGCTGTGCTCTATTTGCCAGCGCTCTAGCTTTCGCAGCAGCGACCTTATCTGACAATTCAGATAATTTGGCAATAATATCCTGCGTCTCCTTATCTTCACGTAAATCAGCCTCCGCCATATGCGATTGCAATGAACGTTTAAGGAGCTCAGGAATAGATTTGCTGTCCATTTCCCAACCCTTTAATAGAATAAACTTTGACACTCTCAAAGAGTCTATCGACCATGTGGGAATATACTTAACGATTAATTGTTCAATTTCCGAAATTAATCGCTAAGAAGGAGCAAGGCGTTTACAGCCCTTGATAATGCGTTACCAGCGTGCCTTTGTGCTCTTTTAAAGAATACTTGATAACAGCAATTGAGGCCGTAGAAAACAAACTTGTGGTGTAAGACTGGCACAGTTCATCAACGAGATAGCTAACTAGCGGCATGTGACTAACAACAAGAAGTTTTTTGATTGGTTTTTTGGAATTGACCGCGGCGTGAAGAAGTCCATCAATATAATCACTCACCAGTCTTGGCGAGCCTTCCGGAACAATATCTTCATTATTTTCAACTTTGTTCGCAATGATATCAAGCGATACCATATCATGGGTCTGTTTGGCTCGACGATAAGGGCTCACAAGCGCTAAGTCCACAATGCCTTTCTGGCAATATTGGTCTTTTAACCATAAAGCTGCTGTTTTGGCTTGCTCTCTACCTAATGGTGTAAGTTGCCTGCTTTTATCATCGAGTCTGGGCGCTTCTGCTTCACCGTGACGCATAATGAAAAGATAAATGTCGTCGTTGCTACTTTGACCTGACATAACATTGCGCATAGTATTAATGAAAGTATGCTAACGATATCAGAGAGCTGATACTACGCCTAGCGCTAAACCGCGAATAGTGAGAATTTTCGTACATTATTTAACGTTTTGTGAAGTTTCTCTTTATAGACGCTCCAGCAGTAAGGTGCTCTTGACCAAAAACGAGACAATGTGAACAACACCATAAATTTAGAAAACGCACATCACGTTACTTTACCTAATGGGTTGCGTGCCATGTTATGTCACACGCCAGAAGCAAGTGAATCTTTTGTTTCAATGGCGGTAAGAGCCGGACACTTTTATGACCCAAACGATTGCCAAGGGTTAGCCCATCTTCTTGAACACATGCTTTTTATGGGTAGCCGTCATTTGCCCAAACCCAATGCTATAAATGGATTCATTGAGCAACACGGCGGCACAATCAATGCATGGACAGGTACCGAGTACACAAATTACCATTTCAATTGCAGCGGTGACGCTATTGCGCAAACATTGCCTGCATTTGCAGATATGCTTAGGCAACCCTTATTTGAAGAAGACGCGCTAACCAACGAAATAAAGAACATTCATGCTGAATTTGAGTTTAAGAAAAAAGACGACCTTCGCCGCCTTTATCAAATTCATAAAGAGACATGTAACCCAGAGCATCCCTTTGCAAAATTTTCTGTAGGCAATTGCGATACCTTTTCTCAACACGAATGTTCAGAGCTTAAACGTCGCCTGAAGTCACTGCACCAATCGTATTACTGTGCGCTTAACATGAGCTTGTGCATAGCCAGTCCTATGCCAAAACGTCAACTCGAGGCGTTAGTGAATCAGTGTTTTGGGACATTGCCAAGTGGACAGTTAGCCTCTGACGACTGGCCTTCGCTTTACACAGAAAATGAACTGGGCATTCAAATCAACATTCATCCGCTGCAATCTGCTAGACGTATGATAGTGACATTTGCCCTCCCCGCTTTACAGAACGACTACAAAACCAAACCGCTGAACTACATCAGCCATTTGATTGGTGACGAAGGTGAAGGAAGCCTACTTGCCTATTTAAAAGAAAAAGATTGGGCGTTAAACCTGATAGCGGGCTCTG
>Ga0208817_100391_pt1 | contig 14158 bp, 10 predicted proteins | sample Virmet3819_2500_FD_185741 | JGI IMG/M metagenome (GOLD analysis project Ga0208817, IMG submission 185741) | Marine viral communities from the Southern Atlantic ocean transect to study dissolved organic matter and carbon cycling - metaG... | ecosystem: Environmental > Aquatic > Marine > Oceanic ... | reverse complement strand
CATTCCAAGGGAAATTCGCTTAGACGCCGTATATGACTTCTTTGCGTATCAATACGTTCCCGACCCAAAGAGTATTTTTAAGCACATTCACAAGTTACCACCTGCTCATTATTTAATTCTTAATAAAGACGGTTTCAGCATTCATGAATATTGGGATTTGAGCTTTAAAAACACCACAAATGCCAGTGAAGATGCCAATAAAGCGCAGTTAAAGACCTTACTTGAAAAAGTCACTAAACAAAGAATGATCAGTGATGTTCCGCTTGGCGCTTTCTTAAGCGGCGGTGTGGATAGCTCGGGTGTTGTCGCTATGATGGCACAAGCCAGCGAAACTCCAGTAAAAACCTGTACCATAGGATTTGATGATAAAGCATTTAACGAAGCGGATTTCGCTCGTGAAATAGCTGAAAAATACGAAACAGAGCACCATGAATTTACCGTTCACCAAAACGTTAGCGACAGACTAGAACATATCGTGAGCTTTTTTGATGAACCTTTTGCTGACCCCTCGTTAGTGCCGACCTTCTTCGTTTCGGAACTGGCAAGAAAGGCTGTAACCGTTGCGCTCGCGGGAGACGGCGGCGATGAGATGTTCGCTGGCTACGAAAAGTACTCGATTGACGATGTCGAAAACAAGCTAAGAAACAAGTTTCCCGAAGCGGTCCGAAAGTCTGTTTTTCCACACTTAGCGAAATTAGCTGGAAAAGTGCCAGGCACAGTTGGTAAAAAAGCGAAATCATTACTCACAAGCTTATCTCACGAGCCTGCTATGGGCTTTTACATCACTAACAGTATGATGACAGATGAAATGTGGCAAAGCTTAGTTAAGCCTGAGGTTGCACAGCAGCTCGCCGATTACCATCCTAGTCAATATACCTTAGACATGTATAACAAAGCCGACGGTCCGGATCATTTAAGCAAAATTCTTTACACCGACATCAAGACCTACATGACAGGCGACATCTTGGTAAAAGTCGACCGCATGAGTATGGCAAATTCGTTAGAAGTACGAGCGCCTATTCTGGATTACCAAGTTGCAGAGTTCGCCGCTACCCTACCCTGTTCACAGAAATATCGCGACGGTGAGAAAAAATACTTACTTAAAGAAGTCTTTAAGCCCTTTATCCCCGATTCACTGCTGTATAGAAAGAAAATGGGCTTCAGCACGCCATTAGATGAGTGGTTTAGAGGAGAGCTAAAAGAACTATCTGAATCTCGACTTCTTCGTGCTCAGTGTGGAGTAAATGACGTGTTTGATAGCCGTGTTATAAACAAACTTTGGCACGAGCATCAAACGCGCAAAGCCGATCACGGCATAGTGCTGTGGAGTATGTTGATGTATCAAATGTGGTTTGAACGTTATGCCTTAACACAAGAGGTTACGCAGTAATGAGAGTCATGCACGTAACTTTTGACATGCGCATTGGTGGTACTGAAATGGTGATTAAAAACATCATTGAGGGAAATACTGATGCAAGTATCGAAATGTCTATTTTTTGTATTGAAGCGCCTTTGGGGCCTTGGGGCGAGCAACTCAAAGACGAGGGCGTAGCTATTTCAACGAAAGCGCGCAAGCCTGGCTTTGACGTGAGTATTATTAGGGCATTAAGAGCGCACATTAAAGACAAAGAAATAGATGTTGTTCATTGTCACCAATACACGCCCTGGGTTTACGGAACGTTAGCAGCGTTATTTACACCTGCTAAGGTCATCTTTACTGAACATGGCCGCTTTTACCCTGACTCCACCACTTGGAAACGCAAGCTTGTTAATCCCTTATTATTTCGTTTCACCCATGTCGTGACAGCCATCTCTGAGGCAACAAAACAGGCTGTCGCCACCTTTGAGCATATACCATCAAACAAGATCAAAACGATATATAACGGTATTAAACCTCTAAATTCGGATTCAGCTAACTCAGCAGCATTAAAATTAGAGCTCAAATTCCCCCGTGCAGCGAAGGTATTGGGCACAGTAGCGCGCTTGGACCCGATCAAAAATCACGTCATGTTGATACGAGCATTTTCGATAATATGCAACCAAGTCCCAGAAACCTATTTAGTTATCGTGGGCGATGGCGAGATGCGCCAAACACTAGAATTGCTTAGTGAAGAATTGAATTTAGGTGACCGCGTTAGATTTATAGGGTACAAAACTAATCCTACCGACTACATCAACCTTTTCGATGTGTTTGTGCTATCTTCATTAAGTGAGGGGACATCGATGACTCTATTAGAGGCCATGTCATTATCAAAACCGTGTGTTGTAACTGACGCTGGGGGAAACCCAGAAATAGTCAAGCACATGATATCGGGTTTGGTGGTGGAAAATGACAACGCCAAAGCTTTTTCTGACGCTATTTTTCTTCTACTTAATGCTCCCCAGAAACAAGCAATAATGGCGGAACACGCCAAGGAAATTTTCGACAAAAATTTTGATGTAAAATGCATGAATGCGGCATACAGGGAACTCTATGAAAATATTATTCGGTCTTAGCTTTTTTGCCGTTCTTTTATTGATATTTGTACCTGTAGGGGCAGCGGTTAATAGCGACAGCTCCCCTTCGTTAAATTGCCAAGAAACGCTATTAAGAGCCCCCTTAGTTGAGTTTAAGTCAGCCTTGAAGCGACATGCCGCAAATGAACAGCAACAATGTGATTGGGCTTTCGCACTTGATGCGTTACTAAAACTTCCTAGGGTTAATACCGACATCCTTTCCTATGAAGGCGGTTTCCGCCTTTCATCTGACCGCTTCGGTGAGTCAAAGTATGCAACCCTAGATTATTCTTTCGGCGTATTTACTTACGATCCTAAGCGAAACTCTATTTATATTATTGGCAACCCGAAGTTAAGCGCAATCGCCGAGTTTCCACTACCAGAAATTAAAAACACTACCGACATTAGCCAGTTTGCCATTGCTGAACCCCCTATTCAGCCTTTTATAGCATTCCATAATACCGACCGAGTAAATACTGGTATCGACAACTACTTTAGGCCTACCGGCATGGCTAAAATAGATAATGCTTTAATGGTGAACTACATTAATTGGTACGACGCAAGAGTTACTGAAACTGATACCAGTGTAATGTTTTGGGATTCAGAAAACTTAACAGACAGCAAGCTATTTGGCCCTTATCAACTAGAAGGTGCGGCGCATGCAGCTGGATGGATAAGTGAAATTCCCAATAGCTTGCAGTCTTTACTCGGAGGGACACATATTGCTGGCTCTCAACCTTTCGCATCCATTATATCGCGCCGCTCTGTGGGTCCTTCAGCTTTCGCTTTTGATGCGCGGAAGAGCGTTGTATACGGGCCATCGGGTACCATACCGACAATACCTTTACTCGACTTCCCGCTAAAGAAACTATTACGCGATAGAGATATATATCCAAATCCTTCAATTGTCGACGATATCCTTTATAACCGAGACGGTAAAAATAAGCTCTGGACTGTACTCTCCGGAGCAGCATATGGGTTTATTATCCCAAGCACCCGTACCTATTTAACAATAGGATTTTCAGGAGGGCATTATTCTGGGGCCGGCTATAAAATAGTACAAAACAATGGCAACAAGTGTGGAGGGCCATGTGCAAAAGACGCTACCGATACCTATCCATATTACTGGGCCTGGGATCTAAAAGATCTTGTAAAAGTGAGGATGGGGTTGAAGCAAGCATATGATGTAGCACCGTACGATTACGGTCTATTGAGATTACCAAAAGAAATAAAAAGTGTTGCTATTGCAAATGGCTCTTTTGACAGCCAAAATAATCGACTTTTCATTTCAATAAGAAATGCAGACCAAGAGATATCTTATAAAAAAGCACCTCTTTTTTTAGTTTATAAAGTACTCAATATTAATTAACTATTACCAAATCACTAACCTGATGGTTAAAACTTAATAACGATCGCTATTTAAATATTGACAATAGCTACCAAACGGCGCGAGACAAAGCAACTTATGACAGACAAGACCCCTTTGTTTTTATTAGGAACAGGTCGTAGCGGCACTACGCTCATTCAACGATTTATAAACGCGCATTCTGACGCTATCATTTGGGGGGAACACATTGGCTTTCTTGAGTCTATGGCCGATGCTTATTTCTTACTTAAAGAACACCCTTCCATGCATGAATATGCGTATAAGAACCGCGCCTCAGAAGAAGAGCTAGACCTGTATGCTTTTTATAAAAACCCTCAACTTTGGCAAGCTTGGATGAACTGGTTTAAGCCCGAAGATGTAGATTGTTTTTTTCGTCAATTTTTAGAGGATATGTTGTGTCCCAAGAGCGTTGGTACTTTTCAGGTTTGGGGATTTAAAGAAATACGCTATGGAGAAAATACAAAAGTAATTGACTTTTTACAGGCCCTTTATCCAAAAGCAGTGTTTTTATGCGTAGTACGTGAGAGTTTAAATGTAATAGAAAGCCAGCTTACTACATTTCATCAAGGTGCATCTAAGTACAAAAAAATAAAACGTTTAATACAAATTCCCAAACTTATTAATATTGCTATCAAATGGAAAAAGATGAATAGAGCGTACGAATTGCTTTCGCAGCACCGTGAAAACGTAATATTGTTAAAATACGAACACTTTGTGGAAAATTACTTAGTTATCGTTCCCGTTATGGAAAAACTTGGTCTTGACATACAGCAAGCTCAAATAGATGTCCTCAAACTTCAGGAGGGACGGGGTAGTTCTTTTTCTCCCTCTAGTAACGCAAATAAAAGATGGAAAAAAATTGGATTTCTACCGGCGTTTATTGCAGAAGCTATTACTGGGGGAACAGCAAACTCTCTCGGCTACCCGAGGCCTAGTTCATTAAAACTTGCAACTTACCTTAGTAGGAAAATATTACAGATAGTAAAATGAAGTACTTTTTAAGTACGCGAAAATTTAATTAACGCCGAAAGTATCAAAAAATGAAGATGAAAATATACGAACTAAAATGCAAAGTAAAAGAACTTATAAAATACGACCTTCCTCTGGTTCAATATCCACTAGTTATATTACTCGCACTACAAGCTATATTTTTTTACAAAACCAAAAAAATCTTGTTGTCGGTCGAGCTAGCGTCGATAATTCACAGAAGCAATTGGTCAGGCTCTGAGAGTATAGCTATCAAAATAGTACAGCGAATATTTTTCAATGACAAGAATGCTCATAAAAATAAAAAGATTTTTATGAAACAGCTAGTAAAATCGATAGAAAGAAAAAAAAATACTGAAAAATTTTTTGAGGATCCTGATTTACTCTTTGATGGAACCTGTATTTTTTTGAAAAGTTATAAGAAAGGGCAAAAAGGCGTATTGCTTATTAAATACAGCTATTACTTTCCTCTTCTTTTCAAATTCTATGATATGCAAGCTATGTCAAAGCAATATCACATTATACTTGAACCGAGCTGGGCAGGGATATGTGAACCGGGAATTCTCGCTTATACAACCCTTGATGAACCTGTTTTCGTCATGGCTTACGAAGAAAGAGACGCCAGATTTTTAGATAAAATATCGACAAACTTAAAAGCTGTATCTATTGGTGCAAATTGGTGGGTCGACCACCGAAATTTCAGGCCCGCTGTTGAAGAGGCCAAAAGTATTGATGTTATTGTTATATCTAGCTGGGCTGACTTTAAAAGACATTACAGAATATTTGTAGCCTTACGAAAAGTGAAAAAACATTATCCAAATCTACGAGTAGCTCTCGTAGGTTATAATACAAGCATGACTTTAGATGATATCCGAGCTCAGGCTAAATACTATGGCGTAGAAGACCTTATAGAGTTCCATCATAAAATTCCGACTAACGAAGTTGGAGATCTGCTTAGACGTTCAAAAATCAATCTACTTTGGTCTCGATTTGAAGGCTCGCCCAGAACTATAATCGAAGGTATGTTTAGTAATGTGCCTTGTATTATAAGGCACGGATTCAACTACGGAATGAAATATCCTTTTATTAATAGCAAAACAGGGATATGGAGCAAAGAGAGTTCACTTGCAGATAACATTATGTACATGATGGAAAACTATCAGAACTTTTCACCTCGTGAATATGTGATGCAAAACCACACCTGTTTTCTAGCAACGGAAATATTAGAAAATACGATAAATGAACACTATTCCAACGAAAACCAAGAGCCACTTCGCGACTTAGCAGTAAAAATAAATCTACTCGATCACATGACATATTTCGAATCTTCAGATAGAACGCTGTTTGAAAGCGACATCAGTGGAGTACGGAGTATGAGATTACCAGCATGATAAGAATTGCGTTCGGGCCTATGGTACATTTGCCTTCTACAGAATGGGTAGGTCGAGATGTAGCCGAGTATATAAAAGCTACGCAAGATGAAGTTAATGTAGACTTTTTCGATAACTTTGAAAAAATATTGGATGTAGACGTAATATTCATTATAAAGTTAATGCCCTCATTTAAATGGCTACTTCGCATTAAACTAAAAGGCATTAGGGTAATCTACACTCCCGTAGACTATTTTCACCATCCAGCTCTTTTTGAAAAAGAAAAGGCTAAACTTGAGCTTTTTGACTTCATATTGTTACACAATCAACGCTTACTAAGTTTCTTTCCAAGTTCAGTTAAAAATGTTGAATTTATTGATCACTACTTAAAATACCAACTACCTACTACGAAAAAATTTGAGGACGACGGTTTTTTATTATGGGTCGGCCACATCGAATATATTCCCTCTCTTTTAAAAGCATTACCGAAACATAGCTTAGGTTACCCATTAAGGGTCCTTACTGATTTAGAAAATTTATGGGGGGAAACGAACTTACTTAAAAATAAGTTGTTAGAAGCTGGCTTACCCTTTTCACTTGAACTATGCGAAAATCACATGGTGTTAAACGGCATAAAGCTAGAGCAGTGGACTGCTAAGAAACAAGAGAAATATATGCTCACCTGTAAAGCAGCATTTGATACTAAAAATGACAGTTTTGCACATAACTTGAAACCACCAACGAAAGCCCAGAAGTATATTTTTAACGGGATCCCATTCGCTATCAGTGAGCATTCCTATGCGTATGACTACTTTCTCCATCGCGGTTTAAAACTCGCAACTTTAGAGACACCAAAGAGATGGCTTTCAATTGACTATTTTAATGAAGTTAATGATTTTAAAAATAAGTACGCACATACTCAAACATTAGACTATGTAAGTAAGCAGTATCTTACGGTGGCAAAAAACGCCCTGAAGATGCTACCTCAACGTAGACTAAGCATATTTCGCCAAATCTACCTAGCGGTTTTAGTTTGTAAGAGTAATGCTTTTTATACTGTACGCAGAGTGGTAGAGAAAATAAATAAGTAGTCAATTGAGGAGACGTAGTTGTCGCTAGGGAAAAAAGCCATTAGTGGGTCTTTGCTACTACTATTTGGAAAAGTAATTCAAAAATCTCTTGGTATAATCAGTATGCTGGTTCTTGCCCGCTTTCTGACACCCGAAGATTTTGGAATAGTTGCTATCGCTACTATTGCTGCTTTCTTTTTTGATACTATAGGCCAAACAGGTACCCAGCAATATATCATACAAAAAGAAACGATAACGTCACAAGACGTCAACACAGCATGGACTCTAAACCTCCTTTTTAAAGCAGGATGTTTTTTATTGTTTATAGCTGCTATCCCTTTTATCACTGATTACTCAGACAACACATTACTAAAACCCGTCCTTTATTGGATTTCGCTTATAATTCCACTAGGTGCGTTAATTAGTCCCGGGCTTATAGTGCAAAGTCGAAACTTAAATTACAGACCGATTACAAAACTAACCATAACTGAAAAGTTCGTTAGTATTTGTATTACTATTCCCCTCGCTGTAATAACGCAGAACTATTGGGCAATGATAATAGGGATGATTTCCTCCTATTTTTTTAAGCTTATCATTTCTTATGTTGTAGCCCCCTATCCCGTAAGATTATGTTTTGAAAATATCAGAGAACAATGGAAATTTTCTAAGTGGGTACTAGGGCAAGCTATTGTGGGTTTTTCTCGTTCTGAAGCTGATTCACTTCTCACTACAAGACTGTTTGGGGTTGAGACGCTCGGTGGGTTTAATCTAATGAAAAACATATCAACCCTACCAGCAACTGAAATTATAAGGCCTATGACAAATCCATTGTTACCCGCCTTTTCCAAACTTAAAAACGAGCCTAAAAGATTAGCCTATCAATTCACTAATTGTCTTATTGTTGTCATGATTACCTCCTCAATTATAGTAGGCTATATTCACTTTTTTCATGCCACTTTAGTCCAGCTCGCATTCGATGAGAAATGGTGGAGATTTTCTCCCCTTCTTGGTATCCTTTCGTTAATTATTATTTCTTTTTCAATATCTGAGATAGCCTCTAGACTACTTCTATCCAAAGGACTCTCTAAAGCAACTTTTGTCTATAGTGTCATTACTCTTGCTGCTCTTTTGATTACTCTTTTATGCTTTGATTATGGTTCAATTTTAGAATTCGCAAAAGCACGTATAGCAGTGGCGTATCTTAGCACCTTGGTGTTAGTTCTCTATGCCTTTTATTTGCTAAAATCTTCCCCCTTCTTTTTCTCAATCTCATCTATATTTGCTTTTTCTTTTGCCTACACATCAGGATACATTACAACTGCAATAGTCTCTAATTTAGCGCCCCCGATATTTGTTGAATTTCTTGTTTCCGGGATCACTTTTGTAACTGTATATTTAATCTTACTTTCTCTATCGATACTACTTACATGGAAGATACCAGCAGTTAAAGATCTCGCTTTATATTTATTCTCATTTTATACAGACGCAAGAAATAAGTAAGGTAACAATATTACTTGACCGCTATATCCTACAATAAGTAGACTTAACTTTTGCGATAAAGTACTACATCGAAGAAGTGAATCTAAAAGTATGGAGTCAGTAAGCGTAGTCATACCTTGCTTTAATAACCGTTCTACAATTGGTGATGCCATTCAATCAGTAATTGACCAGACCTTTCCTGTCCATGAAATTATAGTCGTCGATGACGGCTCAACCGATAATTCCGTTAATTTTTTGCCTCAACGTTTTCCTATGGTTAAACTTATCAAACAGCCAAACATGGGCGTATCAAAAGCACGAAACGTAGGAATACAAAGAGCTACAGGAGAGTGGGTTGCTTTTCTTGATGCTGATGACGTTTGGTTACCCGAAAAACTGGGCCATCAATTCGAAAAGCTTGAAGGCCGTAAATGGTCTCATACCAACTCCTTTTATTTTGGATACAACCAGTCAGGTGATACGAAGAGAAGCGATCTGTCCCCCCTAGAAGGAGGCGATATTTTCGAAGCCCTGTTAACAGAAAATTTCCTCGGCACCTCCACAATATTAATTAAGCGTGAGCTACTTTTGAAAGTCGGTGGGTTTGATGAGAATATACGAGCACTTGAAGATTGGAAGTTATGGTTAGACATTGCCGCCGACAACCCAATATCATATATAGCTAAACCTCTCGTAAAATACAGAGTAACTCCTGGCTCTACATCAAGAAACGCACGAGCAGTCTACCCTTACCATCGTCAACTTATTAGTTATGCACTTTCAAAAGCAAAAGGAAAGCAAGCTCGCCTTTCAACATTAAAAAGGGAAGCGCTAAGTAAATCTAACCTAATTTGTTCATATATTGCGGAAGACAGTCAAGATTATAACTACGCCATTACATGTGCTGTAAGGAGTCTTTACTTTCAACCAATGAAAATAAGTCTATATAAGCGGTTTTTGTCGCTCTTATTGTTAAAGGTAATTAGATAGATGGCAGTTTATTATTTTAAGGATAACCGCGGTAATGTGGGCGATGATTTGAATGCACTTATTCTGCGTCATTATTTTGATTTAAAGAAGTGCGAAGACGCTCCTTTTACGCTGGTTGGAATAGGAACCTTGATAAACAATCGCCTTCCTTCATCCAAAGCATTTAATTTTTTCACTACTGGGTATGGGTACCAAAAACCACCAAATTTTAGCGAAACTAGTGTTAGTGCGATAGGATTACGAGGCCCTATGACACTCGCCAAAATACGCCCATTTTTAGAAGAAGATGAGCAAAACATTCCCCTGTTAGACGGCGCATATTTAACCCCAGAATTAATTGTTAACGATGAAACACCAAAAGCTGGCCGGGTGGGATTAATTCCCCATGTTGATAGTATGGTAGTCGGTAGATGGCAGGAAATCGCGAAGCGTGGGCAGTTTTACTTAATTGACCCTAGGTGGGAACCTCGAAAGTTTATCTCAGCCTTAACAAGTTGCTCTGCTGTTATTACCGAAGCAATGCACGGCGCTATTTTAGCGGATGCCTACAGAGTTCCATGGGCAGGTTTCGCCGCCTACAGTCATATTAATACTGAAAAGTGGTTTGATTGGGCGGAGAGCTTATCAATCCCCCTTAAAGTCACCAGCGTATCCCCTGTATTCAAAGGCGATGAGGGGCTTCCGTTTAAATCTAGATTTAAAAATACTATAAAGCGAATTGCCCAAACGACAAATTTATATAATAGCAATTGGACGTTACCACCCGTGGCACGGTCGAATAATACAGATATGGAGATAACCCTTTCCGAACTAAAGCAAATAGCCGCTGGCGAGAATTATCAACTGTCAGACTATGCTATAGTGCAGGAAAAATTAGCGCATCTAAAGGCTCGTATTAGCGAGTTTAATGCGAGCAAATTCTAAACAATACAGGTCGCGTTTTTATAAACGTAAACTAGGTAGTAGGTGCGAACATCAATGTTAACCATAGCCACATTTTTTTTAACGCAACTATATTGCTTATTACGAGGGATTTTCTACAACCCAGCCCTCCTCTTTGTTGGCTACATTGTAATCTACTTTATGTATCATGAGCAGCGATGGTGGTCTAGCTCAATCCCGTCTATTGGCTATTCATTCTTTTTTTCTTTAGTAATATTAATTTGCGCATTATTCCCCAAAAATAGAACACCTACATCTATTTTTCAACTAGTACCCTTAAGGTGGTTTTTAGCTGTCCTTGCTTACTTTACAATCGTACAACTTTGGGCAGTTTTACCTGGCTCACACGGATATGCGTTAGAAAACTTCATAAAACTGAGTGTAGTTTTATTGGCAGCATTTAAACTATGTAAAACGCCCGATGACTTGAACAAATATTTACTCTCATTCGCTATTGGCTGCGCCTATATAGGTTTCTATGTCATGGAAACAGGTCGCAATGCAATGGGGCGAGTGGAAGGAGTAGGTACTGTGGATGCACCAAATGTTAATGATATGGCTGCGATACTTGCTGTTGGTGCCATCTTTTGTCTACATTATTTCTGGCATGCTAAAAATAATGCGCAACGACTGTTAATATTAGCGGCTGGTGGACTTATCATAAATGCGCTTGTGTTGATGAATAGCCGCGGTTCATTCCTTGGGGTATTAGCAGGGAGCAGCGCCTATCTCTTAGGGGTCATGACACCTAAAGTTTCCATGAAATATAAAAAAGCTAAGGTGTTTGGCTTAATTCTATTTGGCTTAATAGGGCTAATTAGTGTGATCGATGAGCAAGCTATTAATCGCTTTTTATCAATAAAGTCAACTACTACCCTCACTGAAGAACGAGAATCCGGTTCTACTCGTGTGTTTTTTTGGTTGGCTGCGGCTGATATGGCTCAAGACTATCCCTTAGGAGCTGGCACCTATTCATTTAAATTACTTTCGCCTCAATACATTCCAGAGTCAGTCGCCACGGGTAGAACACGGAACAGGGCCGTACACTCTATTTGGTTTCAAACACTCACCGAAGTCGGTTATATAGGTGCTTTCTTCTTCATAATGATGATTTATTCTACTTATTTAATAACCAAAAAAATAAAAAAACAGGCATTAATTGAGCAAAACACTGATATGTATTTTATTGGTAATGCAGTTCAAGCAGCTTGTATTACTTATCTTACCGCAGCTACGTTCCTAGATAGATTTAGAGCCGTTGCTCTCTATATGCTACTTATTTTTGTGTGTTGCGCCTACAATGTATATGTGATTCAAAAAGAGAACGAAGACGTTACTGACAGAACTACTTAATATCGTCACAGTACCATTAGGCGTCTTTCATTTATCGTTGACCCAACGTCACTTAGTTGATGTTTTATTATGGTTTAGTTTATGGAAGGCTTATCACATACTATTAAATTATTAATAATACTGATTTATGGATGCACGGGGCTTTTCTGTGAAGGTTCGGCTATCACTTTGCGGATTGATTCTGTCGCCGAGCTCAAGCGAGCCGTTAATCAAGTAAATCGTCTTTCGCATGATCAACCGGTAGAAATTATCTTGGCCGACGGCGTCTATGAAAATGCTACTAATATTCGTATCATGCACCCTAATACAAGCTTACGCTCGCACTCAAACGATCCGCTAAAAGTGATTTTGGTGGGCACTGGCATGCGTGAGTATTCTAGCGTAGAAGTTATTTTTGACATAAGTGCTAGTAATGTAACTGTATCTGGAGTGACATTAAAAAATGTTGCCAATCATCTAATACAAGTGAGGGCTGAGCGCGACGCCGATTTTTTCACACTAACCAACTGTATTTTGCAAGATAGCTATCAACAATTACTAAAAGTATCCGGTGGAAACCAACACTTTGCCGATTTCGGAATCGTTAAGAACAATCGATTCGAGTATACCGCCGGGGTGGGGCCTAATTACTATATAGGCGGAATTGATGCCCACCACTCTAGAGGCTGGACGGTAACAGACAATACCTTTGCCAACATAGCCAGTCCCGCTGAGCGCGTTGCAGAACACGCCATTCACTTTTGGCACAACTCAGGAAACGTAAGTATTAGGAACAATACTATTATAAACTCTGACCGGGGCATTGGGCTCGGTATGGGTAAAAATGGCGATGTGGTTAGTGAAAACGAGGTCATCAACAACCGTATCGTGCACACTAATAAAAAGCACCTTTTTGCTGATGTGGGTATCTCTCTTGAAAATGTGTCAGATACTCTTGTGGTAGATAATATTATTTATATGACCACCTCTTACCCGAATGCCATAGAGTATAGATTTCCTAATACTCAAAAGAACATTATCATGAATAACGTTACTAACCGCGCAATAGTGTCTCGCGATAACGGCGAAGCACTGTTAAATGATAATAGAAAAGCTGCTATCGGTGACCGACTCTGGTTGCAACTTAAGCACTACCTCAATCAGTTTTGATTACGCCAGCGTTAAATAACTTTGTTAAAGATGGCCGCAAGTCAGAATGACGTGTTCCTACCACCCAAACTCTCCCAGTACTCTCTTTACCTGCCATTTTCAGCGCTATTTGATAGAGCTTTGCTTTTGCCTTACTGGTAAATAGCGTTTCATTTATAACATACCAATGAGTAACCAATACTTTCTCATCATCGGGCGTTGTCAGGTATAAAATAGGAAACGTTTGCTCGTTTACTTTAACACTATCAAAGGTTTCGATGGAAAAGTGCTCTTTATTGAAGAGACGATTTGAAGCACTAATCAACTCGTTTCCATTTTCACTAAACCATGCGGTGTATACGCTTGTTTTACAATTGCTGCCTTCTAACGAAAACTGCTTTTCTTGATCAGGGTTAAGCATTTCGGGAGCCCAAATAAATGATGCACAGTTTGAGGCTTTTATTGATGCGCTATGTAAACTTGGTGGTGTCACTAATGAAGATGTCTGCGTGAGTAAACTGCTCCATAAAAAACCTAATAGGAGCAATGACGACATTACTATGCTAGGGAAATACCTTTTCTCCACAGGTAAGTGAACCTGATCGGGATCTGCACGACCTGTGTTTTTCTCTCTAAACAACTCCCCCGTGCCCAATAGCAAAATAAGTACAAAGGCAAAGAAAAACCAACCATAAATTAGATGGTCTGCACCCGCCGCATATTCCATATCAGTGTAGTAGGCGATAGTGATAATACCGAACACGCGAATAATATTAGCTACTATAGGCAATACCATGGAAAATAAAAAAAACATGCCGCGCTTGTAGCCGCTCTGAAAATTCAGATACGCATAGGCGCTTCCCACCACAATACTGGCAATAAAAAAGCTTACGCCTGAGCAGGCTTCCGCTACCAAAAATCGTCCCTGAGGAATTTCAATATATAACCCAGTTCTG
>Ga0208817_100390_pt1 | contig 14172 bp, 9 predicted proteins | sample Virmet3819_2500_FD_185741 | JGI IMG/M metagenome (GOLD analysis project Ga0208817, IMG submission 185741) | Marine viral communities from the Southern Atlantic ocean transect to study dissolved organic matter and carbon cycling - metaG... | ecosystem: Environmental > Aquatic > Marine > Oceanic ... | reverse complement strand
CCAACAGACTGTATTCCATTTAAAGACACAGGATATTTTTCTACTTTAATAACCGATTATCTCTCAGAAAAAGAAGAGCTAAAATCATTTTATAATCACTTTCCAAAGCTTCAAAATTTTAAATTTCAAATTGAAGAAAAACAAGCCTCTTTTCCTTCAGAAAATAGAAAAATTCTTGCAGAAACTTTAATAGAACAATACCAGTCTTTTGATACATCTTTGCAAACTTTAAATAATATTGAAGCTTTACGTAAAGACAATACATTTACAGTAACTACGGGACATCAGCTAAATTTATTTACAGGACCTTTGTATTTTTTATATAAAATTATTTCAACCATAAATCTTACTAAAAATTTAAAAGCGACGTATCCAGAATACAATTTTGTACCCATTTATTGGATGGCAACTGAAGACCATGATTTTGAAGAAATTAATTATTTCAATTTTAACGGAAAAAAGATTAGATGGAACAAAAAAGCATCTGGTGCAGTTGGCGAATTATCTACAGAAGGATTGCAAGAGGTTTTTGATGTTTTCTCTCAAGAATTAGGGCTTGGTAACAATGCCAATACGCTAAGAGAATGGTTTGAAAATGCTTATCTAAAACACAATAATTTAGCCAAAGCAACCTTGTTTTTAGCACACCAACTTTTTAAAGATTACGGATTGGTAATTGTTGATGCTAATCAAAAAAAGCTAAAGCAATTATTTGCGCCTTATGTAGAGAAAGAACTCATAGAACAAACGTCCTTTAATAAAGTGATGCAGACCAATGCTGAAATTGAAAAAACTTCTGAAGACTATAAAATTCAAGTTAATCCAAGAGAAATTAACCTGTTTTATATAGATGAAAATCTAAGAGAACGTATTGTTTTTGAAGATGAAAGGTATAGCGTATTAAACACAAACATTACTTGGACAACTACTGAAATTAAAGAAGAAATTAAAAATCATCCAGAACGTTTTAGTCCAAATGTAATTTTACGTCCATTATATCAAGAAGTTATTTTGCCTAACCTTTGCTATATTGGAGGTGGCGGAGAATTAGCGTATTGGTTTCAGTTAAAAGAAAACTTTAAAGCAAATAATGTCGTCTTTCCTATGTTGCTATTGCGTAATTCGGTACTGTTAAAAACCGAAAGACAAGCCAAAAAACTAGACAAACTGAATATTAATAATGCTTCATTATTTTTAAAGCGTGATACATTCATAAACAAACGTGTACGCGAAATTTCAAATATAGATATCGATTTTTCGCCTCAAATCAATCATTTAAAGCAACAGTTTGAAGATTTATATACATTGGCAGAGCAAACCGATAAATCATTTATTGGCGCAGTAGATGCACAAAGACGTAAGCAAATAAAAGGTTTAGAACATTTAGAAAAACGTCTGCTTACCGCGCAAAAAAGAAAGTTAAAAGATCATGTAGAACGAATTACGGATTTGCAAAATCAACTGTTTCCAAATCAGAGTTTGCAAGAGCGTAGTGTTAACTTTTCTCAATTTTATTTAGAGTATGGAGACCGTTTAATTCCGCAATTAATTAATAATTTAGAGCCTTTAAAAAGTGAGTTTTTAGTCCTTCAATTACAAGACAATGCATAAAATAGATATAGACTTAGTAGATATGACATTAGATGTCATGAAATATACGATAGACCGAATTTCTAAAACAGATGATGTTATTGGTAAACCACAACAAGCAGAAACGTTAAAAGCTTTAGTAGGAGAGACCATAACAGAAAAAGGAATTGGAGGCGAAACGGCATTTAATATGTGGAAAGAACATTTAATGCATGCTAATGTAAAAATTGATCATCCACGTCATTTGGCTTTTGTGCCAGCATCGCCTACAAGAGCTGCTGTAATGTTTGATTTGGTGGCTTCTGCATCAAGTATTCATGGCGCGTATTGGATGGAAGGTGCAGGTGGTATTTTTTGTGAAAACGAAGCTATGAAATGGATTGTATCTTTAACAGGCTTGCCTGAAGGTGCTTTTGGAGTTTTTACTAGTGGCGGAACAGCTGCAAATTTATCGGCAATAGTGACTGCTCGTGAATATTGGAGAAGTTTAAAAGAGCAAAATAAGTCAGAAAAAGGATTAATTATCACTTCAATTGGTGCGCATTCTTCAATAAAAGCTATGGCAAAAGTGGTTGATGTAGATGTATTATTGGTAGATACAGAAGACCGTTTAGAAGGTGATGCTTTACAAAGTACAATTGATGGTTTAACAGAGCATCAACGTCAACGTTTGTTTGCTGTTGTTGCAACTGGCGGTACTACAAACGCTGGAATTATAGACGATTTAAGCGCAATTGCAGACATTTGTCGAAAAGAACAACTATGGTTTCATGTAGATGCGGCTTATGGTGGTGGCGCTTTGGTAGCAGATTCTGTAAGACATTTATTTAACGGAATTGAACATGCAGATAGCATCACAATAGATCCTCATAAATGGATGTTTTCTCCATACGATTGTGGTGCAGTAATCTATAAACAACCAGAATTAGCAAAAAAAGCACATTCTCAAGAAGGCTCTTACTTAGAAATTTTTAAAGATGAAGGTGCGCATGGATTCAACCCAACAGATTATCAAATACAATTAACACGTCGTGTTAGAGGTTTACCTCTTTGGTTTAGCTTGGCAACACACGGTACCGATAGATATAAAGAAGCTGTAGAACGTGGTATAGAATTAGCTAATATAGCAGGTAAAATGATAGAAGATTATGATCATGTAGAGTTGGTTAGAGAACCAAGTTTATCGTGCGTATTGTATAGAAGAAAAGGTTGGAATCCAGAAGACTATCGTAATTGGACATTTACAAATCACGATAAAGGTTTTGCATTAGTCACTCCTACAAAATGGAAAACAGGCAATACTTTTGAAACCGTCTCACGTTTCTGCTTTATAAATCCAGATACTACAGAACAAGATATAAAAGCAATATTAGAATCGATGCTTTAGTTGATAGTTTTGTTAAAAAATAAGTTGAAATTTAATATCACATAAATAGTAATTTTCAACGCAATTATTATTTTTGTGCATGCAACACGACAAAGTACTTATTTTAGATTTCGGATCGCAATACACACAACTAATTGCGCGCAGAGTTAGAGAACTTAACATCTATTCCGAAATACACCCATTTAACAAGATTCCAAACAACTTAGAAGACTACAAAGCGGTAATACTTTCTGGTAGCCCAATGTCTGTAAGGTCAGAAGATGCATATCATCCTGATTTGTCAGATATAAGAGGTAAAAAACCAATGCTAGCGGTATGTTACGGTGCACAATATTTAGCACATTTTTCTGGTGGCGAAGTAGCAGAATCAAATACCAGAGAATACGGTAGAGCAAACTTAAGTTACGTTGAAGAAAACGAAACTTTTTTAGAAGGCATACATATTGGCAGTCAAGTTTGGATGAGTCATAGTGATACAATCAAGATTTTGCCAGAAAATGGTGTGCTTTTAGCAAGTACACACGATGTGCAAAATGCAGCATATAAAATAGAAAATGAAACAACTTATGCTATTCAATTTCATCCAGAAGTATATCATTCAACAGATGGAAAATTACTACTAGAAAATTTCTTAGTTAAAATAGCAAAAGTTAATCCAGATTGGACACCAAATGCTTTTATAGAAGAAACTGTAGAAGATTTAAAAACAAAGTTAGGTAACGATAAAGTAGTTTTAGGATTATCAGGTGGTGTAGATTCATCTGTAGCAGCAATGCTTTTACACAAAGCCATCGGTAAAAACCTATATTGCATCTTTGTAAATAATGGTTTGTTACGTAAAAACGAATTTTCAGACGTATTAGAACAATACAAAGGAATGGGCTTAAATGTAAAAGGTGTAGATGCTTCGGCACGCTTTTTGGATGCCTTAAAAGATGAAAGTGATCCAGAGAAAAAACGTAAAGCTATTGGACGTGTATTTATCGAAGTTTTTGATGACGAAGCTCATTTAATAGAAGACGTAAAATGGTTAGCACAAGGTACAATTTATCCAGATGTGATAGAAAGTGTTAGTGCAACTGGCGGACCAAGTGCAACAATAAAAAGTCATCATAACGTTGGTGGATTACCAGACTTTATGAAGCTTAAAATTGTAGAACCATTAAAAGAATTGTTTAAAGACGAAGTAAGACGTGTTGGTGCATCAATGGGTATGGATAAAAACCTTTTAGGTCGTCATCCGTTTCCAGGTCCAGGTTTAGCTATCAGAATTTTAGGAGACGTAACAGCAGAAAAAGTTCGTATCTTACAAGAAGTAGATGCCATCTTTATCAACGGATTAAAACAAGCAGGATTGTATGACAAAGTATGGCAAGCAGGCGCCATGTTGCTTCCAGTAAACAGTGTAGGAGTAATGGGAGATGAGCGTACTTACGAAAAATGTGTGGCATTACGTGCTGTAGAAAGTACAGACGGTATGACTGCAGATTGGGTAAATTTGCCATACGAGTTTTTACAAAAAACAAGTAACGATATAATAAATAAAGTAAAAGGCGTTAATAGAGTAGTTTACGACATTAGTAGTAAACCACCAGCAACAATAGAGTGGGAATAAAATTTCTTTGTAAAAAGAAATCTAATAAAATTAGTGGCGTTACCACAAGGGTCGGGCTTTCACTACTCGCTTCCCAACAAAAGTTGGGAGAGCTCAAACAAACCGTTCAATCCCTAACGCACTTTTAGAACGTATAATTAGATATGAGAAAATTACTATATATTTTAGGCTTATTAATGGTCTTTAGCTGTGCTTCCGCGAAAGCGCAAAATTACAAAACCCATAAAGTCCAAGCAGGAGAAACTTTAGAGCAGATTGCAAAAGAATATAATGTGTCTAAATCTTCTATCTTGGCATTAAACCCAGATGCAAGAAAAGGGTTAAAAGTAAGTTCTGTTTTAATAATACCAAAACAAGGTGTAGTTGTAAAAGAACCAGAAGCCACAACAAAAGAAACAAAAACGCTGTTAGGGTTTAAAACTCATAAAGTAAAACGAAAAGAAACGCTTTACAGTTTATCTAAAGAATATAATGTAACGCAAGAAGATATTAAAAAGCACAATCCAGAATTGTATGCCAATAACTTGCGTAAAGGCGACCGTATAAAAATTCCAGAATATAAAATTGTAAAAGAAGTTGTTGAGACTAAATCGCCTTTAACAACTTATACCGTTCAACCAAAAGAAGGAAAATGGCGTATTGCTTATAAATACGGAATTACGGTACAAGAACTTGAAGATTTAAATCCTGAAATGAATGATGTTTTACAACCAGGTGATGTTGTAAACGTACCAAACAAAGAAGCGGAAACCATAAAAGAAGTAGATGAAAAGTATAGCTACTATACAGTTTTGCCAAAAGAAGGTTTTTATCGTATTAAATTAAAAACTGGGTTAACCCAAGATGACCTTGAAAAATTAAACCCTGAACTTTCAGAAACAGGACTAAAAGAAGGTATGGTTTTAAAAATACCTTTTAAAGGAAGTAACTCGACAATAGAAGGTGTTGTAAGTAGCATGACTACAAATGCAGGAAAAGTAGATTTAACAAAAAGTAATATTAATCCTGAAACTAAAAAGATAGCAATCATGCTTCCTTTTGGTTTAAATAAGGTAAATACAGATTCTATTTACGACACCAAAAAACAAATCGAAACAGATAGATACTTAAGTGTGTCTTTAGATTTTTATACAGGTGTAAAAGTAGCGTTAGATTCTTTACAAGAATTAGGAGTAAACCTAAAAGTTGATGTGTTTGATACACAAAATAGAGAAAGCGAAGTGACTTCAATTTTAAGAAGAAATGATTTTTCAGAAACTAGCGCAGTCATTGGACCATTAATGCCTAAATTATTTAATGAAGTCGCATTAAGTCTTAAAAAAGATAACGTACCAATTATTTCACCATTGACTAAGACAGTAGATTTAAGAGACAATGTTTTTCAGTCAAGACCATCAGAAGCGATGTTAGAAGATGCTGTTATTAATCACTTTAAAAAAGACTCAACAGCACATGTCATCATTATTTCAGATAAAAAACATGAATCGATTAGTGATAAGTTAAAGAGAGAATTTACAAGAGCATCAGTTTTATCTTCAAGGACAGAGAGAAAAACTGGTAAAGATGCTTATTACGTATTAGACTTAGATATTGTTAACGTCTTAAAACCAGGAAAAAATGTGGTGTTTTTAGAAACAGACAATGCAGGTTTTGTGTCTAATGTTTCAAGTCTTTTAAATTCAAAAATTGTAACGGGTACAGATATAATCTTAACCACTACTAAAATGGATAAAGCTTTTGAAGACGAAGAGGTAAGAAACACACACTTATCAAATCTTAATTTTACGTATTCAGATATTAAAAAGTCTTACAACGAAGACGAAAACAACAGTTTTGCAAAACGTTATAAGAATATTTATAACGAATTGCCAAATAGTTACGCAACAAGAGGTTTTGATATTACTATGGATGTGGTTTTACGCTTAGTAACATCAGAAGATTTATACTTATCAGCAAACCTTTCACCTTTAACTACTTATGTAGAAAATAAGTTTGCTTACAAGAAAAAGTTATTTGGTGGTTATTATAATGATGCTGTTTACTTAGTAAAATATAGTGATTTAAAAATAGTTGAGGTAACCGAGTGATTTTTTAATTAACTAAACGTTAATTGGTTATGGTTAAATTTATTTCAATTTTAAGTTTGTTTATTCTATTTCAAAGTGATGTCATAGAAGAAGTCTCTTGGAATGAAAATTACAAATTAACTTGGTCAGATTTTAGAGGCGCACCAAATAACCAAACAGATGCTGTTGCTATAACTGCTTCGGGTATTACGTTTAGCTATTCCATAAAAAAGACAACTAATAAAGTACAAGGTTTTAGGACTTTAGTTAAAGCGCACTTTTATCCAGAACATTCTTGGTGTAAAAAGGAAATGGTAGATAGTCATATTTTAAAGCATGAACAACTTCATTTTGATATTACAGAGTTACATGCTAGATTGTTTAGACAGCAAATAACTAAGCTAAAACCAAATTTAGATTTAGATAATCAGCTAAATCAACTACATCAAAGCATTAATGAACAATTGTCTTTAATGCAAAATAGTTATGATGAAGAAACCAACCATTCTATTAATACTGAAGCTCAAATCAAATGGCAAGAAAGTATTGCTAGGCAATTAAAAGCTCTAGAAAAATTTAAATCTAAATCTTAGTGCTAGAGCCTGATAAAGAATTTTTGATAAAATTGGCACATACAAAAATGCCTTACGGTAAATATAAAGACCGTTATTTAATAGACTTACCAGAATACTATGTGGTTTGGTATCACACCAAAGGTTTTCCTAAAAATAAATTAGGACAAATGCTAGAAACTGTTTATACATTAAAAGTAAATGGACTAGAATATTTGGTACGAGAGATACAGAAAAGATACTCAAAATAAATCCTAAATTCAGCCTAAGTTTTCAACTAAAAATTGTAAATTTGCCCGCGTTAACAACGCAACATGACAACTAAAACAAAGTACATATTTGTAACCGGAGGTGTAACTTCTTCATTAGGAAAAGGTATAATCGCAGCATCTCTAGCCAAGTTACTTCAGGCGCAAGGTTATAAGACAACAATTCAAAAATTAGATCCTTACATTAACGTAGATCCAGGAACTTTAAACCCATACGAGCATGGCGAATGCTATGTAACCGATGATGGTGCAGAGACCGATTTAGATCTTGGGCACTACGAACGTTTTTTAAACGTACCAACAAGCCAAGCTAATAATGTAACTACTGGTCGTATTTACCAAAACGTAATAGAACGCGAACGTCGTGGCGAATTTTTGGGTAAAACCGTACAAGTAGTACCTCATATTACTGACGAAATTAAACATCGAATTCAGATTTTAGGTAATTCTGGAGACTACGATATAGTAATTACAGAAATAGGAGGAACTGTTGGAGATATAGAGTCTTTACCTTATGTAGAAGCAGTAAGACAATTAAAATGGGATTTAGGCGAAAACAATGCAATTGTAATACATTTAACATTAGTTCCTTTTTTATCTGCAGCAGGAGAGCTTAAAACAAAGCCAACACAGCACAGTGTTAAGACTTTAATGGAAAGTGGTGTGCAAGCAGACATATTGGTATGTCGTACAGAGCACGAATTACCAAGTGATTTAAGACGTAAATTAGCGTTATTCTGCAATGTTCGTGAAGAAGCTATCATACAATCTATAGATGCTTCAACTATTTATGATGTACCCAACCTAATGTTAGAACAAGGCTTAGATACGGTTGTGCTTAAAAAGTTAGATTTAAAAGGTGATACTCCAGATTTAACACAGTGGAATAAATTTTTACAACGTCATAAAAACCCAAAATCAGAAATAACTATCGGGCTTATTGGTAAGTATGTAGAGTTACAAGATTCTTACAAATCTATTCTAGAAGCATTTATACACGCAGGTGCAGAAAATGAAGTGAAAGTAAATGTAGAATCGGTACATTCAGAATACTTAAATGAAGACAATATTAAGATGAAATTAGCTCATCTTGACGGTGTTTTAGTGGCTCCAGGTTTTGGAGAGCGTGGTATTGAAGGAAAAATAGATGCTATTAGATTTGTTAGAGAAAATAATATTCCGTTTTTAGGGATTTGTTTAGGAATGCAAATGGCGGTAATCGAATTTTGTCGCAACGTATTAGGACTTAAAGATGCCAATTCTACCGAGATGGATCCTAACACCACAAATCCTGTGATAGATATTATGGAAGACCAAAAAAATATCACCGATATGGGCGGAACAATGCGTCTTGGTGCTTGGGATTGCCATATAGAAAAAGATTCTATCGCTTACAATGTGTATCAATCTCAAAATATAAAAGAACGTCACCGACATAGATACGAATTTAACGGCGATTATAAAGAAAAAATAGAAGCTGCAGGATTAAAAACAACAGGATATAACCCAGAAACTAAACTGGTAGAAATTGTTGAAAATCCATCACATCCTTGGTTTGTAGGTGTACAATATCACCCAGAATACAAAAGTACGGTTGCTAATCCGCATCCATTATTTGTTGCATTTGTAAAAGCCAGTTTAAAACATCATAAGACAAAATAATGTCACTTTGACATTAAATTAAAAAGTGGTTGTATATTTGACAACTCATTAATCGCCTCGTTATAACTTAGAGGACTAATTAATTATGGAAGAAAAAAAACTAGACATTAATTCAATTATTGGATTTATCTTAATCTTCGGAATTTTATTATTCATGATGTGGCAAAACGCACCATCAGAAGAAGAATTAAAGGCTCAAGAAGCAGAAAAGCAAGCAAAAATTGATGCCCAAAAGAAAGCTGAAGCTGAAAAAGCAGATACAAAAGTAGTAACAGAAGAAGACTTTACAGAAGCAAAAGATTCTGCTCAAGTGGCAGCACTTCAATCTAAAATTGGTGCTTTTGCATATTCAGTAGCGACAGCAACTTCTTCAGAAAAAGAAATCGAAGTTCAAAATGAAGTTTTAGATTTAAAATTTAATACTAAAGGAGGACATCTTTCAGAAGTAAAATTAAAACAATTTGTAGATTTTAATTCTGTACCAATTTACTTAGTAAAAGATGGTAACTCGGTATTCAATCTTCAATTTCAAACTACAGATAATCGTACTTTAAATACAAAAGATTTATACTTTCAACCAACGGTTACAAAAAGTGGAGAAAACACTGTAGTTTCTATGAAACTTAAAACTGCAGCCGATAAATATATTGAGTATAATTATGTGATTAAACCTAATGAGTATATGGTAGATTTTACCATAAAATCTCAAGGTATAGAGACTAATATTAATACCTCAAACCCAATTACTTTAGATTGGTCTCAAAAATTATACAGACACGACCAAAGTATCTCTTACGAGAATAGATACACACGTTTAACTTACCAAAACGATGGTGATGTAGATAAATTATCACAAATGAGTGATGATGATGAAACTGTAGACGAGTTAGAATGGTTAAGTTATAGACAGCACTTTTTTAGCACAATTTTAGTAGCAGATCAACCTTTTAATAATGTTGCATTACGTTCTAAAAACCTAGTTGAAGATGAAGAAGTAGATTCTATTTACACAAAGCAATTTGCAACAAAATTAGATTTACCGTTAAGCGGAGCAAACTTAAACAGTAATTTAAAATTATATTACGGTCCAACAGATAGTCAAATCCTTAAACAATACGAAGGTAATATTGTAGAAAGTATACCATTTGGATGGGGAATTTTTGGATGGATTAACAAGTTTTTATTCATTCCATTATTTAGCGGTTTAAGTAGCTTTTTACCATATGGTGTAGCTATTATTGTAATGACGGTTTTAATCAAATTAGCTATGTCATTTGTGCAATACAAACAGTATTTATCACAAATGAAAATGAAAATTTTAAAGCCAGAACTAGAAGCTATTCGCGAGAAGTACAAAGACAACAAGTTAAAAGCGCAACAAGAAACTATGGCGCTTCAAAGCAAAGCAGGCGCTAGTCCTTTAGCAGGTTGTTTACCAGCATTAATCCAAATGCCAGTGTTTTACGCCTTGTTTATGTTTTTCCCAACAGCATTTGCTTTAAGACAGAAAAAGTTTTTATGGGCAGACGATTTATCATCGTATGATGTAATAGCAGAATTACCTTTTAACATTCCATTATATGGTGATCACGTAAGTTTATTCCCGATTTTGGCAGCAATTGCTATTTTCTTCTACATGAAGTTAACTACTGGGCAAAACCAAATGTCTGCACCTCAACAAGAAGGCATGCCAGACATGACAAAGATGATGAAGTACATGATTTACTTTGCACCAATTATGATGCTTATTTTCTTTAACCAATATGCATCTGGTTTAAGTTTGTACTATTTCATTTCTAATTTAATTAGTATTGGTATTTTGTTAGTCATCAAGAATTTTATTTTAGATGAAGACAAAATCCATGCTAATATCCAAGTGAAAAAAGCGCAGCCTAAAAAGGAAAGTAAATTTCAAAGAAAGATGAAAGAAATGATGGAGCAGGCTGAAAAGCAAAAACAAATGCAAGAGCAACAAAAGAAGAAACGTAAATAAACGTTAGTTCGAGTAATTTAAAATTAATTAAGCAGTTGGCTAAAACTAATTTTAAATAATATCGATAACTTATAAAACTAAAAGCTGTCAAAAAAATAAATTAAATTTGGCAGCTTTTTTGTTATAACAAAAACAGACTATAGTACGTTAACAACTAATAAGATTAATTCAATTTCCGCGAAAGCGAAACAACATTAAAAATGAAATACATATTAACTTTTTTCATATTTACATTATCTGCAACAGTAATATTTGCCCAAGAGTTTAATCAATTTGATAGTAATGGTAAACGTCACGGAAAATGGAAAAAAAACTTTGAAGGTGCAGAAGTATTAAGATACGAAGGACAATTTGAGCATGGTAAAGAAGTTGGTGTGTTTAAATTTTACCAAAACTTAGAAAATAAAGCAGTATTAGCAGCAACCAGAAGTTTTACTAAAGATTCAGATTTAGCGCAAGTTGTGTTTTATACATCTACAGGAAACAAGGTTAGTGAAGGTGCAATGCGAGGAAAAACTTATATAGGTAAATGGTTATACTATCATAAAAATAGTAATCAATTAATGACTTCAGAATTTTATAATAATAAAGGAGAATTAGAAGGCTTAAGAACAACATTTTACCTTAACGGAAATGTGGCAGAAAAAGCAAATTACAAAAACGGAAAATTAGATGGATTATCGCAATGGTTTTCTGGAGAAGGCGTTTTAATTAGAGAATATACTTATAAGGACAATATGTTACATGGTCCTTACAAATCTTACGACGAAAAAGGAAACTTAGTTTTAGAAGGACAATACCAAAATGATTACAGACATGGTATCTGGAAAACTTACAAAGACGGAAAGCTTATTGAAGAAAACGACTTTACTAGACGAAGTAAAAATCCATATAAGAACAATAAAAAAACGCCTTAATTAAGGCGTTTTCTTTTAAGAATAAACTGTTTGTTTCAATTTATTCAACTTAACATCAACCATCTAAAAACTATTGTGGAGGTAAAATAACGTTATCATCAATAACGTGTACAACTCCATTTACTGCTTGTATATCTACTAGGCTTGTAATTATGTTACTTACTCTACCATTAGGATCTGTTAATGTAAAATTGGTTGCGTCTGCTGTAATATCTCCGCCTAAAGTGGTTACAGTTCCGCTAGTTAACATAGAAGACTGTACATTGGCACCTACAATATGGTAAGTTAAAACAGCATCAACTGTTGCTGTTGGTATATCTGTTAAAGCAGATACATTTAATTCTGTAAGTAAATTTCCAAAAGCATTGTCTGTTGGTGCAAACACTGTAAATGGACCAGCTTCAGCATCAGATACAGTATCTATGTATGGTACAGTTGGCATTCCTGTATCTGCATATTGTAATGCTGCAACAAGATTTGATAATGCAGGATTAGATGTCGCAAATGTAGCAATAGTAGGTAAATCTATTACTGTATCTACTGCGTGTATGATTCCGTTTGTCCCTACAATATCTGCTGTTTGTACTGTTGATATTCCGTTAAACATTACTCCATTAGAAGTATTAAAATAGATACTTAAATTGTTCATATCAGGTCCAGAAGCGTTAGTGTTAGAATATCCTTCACCTAAGCCTGTCAAATCAGTAGATGTAATTGTTCCGCTAATGACGTGGTTTAGTAAAATTTGAGATAATACACCAGTATCAACATCAGCAAGTGCAGCACCATCTAAAAATGTAGTAAAAGCGGTATCATCAGGTGCTAAAACTGTAAAGGGACCAACACCAGATAAAACATCAACTAAGTTTCCATCAGCTGCGCCTAATGCAGCAACTAAATTTGAAAAGTCTGTATTGTTTACTGCGTGGTCTACTATTGTAGGTAAGGTAATTACTTTGTCTACAACGTGAATAATTCCATTAGATGCTTCAACATCTGCTGCGGTAACTTCTGCTGTATTATTAAACATAACACCATTATTAGTATCAAATAAAAGACTAATATTAGTATTTGAAGGTCCATCAGCTAATGTGTTTGTATAACCTCGTCCCATACTAGCTAAATCTGAAGATGTTACCGTTCCAGAAATAACATGGTTAAGTAATGTTTGCGTTAAAGCAGCATCAGGAATATCTTGTACTGTCGCCCATCCATTATCAGACATAAACTCTGCAAAAGCTTCATCAGTTGGTGCTAATACAGTAAAAGGTCCTGGTCCACTTAATGTAGCAGTTAAATCAGCTTCGATAACTGCATCAACTAAACTAGATAAATTTGGATTTGCTTGGGCTAATTCTACAATGTTAAATTCTTCTTGAATAACAATAGTTCCATCATCATCATTACTGCATGACCAAAATAATAATGTAACTAGTAATAATAAGGGAAGTGTTTTGAGTGATTTTAAATTTTTCATAGCAATTTTTTTTGGTTTGTAATTTTGTTTAACAAATCTAAATAAAGTTTGAACAAAAAATATTTAATGTTTTGTTAAACTTTAAAAATCAATGAATTGCAATAAATTAATTAAGTACAGAATTAAGTGACTATGACTAAATTTGAGTTTAAAAAATGACGTATCTTTGCAAATCAAAAAAAGATTTCAGATGAATAAAAGAGTTGTTGTTGGACTTTCAGGAGGCGTAGATTCTAGTGTTGCTGCTTATTTATTAAAGGAGCAAGGTTATGAGGTTATAGGTCTTTTTATGAAAAACTGGCATGACGATTCTGTAACCATTTCAGACGAATGTCCTTGGCTAGAAGATAGTAACGACGCTATGTTAGTTGCTAATAAACTTGGCATTCCATTTCAAACTGTAGATTTAAGCGAGCAGTATAAAGAACGTATTGTAGACTACATGTTTAACGAATATGAAAAAGGCCGTACACCAAATCCTGATGTACTTTGTAACAGAGAAATCAAGTTTGATGTCTTTATGAAAATTGCTTTAGACCTTGGCGCAGATTACGTGGCTACTGGACATTATTGTAGAAAAAGTACTATTGAAAAAGAAGGTAAAGAAATCCATCAGCTTTTAGC
>Ga0208817_100383_pt1 | contig 14390 bp, 9 predicted proteins | sample Virmet3819_2500_FD_185741 | JGI IMG/M metagenome (GOLD analysis project Ga0208817, IMG submission 185741) | Marine viral communities from the Southern Atlantic ocean transect to study dissolved organic matter and carbon cycling - metaG... | ecosystem: Environmental > Aquatic > Marine > Oceanic ... | reverse complement strand
GTTTCTAATTCAACCCACTAAAGACGTGGCTTCAAAAATAAGTCTAGCCACTAATCGCCCCGAAGATTTGGCTTTTGCTAATCCCGTAAGAGCCGGGGCCGATAGCACAAATTTAGGCAGTGCCAATATTGTAGATGTAACAGTGTCAAATACGGAAGTGGGCACTTCTGCCTTTGACGGAGCGGGCGGCCTTTTAAACTCAGCACCAGCTCAAATTAGCTTTACGGCTGCAGATACCTATGAGGTATTAGATGGAAGCGGTACAGTGATAGCAACTGTTACAGGAACAACAAATTTAAATAACCTTATTAGTCAGGCGGGAATAAGCCCAGCCCCTGGTTTTGATTTAAGCTTAGATGGCGTGCCAAAAGCTGGGGATAGTTTCTCGATCAGCTATAACACAGATGGCTTTAACGATAACAGTAATGCGCTTAATTTAGCGGCTATTCAAAACGAAAATACAGTGCAAGTGAGCAGTGAGGCAACGAATACACCACGTACCTTCCAAGATGCTTATGCATCTATGGTTGGCCGAATTGGTGAAGATGCCTCGATGGCAAAAGTAACACTTGCTTCAGCGGAAGCCATGAGGGTTCAATCGCAGAATTGGTTTGAGTCTGTCTCTGGCGTTAGCTTAGACGAAGAAGCCGCAAATTTGATAAAGTATCAACAAAGCTACGCTGCCGCAGCGCGGATTTTGTCTACGGCGCAAGAATTGTTTAATACCATTTTGCAGTCGGTAAGGTAGGTGAGTGATGCGTATATCAACGAATCAAATTTATGATCAAAACATGCGCTCGATTATGCAAAATCAGGGCGATTTGGCAAAGACTCAAGAGCAGTTAGCTTCTGGAAAACGCATTCTCACTCCGAGTGACGACCCAGTTGGTGCGGCAAAAGTATTACGTTTAACTGAAGAAATCGATGAGCTAACCCAATTTCAGCGCAACAATGATCTAGTAACAGGTTCGCTTGAGCAGCAAGAGGCTGTACTGACAAACATTACTAATTCAATTAACCGTGCGAGAACGCTAGTAATACAGGCAGGAAGCGGTGCTCTAGATTCTCCTGACAGAAAGGCTATTGGGGCTGAATTAGAACAAATCAAACTTGAAATATTTGATCTTATGAATACTCAAGATGCCGACGGTAATTATTTGTATGCGGGTTTCCAATCTGGCAATCAGGCGTTTGAATATAACCCCACAGCGACAGGTAACGCTATTACCTTTACCGGTGATGCCGGTGTAAGCTTTGTTCAGCTCTCAAATAGCTCTAAAATTCAGTCAACAAGCAATGGATACGAAGTGTTTGAAAATGTGATCTCACGCTTTAAATTTTCAGTAGACCCTAGTAGTACAGCAATGGTTAATAATGCATCTGTAAAGCAACAGGGAACGTTCGATACGTTTTTCGATAAAAATTACGATCCGGTAAATGCGGCGAACAACGATTATCGCATAAACTTTCTTGCGACGGGACAGGCTGAGCTCGTTAATCAAGGAACTGGCACCGTTGTCGATTCAGTTTCCTATACCTCTGGTCAGTCTTTTACTATAAAAGGAATGGAATTTAACGCTACTGCTGCACTGGGAGACAGCATCGACTTATCGTTTGATGCACCAGAGAAAAAAAGTATGGCGCAGTCCATTCATGAAATCCAAACTATCTTAATGGAATCCACTATAGACAATTCTGCTCTGCAAGAGTCGATAGCTGACGCACTTGTCGGATTAGACAATGGCCTTGAAAAGCTTTCTCTCGAACGAGCCTCTCTGGGAAGTCGATTAAATATTGCTGAAAGTACTTATGAAAGCAATTTAGACATGGAAATTGCAGCCAAGGCACAGCGCTCATCAATTCAAGATGTTGATTATGCTGAAGCGTCAACAGAATTCGCAAAGCAAGAAACGGCATTAAGCGCCGCGCTTGCTACATTCCCTCAGGTTAGTAACTTATCGCTATTTAACTATATCTAGAGGCGTTAATTAGTTAATGCTTCAACGCCGGTTAAGTGTCCCATGTACACTCTCGCTTCGTTGTCGATATGGCTGGAGTAATAAGAGACATAAAGGTTGTCGCCTTCAATCACCAAGCCAGGATAACTTGTGTCTCCTCCGCTTGGCAGCGTTTTTAGTTCAGTAAACATTTTTGTTACGCTATCAGATAGCCATACCTTGGTTGTAAATTGATGTGAGCCCCAATCAACATGTCTTCCTGAAACGATATATAGGTTTTCACTTAACGCCACAGCTGCGGGACTACCAATATAGATACCTAAATCATGCCAGTGCCATTTGGTATATGGTGGTCTCGACGTACCAAATTGTGCTTTCGTTTGGATAACCTTTGTCGTGTTTATCTAAACAAAAAGCCTCTGCCTTATGAACGTGCATTGAGCGCGTTGGGTCGCCCTTATAGAGCGAAACTGAGTTCGCTCGTCGATTTTACGCAAAGCCATAAGATTCTGAATTATAGAAAGTACTGTTCCACGGCCACCAACCGCTTCTACCGTGACTATTCCCTGCAGACCAAGAATAGTCGATGGTTGAGAAAAAAGTCACCATTTTTGTGACTACTATCAAGGAAGGATTTCACATAGGTAGTAAGCATGAGACAAGAGGCATCTTATGAGAACTCCAGATCTCGTAGATCGGAATTATCTTCTCTAATAAATATTCCGTTGCGAACTTGAAACGAATCTTTATCAAGAGTTAATACAATAATCACTCCGTCAGTACTACATGGTCAGTAGCTTGTCGGTAAAAGCACATCAAGGTTTTACGACTTTTGTCGAACGGATTTTCAATTATATCAGTGAAAGCGCAATGGGTTGCACGCTTGGATATGCCCTTTATGATGAACAGCATCAAACTATATTCCACGCGAAATCTCCCTGAAAAATCCATCAGTTATGTCGGTTGTTATCGTCACTTTACGGCAATATCTTACCGCCTATCGGCAAAATATCGTAATTTATCCTAAAGGGAATCTGTTTGATGTCGATACAAATTCTGAGAGAGCCAGTTCATCAATTACCCCTCAGGTTTTGATGACTACTTATACTAAAATTTCGGTTAGCCCGATTGCCAGCCGTCGCTGGATCAAAATGTAGGAGAGACAACATGTCTTTATTTGTCAACACCAACGTATCTTCATTGAATGCCCAGCGTCAGCTTTTTGATGTTGGAAATTCACTAAGTACTTCTTTTGAACGCCTATCTTCAGGCTTCCGCATCAACAGTGCTGCCGATGATGCTGCAGGCCTGCAAATTTCAGATCGTTTAACTTCACAAATTCAAGGGTTAGATCAGGCGAGACGAAATGCTAACGATGGTATTTCAGTTGCACAAACTGCGGAAGGTGCGTTACAAGAGACCACGAATGCACTTCAGCGTATCCGTACTCTTGCCGTTCAGGCACAAAATGGGATCAATAGCACTGCTGACAGAGTGGCTTTGAATGAAGAAGTCACCGCACTTAAAGATGAAATCACACGGATCAGCACAGATACTGAGTTTGGTGGTTTAACGATACTGAGTGGAAGTTTCAACGCTAGTTTCTTAGTTGGTGCCAATGAAAATCAGACAATTGATGTGGCAATCGGAGGAGGTACTGGTTTTAGTGCCGCTAACCTATCGTTGGCAGCCGATGTAACAACATCCGCTAGTGCTACTTCACTTATGACGGAGGTGGATAATGCCATCTCCAGAATAGGTTCAACTAGGGCTGAGCTTGGTGCTATTCAAAATAGATTTCAGTCTACAATCCGAAATCTTAGCAATATATCAGAGAATGTGTCTGCAGCACGTGCACAAATAAGAGATACCGATTTTGCTGCTGAGACCGCTAACTTAACCAGAAACCAGATCATTCAGCAAGCGAGCACAACCGTGCTGTCTCAGGCTAACCAGAGACCTCAAGCGGCGCTATCACTTCTAGGTTAACAATCCCCATAAGTCATGCTAGGAGGTAGTGCTCTAGCAAAAGAAGGTCAGTAGTATGTACTGGCCTTTTTCTATAAGTTATCGATTATACTGATAGCCCGACATAGTCGGCCATATTAATAAGATGTGGGTATTCGTCGCTTCTCCCCCCAAAACCACATCGACTCCAGCTCCCAACCCTGTCTAAGTAAAAAAGTGTATTTTTTTATAAAAAAAGCTCAAGCAATCTCACTTGTCGGACGATAACTATCACAAAGGGGAGATAAAGTTACATATTTCTTATCAAGGTTCAAAAGATAAGGTTAATGTTTATTTTTCTACTTCTTTTTATTACTTTTTTGATTTTTTATTTTCGTTAAAAAACAAATGTTTAAGGTTTTATGTTTTTCAGTATAAGAACATCTAAAGTAATTTTTTGAAAAGCCGATGAATAAAAAGAGTCGATGATTCGCGCTAAGTCTGCTAACTGGCGAGAGTGAAGCCAGGAGGTAGTGAGAGGTTTGATGTCTGAGTACACAAACTCACCAGCTAGCAAAGAGAATAATATTCTCTTTTTAGCAAGCTCTATTGGTAGTGTGCCAATAGAACGTCAGAATATTCTGACATTAAATTTGAAGCATGAATCATACCAAAAAGATTGCGCAAAATAATAATAATAGCGTTAATATTTTAAATAGTTAGGAGAAGAAAATGAGTCTGTTCGTAAATACTAATGTTTCGTCACTAAACGCACAGCGTCAATTGTTTACATCAGGGAATAACTTAAGTACGGCGTTTGAAAGACTGTCATCAGGTTTTCGTATTAATAGTGCAGCAGACGATGCCGCTGGTTTACAAATTTCTGATAGACTTACTTCGCAAATACAGGGGCTGGATCAGGCACAGCGTAATGCTAATGATGGCATATCCCTCGCACAAACGGCTGAGGGCGCATTACAAGAAACTACTAACGCACTTCAACGCATTCGTACTTTGGCTATTCAAGCGCAAAATGGCATTAATAATACTGCTGATAGAGTTGCTTTGAATCAGGAAGTAACTGCACTCAAAGATGAGATTACGCGGATTAGCACAGATACCGAGTTTGGTGGTTTAACGATACTAAGTGGAAGTTTCAATGCTACTTTCTTAGTCGGTGCCAATGAAAATCAGACAATTGACGTTGGTATTGGGGGAGGAACTGGTTTTAGTGCAGCTAATCTATCGTTGACAGACGATGTAACAACATCCGCTGGTGCTAGTGCCCTTATGACGAACGTAGATAATGCTATATCTAGAATAGGTTCAACGAGAGCTGAATTAGGCGCGGTACAAAATAGGTTTCAATCTACAATAAGAAATTTGGCTAATATTTCGGAAAACGTTTCATCGGCAAGAGCGCGTATTAGAGACACTGACTTTGCCGCAGAAACGGCAGAATTGACCCGTAATCAGATATTACAACAAGCTACGACGACAATATTGTCTCAGGCTAATCAGCGTCCCCAAGCTGCATTATCTTTATTAGGCGGTTAATAAGGTAGGCATCTAAAATAATGAAAAGAAGTTGAGAGGTCGTTCCTAATTGAAAATGACGGCCATAAAGGCCGTCATCATACAAAATAGCCTACTAACATAAATCAGAAGTTTTGGTTGAGAGGCCAGCTCATCATAATAAATATTTGTTTGTAGACTTAAACAGAGTTTGCTCAATCTCCTAACTAGAGCAATTTGGCCGGGACATCATGTCTCGGTTTTTTTAATTGTTACCGAAATACCCTGCCAAACGAAAATTTAGTTGAGCATCAACCGCTTCAAATAGAATCTAGCAAAATACGCACCACTTCGACTTAAAATCGGTGGCGTAATATCATCTGCCCGTTCAAAAAAGCAAGTACCGATAATAGTGTAGGTATCTATTGTTGCTCTCTATAAAAAACATACGTTAGCGTAAAGCCACACCTATCGAATCTTGAATGTGTTACTCGACTCATAATGAACATTTATTACTCGTAATAACCCCCTTAAAAATCAGTGAGGTAAGAGTTGATTAGAAAAATAACAAAAAAATGCTAAAGAAGTTGAGAGCGGTGTCGATAACATTGTTGAGGGGTAATTCGCTTTACTTTTAAACGGGAGTTGGGACGGAGTAGTGACCGAGTCAACTCAAACTGAAAGGATTTGACAACGCGAAGTCGTATGTCAGGTCGCCAGGAGGTAATTTATGTCTTTATTTGTAAATACTAATGCGTCGTCATTGAATGCACAGCGTCAGTTATTTGACGTGAGCAACTCGTTAAGTACATCGTTCGAGCGTCTTTCGTCAGGTTTCCGTATCAACAGTGCCGCAGATGATGCTGCGGGCTTGCAGATTTCGGATAGGCTTACATCGCAAATTCAAGGTTTAGATCAAGCTCGTCGTAATGCGAATGACGGAGTTTCTGTTGTGCAAACTGCGGAAGGTGCGTTACAAGAAACCACGAATGCACTTCAGCGCATTCGTACTTTGGCTGTTCAGGCACAAAATGGAATAAATAGCACCGCTGATAGAGCAGCTTTGAACGAAGAGGTGACTGCACTTAAAGACGAAATTACGCGCATTAGCACTGATACTGATTTTGGTGGCCGCACCTTATTGAGTGGGAGCTTCAGCTCTAGCTTCTTAGTTGGTGCCAATGAAAATCAGACAATTGATGTGGCAATCGGAGGAGGTACTGGTTTTAGTGCCGCTAACCTATCGTTGGCAGCCGATGTAACAACATCCGCTAGTGCTACTTCACTTATGACGGAGGTGGATAATGCCATCTCCAGAATAGGTTCAACTAGGGCTGAGCTTGGTGCTATTCAAAATAGATTTCAGTCTACAATTCGAAATTTAGGAAATATTTCCGAAAACATCTCATCTGCAAGAGCGCAAATTAGAGACACCGATTTTGCATCAGAGACCGCCAACCTGACAAGAAATCAAATCATTCAGCAGGCGTCTCTTTCTGTATTAAGCCAGGCAAATCAGCGCCCGCAAGCCGCGTTATCTTTACTTGGTTAAGTTTACTTTCAGATAGTATACTTAAATATAAATGCAACGGGTGTTTACTACTATGTGGGCGCCCGTTTTGTTGTTTGAGTGAGGAGGTTGGTCGATGGATATTAAAAATATTCAAGATGGTCAGGCTATTGCTGCAGCTTTGTCGACTAGAGTTGAAGCTTCAGCTCAATCGCCACAAGTTCAGCAAAATGAAACAAGCGACAGTAATGAGCGCAGTTTACAATCGGTTTCTGAAAGTACTGATAATCAAGGAAACGTAATACAAAATTTGTCTCAAGTTCTTCAAGCTACGTCCGATATAGAGAACAGAGCAGGAAACGAAATGCAGTTGGATGATGCAATATCTCGCGTAGAATCATTTCTACAGGGTCAAAATCGCAACTTAACGTTTTCTATAGACGAAAATACTGAACGTTCGGTGGTTACTGTATTAGACTCTGATTCTGGTGATGTAATAAGGCAAATTCCTTCAGAGGAACTGCTTGTGCTTGCAGAACGTATCCAAGAATTACAGCAAGATGTCGGAAGCCGTGTCGGAGTGTTGATAAATAATCAGGTTTAATAAGAGGTGAAAGATGTCGATAAGTTCTTTAGGTGTAGGCTCGGGCCTAGCGCTCGATGATTTAGTACGACAACTCATTTCAGCTGAGAGGCAGCCTCGAGAAAATCGTCTTAATGCGAGAGAGCAAGCTGTAGACGCGGAAATTTCGGCATTGGGGCAGATTAAGTCTAAAGTGTCTGACTTTCAAAAGGCTGTTGATGAGCTTCGCAGTGGCAGCAGTTTAAATAGTCGTGAGCCAACCATAACTAATCCCTCTGACGATGATGATGTTTTGTCCGCTGATGCGTCAAACTCTGCATTACGCGGGTCGTATGAAATCGTCGTTCAGCAACTAGCCTCGGGCAGTAGAATTACAACTGATGCTGGCGCTTTTACATCAAGTTCAGATGCGCTGCTATCTTCAGGAACCGGGTCTCTTACGTTTAGTATAGGTGCTGACGATAGCTTCACAATTAACGTTGATGACACAACCACTCTTACAGAGCTTCGAGAACTGATTAACAATTCAGAGGATAATTTTGGCGTAACGGCAAACATCATTGAGACAGGTACTGGTGATGGGCCGCGTTTAGTCATATTGTCCGATAAAGTGGGTGATGGTAATAATTTGGTCATAACCAATGACAGCGGAAATGCCGAGTTAGATCGCTTATCTACCACTGGCGGAACAAACAATATCGACGTCAATAATATCCAATCTGCACAAAATGCAATTGCATTTGTTGATGGTATTGAAGTGCAAAGTGCCAGCAATGAATTTGAGAATACAATTCAAAATGTCTCTTTTAAAGTTAACGAAATCTCTCCATCGAATAGTAACGGAGATCAGCTGGCGACCAACTTGACGATTGGCTTTAATAAAGAGGGCGTTGAAGAGGATATCAAGAGTTTTATTAGCAGTTACAACTCGCTTGTTGATGAAATAGAGCGCCTGACACGTTATGGCGCTACATCTGAAGATAGTGATGGTCCACTTGCTGGTGATTCTTTATTACGCGGGTTACAGTTGAATATTAGTACGATTGTTGGTGAAGAGGTCTCGGGCTCTGAGCTAAGTAGCCTCTTTCAGTTAGGGATAGAGCTTAACGAAGAAGGTAGACTTGAAATAGGAACTGAGGACTTTGGTCTTGGTTCTGGTCAAAAACGCTTAGATGAAGCCCTAGAAGACAACTTCGATGATATATCAACACTATTCAACAATGAAAACAATGGTATTGCTGTAAGGCTATACGACTTGGTAGAGCAATACTCTTCGTCTAGCGGTCTTATAAGTCTCAGAGAGCGTAGTGCGCAAGATGAAAAAGACAATGTTGAAACAGCGCGAGAAGCATTAGAACTCAGAATGACAAACTTTGAACAAACCGTGCGTTCAAGGTATGTGAACCTGGATAGAACTATTTCCCAGTTGAACCAAACAGGTTCGGCGTTATTTGCAGCACTTATTTAAAGACTGGAGTTATTATGTCGTTACGTGGAATAAATGCTTATCAAAAGAATAATGTTAAGCAAGCTGTCTCAACAGCTGACCCGCATAAGTTAACACTATTACTGTTGCAAGGTGCCATGGATCGTATTGCCTATGCTAAAGGGGCTATGGAACGAAAAGACTTTGTTAATAAATCAAAGTTTGTGACCAAAGCCACATCAATTGTTATCTACCTAAGAGACACCTTAGACATGAATGTTGGTGGGGAAATAGCGGAAAACCTTTTTGCGTTGTACAACTATATTGTCGAAATTGTTAATGAAGGTCATTTTAATGACGATAAAGCGAAGCTTGATGAAGCATATAGTCTATTAGAACCAATAAGGGACGCATGGATTTCTATACCTGAGAGTGCCAAACTAGAGGCATATCAACAAAAGGAATTGGCTGCATCAAATGAACGATGAGCATTCGATCTGCCTCAATCACTCACTAACACCTGTTTTTCTTCGTGTAATAAACAATAGAATCGAATCGACATTAGTGTCTGATGATGACCAGTCTGCTTTGTTACTGAAACTAGTTGTGTTAAGACACAAGCTAGTGATTAGAGAATTGAATAAAATAACTGCTGAATTTAAACAGCAGTTTGTTACCTTTGAACTAAAGAGAAATAAAAGACTTGAAGAAATAAGTTCAAGTTTGCGTAATGATGCAAAAAATGAGGTAATAAAGCTCAAAAGAGCGAAGCAAGCGGTCGAGAGATACAAATAATAATGCGTAAAGCCATCCAGCTATTCATTGAAGATGAAGAATCACAGTTAGAAAAGGAAGAGGCGCTCCTTCCGGTAGTAACAAAAAACTACACTAAAAGTTTGAAGTGCTTTCAACGTATTGTTCCATCTGTTTATCAATTGCTTGAAAATCATACATTTCAGCATAGTTCTATTTTTGTCAACAAAGATGGTGAATTAGACATCGTTGAGTCTAGCTCAGGTTCGGTATTTTATGGCAAAGATCCCAAAAAGTCGGTAGCGCAACATGTTGAACAGTTTCTGGCCGCCCCACAATCACTTGTGCTTACGCAGCCTGACGGCTCTGCAATAAGTAGCGCAACCTCTTCTCACGAACAAGCTATTATTATATTTGGTATCGGGCTAGGTCAGCACATTCTAGCGCTTATGCAGTCGGCAGATATAAAACACATCATCATTTATGAGCCCAACTTAGACTTATTATTTTGCTCACTTTACACTGCGTTTTGGCCTATCATTTTTAACCTTGCAAAGAGCCAAAATGTTTCGCTTTATTTTCAAGTTCCTAACAATGGAAAGTCGCTGTTTGCAGACTTAAGTGAACTTCATAATGCATTTGGTATTAATTCGCTATGGGTTTATTTTCATTATCACAGCAGTGAATTTGATGATATTAAAGATGAACTATCTTCAAATAATTGGCGCATAGGACGAGATTTAAGACATCATATAAACGAGAAGACGTTTGAAGACTATTTACCAAAGTGGCCACCAGTTGTAACTGATACATCATGGAGCGGTGAAAATTTAAATTATGAAGTATTCACCAATAATTTATCTGCGTTTAAAAAGTACTTCCCAGATATAGCGGAAGAGTTTTCAAACTATATCCCTATAAACTGGGAAGTTGTTGCTAATTCATCTGGCGAAGTAAATTTATTCAACCTTAAATATAAAACTTACTTGTTAGGCGACAAAAGTAAAGAAGAGTCCGAAAACATCTACACAATGTTTAAAGGCAATCCGAGTCGAGATGAATTGGTATTAAACTACTCTGGAGGAAAACTTTATCCTCATTTTCATTATCGAACTGCGGTGAGAATTCAAGACAAATTTAAGAAGGTCACTAAAGAAAGTACGATATTGCACCGTGATATTAAATCACTTCTCCTTTTCGGTGTTGGTAATGGCTACCAATTACAGCGCTTGTTAGATTCTCATGAAATAGGCAAGTTATTTATTTATGAGCCAAATCGAGATTTTTTTTATTCTTCATTATTTTCAATAGATTGGGAAGCATTGCTTGAAAAAATGGATGCCAACGAGAGTAGTATTTATCTTAATGTTGGCGACGATGGCTCAAATTTAGTGGAGGACTTTCTCACCCAGTTTGATAGGGTAGGTAGTTATAATTTGGCAAACATGTTTTTGTTCAAAAGTTATGATAATGATGTGCTTGAACCCACGCTGAATAACTTACGAGAAGAAATAAGACTGGTAATAGGGTTAAGTGATAACTTCGAGAATTCTCGATATATAATTTCGCACAGCAAGTGGGCAGTTGAAAACAATTTCAAGTATTTGTTAAAGAAAGAGATTGCACCTAGCGTCTTGAATGAAGTGCCTATTTTTGTTGTTGGGAACGGCCCTTCCTTGGATTATCTTATCCCTATTTTGAAAGAAGAGCATGCTAATGCGATAGTCATTAGCTGTGGCACAGCATTACAAGTACTGCATAAAAACGATATTGTGCCTGATTATCATGTTGATTTGGAGATAAATAGGTCACCTTATGACTGGTTGATAAGAGTAGATGACAACGAGTACTTGAAAAAAATTAACTTAATTAGCGGAAATGGCGTTCATCCAGACGTGATAAAAGCGTACAAAAATGCCTTTTTGTCCCTAAAAGAGGGAGAGGCTGCAACGCTTATTATAGAGTCTCTGTTTAGCGAACATAAATTTTCCTCGTTAAAATACTCTTATCCTACAGTATCTAACTTTGCGATTGATTGCGCGCTAGAGCTTGGTTTTAAACAAATTTATCTTTTTGGTGTCGATCTTGGGTTTGTCGACCAAAAACACCATCATTCACAACAGTCCGGTTATTACCTCGAAGATGGGAAAGAATTAATTGAATATACAAAGGTCTACAATACATCTTTAACCGTCGAAGGCAATTTTAGGCCATTAGTTAACACTAAACACGAATTTAAAATGTCCAAAACAATTATGGAGCTGGCATTAGAAAATGCCACTCATGATGTCGATGTATACAATTTAAATGACGGTGCCAAAATAAAAGGTACTATTCCGTTGGTACCTGAAAACATGTTGATTTTATCCGACAATCGAAAGAAAAAAAGAGTAATCGACTGGATAGAAAATACGGCACATCAAGTGCTGGACAACGAAGTTTTTTCTAAGCGTTTTCATCAAGAAATAAAAAACAGCGACTTACTTTACGGTTTTAGTTTGCTTGAAGAGGTTATGAGTGTACCTTTTGAGAGCAGAAATGACGCAGAGAAAGCGGTAATACAAAACAGAGAGACTATTATTGAGCTATTTGTAGATGGTAAACCAATTGTTATGTATTACTTACACGGTTCGGTAAACTACATCAATACTATGTTAAACAAAGCGTTGAATATGTCAAACGATGCGGAATGTCTACAGCTGCTCAACGTAATAAGAGAGCAGTGGATGTTGTTTTTAGCTGACGCAAGTATGAGTATGAAAGTTGCGCCTTACGAACTTGACTTCATATCGGGTTGTCCATTAGAGCGTGCTCAGATAAAAGGGCCCGAATATTATAAGGGACATAGATTAGCGGCTTTTAGTGAAAGCGCTGCTCCGGCATTAGCGAAAGCTTCAAACATCCTTGGCATAAATTTCAGCGACTTTTCACCAACCTGTGGCAGGCTTCGCATTGAGTTTTATAAAGCTGGTCATTGCTTTACCTCGCTAAAAAAAGAAAAATTATGTTTAATAGTAACAAGTCTAGGAGATTTTAAAAACTTGTTAGAGAGAGACACTAATGCACTACTTCTCTACCTTCCTCAGTACTTTATTGACGAAAATTACGACTTCGGAGTTTTTGGTAATAAAGATAACTACGTATTTTTTATAGCATTGCTTGCAGCCACTTGCAGTGAGTCAGTTAAAGTTGTAGTGCCTAAACTCCTCGAAAAAAGGTCATTTAATGTTCTGTCTGAACACCTTACTGAGTTTGCCAGCCTATCGAGGTTTATTAGCTACGAATCCCATTACTATACGGCTTTCTCAAGGAAGTATTTGAGTGAAAAAGAGATGGTTAATGGTGTTGATGAACGTTTCAGGTTCTTACCTTCTATCAGAGAAGAAAATCTCTTTTCAATTTTTTGAATCTTACTGATGTGAATATTAATTACTTTTGTCTAGGGCGTGTTGATCTTTGCTGTACATATTTTACTCAACAATACATCGGCAGCCACATTAACATAAATGCCAGCGATACCATGCTGGCATAATTTCGCTCTAACTTATCGTATCTAGTTGAAATGGCTTGATATTGCTTAATTCTTGCAAATGCATTTTCAACCAAATGTCGGTATTTGTATAAGTACCAATCCATGCTTTTTTATCAATATCTTGACCGTAATTCCGTGTAGTAATTACTGGTGTTCCACCGTGGTCACGAACAAAACAGCGGAATGGTTCGCTATCATAGCCTTTATCACAAACGACAGTGTTCACTTCATCAAGCTGTTCAACCAAACTATTCGCATGAACAACATCGTGGCGTTGACCTTCGGATAAGCCGAAACAAATCGGTAATCCTCCACTATTTCAAATATCATTCGATGTTCAGTTTTATCGTAAATACGGCCTGTACTTTTCATAACTTGGAGTAGCAGTTCCCATCGAATATCAGTTAGTATTGTTCTTGGCATGGTTTTGGATATGGCTTTACTTTTGGCGAAGCAAATTATAACCCTTTACCATGCTGATTAAAAAATACTCACGAAAGATCAACGATGGAATGGTCTCCCCCCTCAAACGGCATCGCAATGTGCCAAACTTGGAATTGAACAATCAAGTTAACAAGGTGAAGAGGCCAAGATGGATATTACAACGATTGGGCTGGATTTAGCAAAAAGTGTGAGTCATGTGGTGTGCTGTAATCAGGCAGGCAAGATTGTGCGAAAAAAAATGTTGAGACGAACTCAGATACTGCATTTTTTTAGTGAGCTAGCACCCTGTTTGGTGGGGGTTGAGTCATGTGCCAGTGCGCATTATTGGGCAAGAGAAATAGCGAAGTATGGCCATCAGGTAAAACAAATCGCACCACAGCATGTAAAAGCGTATGTGCGGGGTAATAAGACGGATTTTAATGATGCGCTGGCGATAGCAGAAGCAGTAGTACGCCCCGAGATGCGGTTTGTGCGAACGAAAACGCAAACCCAACAAGATATTCAGGCATTACACGTGATGCGTAAGAAGTGTGAGCGGGATAGAACCGCCAACAGTAATGAAATACGGGGGGTGCTCAATGAGTACGGGATCATCCTTCCGGTAGGCATCAGTCATGTCTATAAATCACTGCCTGAATTATTTGACCGGCAGGTTGAGAATGGTTTGAGTGAATTGTTCAAAGAACTGTTAGAGCGACACTATCAAAAACTTGTAGAGCTGG
>Ga0208817_100380_pt1 | contig 14433 bp, 15 predicted proteins | sample Virmet3819_2500_FD_185741 | JGI IMG/M metagenome (GOLD analysis project Ga0208817, IMG submission 185741) | Marine viral communities from the Southern Atlantic ocean transect to study dissolved organic matter and carbon cycling - metaG... | ecosystem: Environmental > Aquatic > Marine > Oceanic ... | reverse complement strand
ACTTCCAGAACGGTCTGGGGCAGGCTTCATCCGACTGGACCAGCGTCGCCACCGAAGTTCCCTCGATGACGAAGGAGCAAAAATACGGCTGGCTCGGCAAACTGCCGAATGTGCGGGAATGGATCGGTCCGCGCGCAATCCAGAACCTCAGCCAGCACGATTATTCCATCTCGGAAAAGCCGTGGGAACTCACCATCGGGGTGGACCGCGACGATATCGAGACCGACAACCTCGGCATCTATGCGCCGCTGTTCAGCGAGATGGGCGCATCGACAGGGGCGAAAAAAGATCTGCTGGTCTTTGGCGACACCCTGCGAAAGGGTTTCGACCTCAACTGCTATGATGGGCAGCCGTTCTTCGACACCGACCACCCGGTTCTGGATGAAAGCGGCAACGAGGTCTCGGTCGCCAATACCGATGGCGGCGCAGGCGAGCCGTGGTTTCTGATCGATGACACCCGCGCGTTGAAGCCGATCATCCTGCAGCGCCGCAAGGATTTCGAGTTCGTGAACATGGACAACCTGACGGACACCAATGTGTTCATGAACAAGGAGTTCATCTACGGCGCGGACGCTCGGTTCAATACCGGCTTTGGCTTCTGGCAGATGGCATGGGGGTCTAAGCAACCGCTCAACGCCGCGAACTATCAAAAGGCGCGCGCGGCACTGGCTGGCATGAAAGGCGACCACGGTCGCCCGCTGGGCATCCGCCCGTCCCTGCTGATCGTTGGGCCGAGCAATGAGAGCGCCGCGCTCAAGCTGCTGAACAACGAGATGGGCGCAGGCGGCGAAACCAACGAGTGGAAGGGCACCGCCAAGCTGCTCGTCACTCCGTGGCTGGCATAAGGAGCTGACCGATGAGTGAACGTGATGATCTCAAGGCCCGCGCGCAGGAGTTGAACCTTGAGTTTGCGGCGAACCTCTCGACCCCCAAGCTAAAGGAGCTGATCGCAGAGGCCGAGGCGAAACCGGCCTCTGGCGGCGGTGATACTGGCGAAGACCAGGACAACGGTGGTGACACCAGCGCCCCCGGCTCTGGGGGCGAGGCTGACACCGTCACGCCACCAGCCGGTGACGGTGAGAAAAACCCCTTTGAGGGCGCTCTCATTCAGGCGGCCATGTCTGCAGGTGATGTGGCAATCACCGATGCAGGCGAGGCCACGGCAACCGCAGACGCAACACCGCCTGAGTTTCATGGCCGCAAGTTTCTGCGGGTTCTGGGACCGCAACAGGGGTTCCGCCGCGCAGGCCGCCGGTTTGGCCCCACGCCCGTCGATATCCCGCTCGATGAATTGAGCGAGGAAGAGCAACTGGCGCTCAAGGCTGAACCCCGCCTGATCACCACCTATCACGTCGAAGGCGTGGACGAATAAAGCGGCCAGCTCTGCCCCAAGAGCCGCTTTCGCTCCGGCAAACGGAGCCTTGGCCCGGCGGCGATCCTCGCGTCGCCGGGCCGTTTCACCCCCACCGGAGCGCTGGCAGATGACCTACACATCCCTTGACGAGTTGATCGATCGCTATGGCGAAAACATGTTGATCGCCCTGACAGATCGGGGCGACGCCGCCACCGGCTTGGTGGATCTGGACACGGTCAATCAAGCCATTGCCGAAGCCGACGCGGTGATCGATGGCTTTCTGAAGGGGCGCTATCAACTCCCGCTGTCTGAGGTGCCCGCGCAGGTTCCGCCCCTAAGCCGCGCAATCGCCATCTGGAAAATGCACCTCTACGAGGCCCCGAAGCAGATCGAGGCCGAATACCGCGAAGCCATGACCCAACTGCGCGACATCGCGAAGGGGGTCATCGTTCTGGACGTGGCCGGTGTCACGCCCAAGACGAACAGCAGTCAGGGCGTCATGACCACCGACCGCGAGCGCCCGCTGACGCAAGACAGCCTCAGGGGGTGGATCTGATGCTGGATGCTGTCAAAGAGCGCCTTGAAACCCGTGTGAGCGAATTTGCGGACCGGATCGAGACATCCGTGGACCTGACCAAGCTCCTGAAGGATCGCGGCATCCCGCAAAACTCCACCGCCTTTGTGGTGCCGATTGGCTTGCAGGGCCGCCGCGCCCCCGACGCCACCGGCATCTTTATGCAGGATTATGTCGAGACCATCGGCGTGTTGCTGGTGGCCCGGTCCTACGACCAGACCGGCTCGCAAGCCCTCGAAAAGCTGCGCCCTTCAATCCAGCAGGTGATGGAGGCCTTGGCCGGTTGGTCGCCCGGATCGGCGTTTGGCGTCTTTGAGCTGCGCCAAGGCAATGTCGCCGGGATCAGCGGCGGCGCGCTTTTCTACATGATTGAATTTTCCATCAACGACCAACTGAGGATCACGGTGCAATGACCAAGCCCAAAAAGCCCAAGCTCCCGACGTCCGGTGGCAGCTATGTCGTCCAGACCAGCGGCAATCTGAAGCAAACCGAGGCCACCAAGCCAAAGCCCCCGCGCAGCGCTGCAGCGCCCACGGAAAAGAAGGAAGCCTAAATGTCCCTGAACTGGAAGCAAAAGGTTCTCTTGGTCAAAACCGAGGCGACCTATGGCACCGACGCCGCCCCCAGCGGCGCTGCAAACGCCATTCTTGCGCAGGATGTGCAACTCAAGCCCATGGAGGGCACGGACGTCTCGCGGGATCTGGAACGGCCCTATTTTGGTGCGGACGCGACGATCCCCACCGAGCTGATGAGCGAAATCACGTTTGATGTGGAACTTGCCCCATCCGGCGTGGCAGGCACGCCCCCCGCATGGGGATCGCTGCTGCGCGCCTGCGGTTTGGCCGAAACCATCAACGCGGGCACGTCCGTGATCTATAACCCGATCACGCAAGCGCCGGAGAGCGCGACGGTTCATTTGCATATCGACGCCACCCGCTACGTGATCCTCGGCGCGCGGGGCAATGTGCGCTTGGACCTGCAGGCGCAGGCTGTTCCGAAACTGCGGTTCACCTTCAAAGGCCTCTTTGTGAAGCCGACAGATGCGGCCTACCCCACCGCCGATCTGACCCCGTGGACCGTGCCGCAGGTGGTCACCATGGGCAATACGCCCGTGTTCCAGATCGACGGGGTGGATCTGGTGATGCGCTCGTTCCAGATGGATCTGGGCAACCAGATCGAGGGCCGGTTCTTGGTTGGTCGTGAAGAGGTCAAACTTGGCGACCGGCAAGAGAGCATCGAGACCACCGTCGAGGCGGTTCAGCTTGCGACCTTCGACCCGTTCCAGCGCGCGCTCGATCAAAGCGCCACCGCCCTGCAGCTCACGCATGGCACCGGCGCGGGCAAGATTGCCACGCTCGATGTGCCCGCCGCGCAGATGCAGCGCCCGCAGGGGCTTTCCACCGCCCAGAACGTCAAGGAATGGCCGCTGCGTCTGGTCCCACTGCCGCAGGCGGGCAACGACCAATTCACCCTGACACTCACCTGATCCAGAGGCTCAATCATGTTCAACGTAGAAGAAACCCCGAGTTTCACCCGCACTGTGAAGGTCAAGGTTCCCAAGGGCGAAGGCCATGAGGAACAGACCTTTAAAGCCGCGTTTAACGTGGTGGATGATGAGGTCATCGAGGGTGTGCCTCTGCAAAACGCCGCCGAGGTCAAAAAGGTGCTGCGCAAGATGCTCGCGGGCATGGAAGACCTCGCAAATACCGCAGGCGAGGCAATCCCCTACAGCGACGAGATCCGCGAAAAGATCCTCAAGCTGCCCTATGTGCGGATCGCTCTTATTGCGGCGTATTACGATGGCGTCACGGATCAGCGCTCGGGAAACTGAGGTGGGCCGGTCGCGCTTGGGCGACCGGCTCCCTCTTCCCTGCCAAGCGCAGTGAAGAGACCAAAGACGACGCGGCATTGTTCGGCCTCAGGCTCAACACCGCCGCGTCGGCCAAAGACCAAGACGAGGCCGCGATCTGGGGCTGCAACCGCCCGGCACTGCTCGCATTCCTTGCCATCCAGACACAGTGGCGCGTTCTGGCGCAGGCCGATGGCAGCCGTTTCTGGGTCGGCCTTGATTACGCCGCTGCAGAACCCGCGTTCAGGCTTGAGGGCCTGACCCTCACGCCCACCGATTGGGTGGGCCTTCGCATCATCGAGGACGCAGCGCGGACCGCGCTGAATGAGAGGTAATCATGACGTTTGTCGTGCAAGGCGAGATCTTGATGGATGGCTCCGACGCCAAGTCGGAACTCCAGCGCCTGCGCGCAGAGCAGGCCAAGGTGGTATCGTCGACCGATAAGGCCAATCAATCTTCCACCCGCTGGGGCCGTACCGTGTCCGGTGTGCGTACCCGTCTCGGCAACTTGCGCTCTAGCGCATCCAGTTGGGTGGCGGGGCTGCGCAACGTCGATGATACGCAAGAGCTTGCCGCCGGAAGTCTCGCCAATCTCACCGCACAGTTCAACGATGTTGCCGTGATGATGGCGGCGGGCCAAGACCCGCGACAACTCGCCATTCAGCAGGGCACCCAGATCGCGCAGGTGTTCGGCAACCGTGGTGCTGCGGCAGCGCTGGCTGCAACCCGGCAAGCGGCGATCAATATGATCTCACCGCTAAACCTCATCACCATGGGCTCGATTGCTGCAAGCGCTGCAGCGGTTCAATGGCTCACCAGCGCCAGCAAAGAAGCTGAAACCTTTGAAGACCGCCTGCAGGCGATGAGCGATGCCGTCGAGGTCTTTGGCAAACGTCAAGAAGAGGCCTTTCAAAGCACCGCTGACATGATCAAGGGGTTTGGGTCTGCCTCGCCTGAGTTGCGCGCTGTGCTTCAGGACCTAGCCGCAATGGCGAGGCTGGATGCACAGGAAGAGATCGACGGGATTTCAGAGAGCATCAGGGGGCTGGTCATCGCTGGCAATTCCGCAACCGAAATGTCGCGGATGTTCGATGCTGGCGATTTTCTTGGCTTTGGTTCCGCCAATCGGGCGGGCCGTGCTGTGAGCGCACAATTTGCCAGAAACTTGGACATTCTCCGTGACACGGTCGAGCCTGCCGAGAGATTGAAAGCAGCGCTGAACCTGAAGGAAACCCTGCTCGAAACAGCAGGTGGTCTGGAAGCTGTGCGCAACAATGCTGATCAGCGCGAATTTTATGAGGGCTTGGCTCGTCTCATCAAAGATCTGGACGTCTTCGCGGCAAAATCTCGCAAACCATGGGAAGATCTAAAACAGGCCAGTGTAGATCTGTGGGACGGGCTGCTTAGGAACACGCCCAAAGTGCGCGCCGAGCTAGCAGAATTCGAAGCAACCGCACGGTCCACCATTCGACAGCTTCAGCTTGAAGCTGAAATAAACGAGGCCATCCGCTCAGGCGGGGAAGACAGCATAAGAGTCGCGCAACTTAGGCTTCAAGCAGAACGCGAAGTATTCCGCGAACGTGTCGCTGAACTAAAAATCACCGAACAGTTGAAGCAGGAGATGTTGCAGGCGTGGGAAGCCGCAAACCGCATTTCCGGTGAAGACCTCGAAGGCACCATCCTAGCAGGCGCAAACGCGGCCTCAATACTGGCTGCAAACCTCAAAGCATCGCGTGTCGCACTCAAGGAATTGAGCGCAGAGAGCGTCACATCCTCTGAGACACGGGCAGCGGTCGCGCGTATCCGCCTCGACACTGTTGGCAATCCTGTCCAACGAGCAGGCGATCTAGCCGTTCAGGAATTTCGTTCTCAACTGCCGCAGGGCGGTTACGGATTGGTGACTAGTGGCGATAGTGACGGCTTGGCTGCTGCCGAAGCTCAAGTTCGCCAAGCTGCAGAGGCGGCAGCCGAATTGGAGCAAAAGGCAAATCAAGCCGACAGAGCTTGGAGCAAGCTGAATACGACCAAAGCGCGCGGCGGACAGGCAACCAATCGCGAACGCGAGGCCATTGAGCGCTTGATGCAACGCGAGCGCGAACGGCTGGAGATCCTGCGCGAGACTGATCCGGTTCAGCAGGAAATGATCCGTTTCCGCGAGACCATGAAATCCGCAACCGATGCCGAACGCGAGGCGCTGGAAAAGATCATCAGCAAGCGGCTGGAAGAGCAAAAGGCGATTGAACAGACCCGCGAGCTGGGCAGCTACTTGGGCGAGACCATGCAGGACGTGAGCGCGGCTCTGGTTTCCAGCGGCGATGCTGCCGCCGACGCATGGGACCGGGTCAAGGCGTCCATCCTCTCCGCGATCCTGCAGGCCAGCCTGCTGGGCGAAGGCCCGCTGGCCGGGGCTTTTGGCACGGATGAGACCGGCGGTTTTATCGGGGGCCTTTTGAAGCGCGCGGATGGCGGCATCATCACAGGCCGGGGCGGTGACCGCAGCGATCAGGAGCTGGTCCTAGCCAGCCCCGGCGAGTTCTTCGTGAATGCCAAAGCCACCCGCAAGCACCGCCACCTTCTAGAAGCGATCAACGCCGGGTCGCTCTTGCCCGCAGCATTGCCCGCCTTTGCAAATGGCGGGGCCTTCGCCGCGCCGCCGGTGTTGCCCGCCGCGAGTGCCGGGGGATCGTCGCAAGCGCCGGGCATGTCACGCGTCCGCATTGAACCCAGCCCGCTGTTCCGGGTCGTGGTTGAGGAGCAATCCCGCCAGACCGCAGTTGAAGTGAACCAGAATTACGACCGCGAGCATTCCGGCGAGGCCTTTAATCGCAACTTAAACGACCCGTGGAGTGTAGGCTGATGGCGCTTTCTTGGCCGCTTCCCTTGGAGAGCTTTTTCGAAGGGCTTCCGATTCAGAAAATCAGTTGCCGCCTCGGTCGGGCTGAGACCAGCTCCGAGACCGGCGGCGGTGAGGTGATCTCGCACGGCATGGGCACGCGGCTGTGGCGCGGGCGCATTGTTCTGGACAAAGAGATCCACACCTATTGGGCCGCCATTGAGGCCAAGCTCGCCCTACTGGAGCAACCCGGCGCGAGCCTGTTGCTGCGCGATACCCGCGTCAATGGAACCCGCTTTGACCCGCAGCTCGCAATCCTCGGCACCTCTAACCCGCAGATTGCCAGCCTTGCCGCCAATAACCGCGAGCTGGACCTCTCGGGCCTGCCTGCGAACTACAAGATTGCCGCCGGTGATCTGCTCGGCTTCACCTATGGCGCCAACCCCACCCGCTATGCCTACCACCGCGTTGTGGTCGGCGCTGAGGCCGGTGTTACCGGCATTGCCAGCGACATTGAGGTTATTCCCTTCATCCGCCCCGGCGCGCAGGTGGGCCGCCCTGTCACGCTTGGCGTGCCGGTTCTGAAGGCCCGCATTGCCAACGCTGAATATGGGCAGAGCCGCGCGCGGTTGAGTGAGGGTGGCTCCTTCGAGTGGACCCAGACGCTGAGGTAAACATGCAGTACGACGCAGTCACACAGGGCCAACTGGAAGAGCGGCGCGGCACCGACGCGCGCGTCCTTTTGTGGATTGAAGCCAAGAACCGCGAGACCGGCCTGCCCGAGGTGATCGGCTTCTGGTCTGGCGATGACCACCAGGACTTTCTGATCGATGGCGAGATCCGCACCTATTTCGGCGCGGGTCAGGTGATCGATGTGCCGCCGATCATCGTGGAGCCGGGGTTTCAGGTGCGCAACTACCGCGTGAAGCTGCCGCCCTTCACCGAAGAGGTGAAAACCCTGATGCAGACCTATGAGCCACGCTTGGCGCGGGTGGAGATCCATTCCTGCCCGCTGGACATCGACAGCGGCGCACCGCTTGGCACCCCCGTGCGGTGCTTCAAAGGGTTCCTCAATCAGGCCCCCGAAGAGCGCAAACAAGGCGACGCCAGCTATACCGAATTGGTGATGGTCACCAATGCCCGCATGCTGACCTTCGGGCTGCCGCTGAAGCGCTCGAGCGCCGAACTCAAACGCCGCAACCCGGATGATCGGGGCCGCGAATACATCGACATCACCGGCCAATGGACCGTGCCATGGGGGATGTGATGCATGACAGATCCGAGATGCTGCTGCACTACCTGCGCGGTGTGCGCCTGCGCTGGAGCGGGTTTCGCCCCGGTCGGGTGGATTGCGCCAACTATGCCCACGGCTGGTACAAGCTGGTGACCGGAACCGACATCCGCGCCCGGCTCGGCATTGAGTACACCACGCTGCAGGAAGGCAAAGAGGCCCTGCGCGCCAAAGGTTACCGCGACCTTGCCGCGCTTGCTGCCAGCTACATGCCGGAGGTGGACACCGCCGACGCAGCGCTTGGCGATATTGCCGCCCTCAGCGATGGGTCTGAGGTCATCCTCGGCATCATTGGCGGGCCGCAGGTTCATGTCCTCACGCTGGCCGGGCCGAGCGTTCTGAGCCGGTGCAAAGCCGAGCGGGTATTCCGCCCATGAAGCGCCTATATCTCGTCCTCTTTCTGGTGCTTTTGGCCTCCCCTGCGGCAGCCGATCCCATCAGCGCAATCGTCGCGGCCGTCAGCTCGTTCTTTGCGGGTGGGTCGGTCTTGGCAACGCTGGCCTCGGCCCTGTTGCGCTCGCTGGTCAAAGCCGGGATTTCCCTGCTGGTGGCCAAGCTGCGCAAGCGCAAGCAAAAGACCCCCGGCATTCAGTCCACCCACACGACCAGCGGCGGGACCGAGCCGCAGGCCACGGTCTTGGGCCGTTTCGCGACACGCGGGCATCTGGTCTATCAATGCAGCTATGACGAAAACAACAAGTGGCTCGCGCATGTTGTCGAACTGGGCGACCTGCCCGGCGCAACCCTGCGCAATCTTATCCTCGACGGGGTTTATGCCGACCTCGGCCCGGTCGATAGCCTTGGTTTGCGCCCGATCCTGTCAAAGACAGAAGAGGGCATTCCTTACGGCTACATCGCCTTTTTTGACGGCACGCAAGCCACCGCGCACAGTCATCTGGTGAACTGGCGCGGCGGTGCAGCCGACCGGCCATGGACCCCCGACCACATCCTGACCGGCACCTGTTATGCGGTGCTTTACTTCTATCGGCGCGATCATCTTTATCCCAGCGGCGTGCCCAGATACGCCTTTGAGCTGGATGGCCCGCCGCTCTATGACATTCGCAAAGACAGCACCGTGGGCGGCAACGGCTCGCACCGTTTCAATGATCCGGCAAGCTGGGATCAAACCGCCAATCCCCTGGTCATTGCCTATAACGTCCTGCGCGGAATTGCCCTGCCGAGTGGCGATATCTGGGGCGGTGGGTTTCCGGCTGAAGACCTGCCCTATACCGAGTGGGCCGAGGCCATGGACGCCTGCGATATTGGCATTGAAGGGGTTGGCCGCGCGCAGTTTGAAGCCGGGTTTGAAGTCAAGTTTGAAGAGGCCCCCGCCGACTTTCTGGAAGAGTTGTTCTCCGCCGCGAATGCCCAGATCGTCGAGACCGGCGGCTATTGGTACCCGATTGTCGGCAGCGCCACCGCCGCCTCGGCCACGATTTCAGATGATGACGTTCTGATCTCGCAGGCGTGGCAGCACGACCCTTTTCCCGGCCTTGAAAACACCTTTAACGCGGTCACCACGACCTACACCAGCCCGGCCTCTTTGTGGGAAGCCTCCACGCTGGAAACCATCGTCAAAGACGAGTGGGTCGCAGAGGATGGCCGCCAGAAGCTCTTCGAGCTGAACCTGCCGATGGTCTACAGCGCCGAACAAGCGCGCCAGCTCACCGATGCGCTCTTGCGGGAAAACCGCCGGTTCCGAACCCACCGCCTGCCCCTGCCCGGTGAATACGCCCGCCTGCGTCCGCTGCAGAATGTGCATTTGAGCCTTCAGGACTACGGCTATGACGCCAAGACCTTCCGCATCACCGAGGCGGCCTATGACCTGCAGACGCTGAACGTCTCCCTCTCGCTGCGCGAAACCGACCCGACAGACTTTGACCCGGATCCGGCGCTAGAGCTGCCGGAGACACCGCACCCGACCGGCCCGATCCCGGTGACCGACGCGGGCGTGGTCGGCTTGGCCGTTGCCGGTGAGACCATCACGGCAGCGGATGGCAAGGCCCATGCGCCCGCAATCCGCATTGTCTGGGACGGTCGGCTGTCTGACACCTGCACCGGCCTGACCTTCCAGATCCGCGTGCAGGGGCGGCCTGAAGCCGAGGCCGACACCGTCAGCACCACCAATGTCGCGGGGGGCAACTACCGCCACCACCCGGTGCAGCCGAATGCTGACTATGAGGTGCGCGGCAAAGCCATTGCGCCCACGCGGTTGACGGAGTGGTCGGCGTGGCTGCCAGTTACAACGCCTGACGTGCGGATCACTCCGGGCGCGCTGGACGATGACGTCTGGGACGCGATTGCTGAGGATGCGACCGCTGCCGCATCCGCTCTGGATGAGGTGCTCATATCTGATGTGATCCAGCCGCTACGGCGCGATCTGGATCTGCGCACGGTCGAACAGCGCAGCGTGTCCGAGGCGGTCGCCATGATTGGCGATCAGGTGCTGTGGGTGACGACACAACTGTCTGAGGTGGACGGTAAGTTCGCAGACGCCGGGATCGTGACAGATCCAGAGACCGGCAAGGTGCGGATTTATGCACTTGAGCAAGAGGCAGAGCGCATCAGCGAGGCTGAAATCCGCCTGAGCGCCGCTGAAGCCAGTATCGCCCTCTCTGCCAGCGAAGCATGGGTGCGCGGGGAGATCACAAAGGCCCTGACGGACCCGACCCAACTCCCGCTGGTCGAGGATCTGCAATTGCAGGTCAACGAGGTGGAGGTGGAACTGGACGCGATCAATGCGGATCTCGCGTTGAGCGCCTCGCAAATCGAGGTCGACGGGATCGGGGCGCGGCTCTCGACCGCCGAGGCCGATCTTGATGCGGCACAGACCGCCATCAATCTCAAGGCCGAACAGACGCAGCTAGATATCTTGCAGGGCCGTGTTCAGACCGCCGAGGTGGCGATTAGCGCCTTTGATGGGCCTCAGCTTACCCAGACCGTCGCAGACACGCGCTACCTTCTGGCCGCTGATGAGGAAGCCGCAGAGCAGACGCTGGCAAGTCTCTTGCAGGCCCACGCCGATGGCGAACGCATCCGCCAAGACATCGCCTATGCGACGCAGGACTTGCGGGCAAAAGTGACTGAGGACCGTGAGGCCGTTGCCAGCCTTGCGGTGCAAATTGGTGTCTCCATCGACGGTGCCATGGCGCTGATTGAAGCGGAGAGCAGCACACGCGCCTCAAAGGACGAGGCAATTGCAGAGGATCTGCTGACGCTAAATACACGGCTGGAAGATGCCGAGGGAGAAATCACCGCACAAGCCGATGCGCAGACCCAGCTCACAACTCGCGTGAGCGATGCCGAGGGGCAGATATCCGCGCAGGCTGCGGCTGTCACATCGCTCACCACAACGGTCGATGAAAACACCGCAACCGTGCAAACCCTCTCGGAAAGTGTCGACGGTATCTCAGGGCGGCACATGCTGCGCGTGAACGTGAACGATGTGGTTACTGGCATGGTGATCGCAGCGGAGGCGGGCGACGATGGCGCGGTCAGCAGCTCCGTTGCCTTTGCCGCTGATAGCTTCACGATTTCCGCGCCAACCGGGGCCGGTGCGGTTTCGCCATTTGCATTCTACGCCACGCCGCGCGTTATCAATGGGATCTTGTTTCCGTCAGGCCTCTACATTGAGAACGCCTTTATTGGTCACGCCGCAATCGGTCGCGGACAAATCACCGACACACTGCAAAGTGATAACTATGCGGAATCCAATGGTCGCCCGACAGCGGGTCTGAAGCTCGACTTCGCAAATGGCCAAGTGTTGGCGGCAGACGTTGTTTTGTCTCGCGACCAAGTGCTGGCCAGCGGCTCATTCGGCGTCTCAGGCCGTGTTTATAACGGACAGATCTATCGTTTCGTGAATACTGGCATTCGCGTGTCGTCGGGGGATGTGCGCTCCGTCACTGAGGCGTCCTTAGTGGTGGAAGCGGGCATTCGCAGCTTCTCTCAGGCGGGTGCTGGATTTGACGGCAACAATGCGTGGTGGTGCGCCAAATGCGAAATCCTCAATGGCCCGCGCTGGTTTGGTTTTAACGCCTCTCGCCCGCAGCCCACAGTCAGTTACCGGCAAGACCCACCAACCCTAACCACACCCTATTGGTCCACCGGCATTGACCAGCGCGTTTGGCTGGAAATTGAGGTGGTGCTTGAGGGCATTCCATGGATCGACAACCCCACCTTTGAGTGGATCGTCAAGCAAGTCACATAAGGAGAAATCAATGGCTTGGGTATCATCAGGCACAGTCACTGTGACCAATGGCAACGTCAACGTCACCGGCGCGGGCACCGATTGGTTTGGCGCGATGCAAAACGGCTGGGGCTTTGTCGGCCCGGACGGGCGGGTCTATGAGATCCTGACGGTCGATAGCGCCGACACCATCACGCTCAAGACGCCGTATCAGGGGTCAACAGCGGCGGGACAGGCTTATGCGGTCTTCCCCACAGGGTCGCATAACCTCGACCTTGTAGCGGCGCTGCAGCAGCTTCTGAGCAACTATCAGGGCGTATATGACACCGTGGGTCAGGGGCGGTTTACAGGCGACATTGTGTTTGACGCAGACCGCGACACTGGCATGGGCAATCCATCCTCAAATGAGGTGGGGCTGAAGGCAGGCGGTGACTGGCAATTGCGCCTGAAGGCCGGAGAAGCCTCCGGCGCGGCGGTGCAGGCCAGTGACGACGACGTCGCAGGGAATGCCAAGCTGGTGCGAATGGATGGCGCTCTTGCCGCTGCGCTCAGCCGGGGCGGCCAGTACCAAGGCGCAAGCGCCGGATACGATATCGACGATGCCGCACCGGGGGATGCCGGGCTTGTCTCCATATCCAACCCCGGCACCTGGCCGCCTGGAAACAACGGCACATTCGCGTGGCTGACCACTCAGCGTATCTACTCGGGGCAGACGGTGTTGCAGAGGGCAACCTTTGGCTACCAATCGACAGGGACCCCGGCCACGCCCGTGACCTTCGAGCGGATCCGGTCATGGGATGGCTCTGCCTGGTCGTCCTGGTCCAAAGTCTACTCGCAGGCCAGCGTTCTCGGCACGGTCTCGCAATCGGGCGGCACCCCGACCGGGGAGCTGATCGAACGCGGCAGCAACGCCAATGGCGAGTATGTCCGCTTTGCCGATGGCACCCAGATCTGTTGTTCGGGAGACTGGTCGCAAGATGTGATGACCGCAGCGGGCGCGCTTTATCGCAGCGCGACACCGACGATCTGGACATTCCCGGCCTCGTTCTACTCGGCAAACGGTTTGATCGGCCATGTTGGCGTCACTGGAAACTCCGAAACTCATTGGGGCGTGATGCGCACGCTTTCAGGCGGCACAGAGGCGCACATCACAATTTTTGGCCATTCACAGTTCACAAATCGCACGGTCCGCGCCATGGCCATTGGCCGCTGGTTCTAAGGAGAAATCAATGAAAATCACCTGCATTCCTGTCGCAGGCCTTCCCGGCCAGTCTGACACATCAGCAAGCGTCAATGGCGACGTGATCACCGTCAACGGCACCGCCTACGATCTGAGCGCCATTCCAGAAGGCGGTTTTGCAGATCCGGTTGGCTCTTCCCACCCGTTTGTTGGCCGGATCAAGCGAACAAATGGCGAGATCCACCTGCAAATGAAGTGGCGCTACTCGACAGAAACCGCCCAACCAGACCAGCCACGCGCCCTAGCTGAACTGGTGGTCAATAACGGCGCATTGCCCGACCCAATTATGCGCAAACCGGCAGAACCAGAAGAGGAAGCGGAGGCACAAGAATGAGCTTTTCTTTGAACGTCACCACCAGCGAGCAAATCAAAGAAGCGGCCCGTGCGAAGGCTTTGGAGGATCTCGCGGCAATCCGCCGGGATTGCGTTAAAACCGGTGTGACCCTGCCCACTGGCGTGCAGTTTCGCGGGGATGAAGCTACTCGGTTGGCCCTTTCCGGCGCGGTGAGCGCGCTTCAACAACAGATGATCACAGAGCCGCTAGCGTGGAAGACGCCGACCGGCTTTGTAGAGCTGACGCAGTCCGAGTTGGAGGCCGCGGCGCAAGCGGTCGTCCAGCACGTCCAGTTCTGCTTCATGGCCGAAGCCACAGTATCGGCTGACATCCAGAGTTCAGAGGAACCGGCCACCTTTGATCTGCAGGCCGCGTTTGATGCCGCAATGGCGATTTAAGGGCCTTTGAGGGGGCTTAAATGCCCCTTCAAAGGCTTCACAGTAGCGGAGGGCAGACGGGCGCAAGCGCCAATCTGCACGGGGCCAACATTCCTACACGTAACCCCGCCGACCAGCCTTAGCTTCATGGCCGCCTCCTGTCCTCGAGGACGGCGCTTTCATGGAGTGATTCCAGTTGCAACTACAAGAGCAACGTTGTGGTGCATGCCGCAAACTGCTATTCAAATTCGAACCCGGCGCATTATCTGGGGTGCTATCGATCAAGTGCCCCCGGTGCCGGTCTCACCTAGAATTGAGGCCCTTGAGCCCTTCACCAGAACGCCCGGAGCGTGATGGAAAGGACGGGCAAAGTGCCCAAATCCAAAGACATT
>Ga0208817_100367_pt1 | contig 14752 bp, 11 predicted proteins | sample Virmet3819_2500_FD_185741 | JGI IMG/M metagenome (GOLD analysis project Ga0208817, IMG submission 185741) | Marine viral communities from the Southern Atlantic ocean transect to study dissolved organic matter and carbon cycling - metaG... | ecosystem: Environmental > Aquatic > Marine > Oceanic ... | reverse complement strand
CCTCGATACATCAAACCCCACAATAACTGGTGTAGTAACTGAAAATGATGCGAAGGGTAGGGGCGGTTTTACTGGCCGAACAGAAGATAACTATAAGTTTAAGGTACCACAACTCTACAACTTAAAAGATTCAAATGTGTTTGGTCACGGTGGAAGTTTCACGAGTGTTAAACAGGTGGTGTTATACAAGAACGCCGGTGTGCCACAAAAAAGACTGGCGGATGGCATTATAGATGATCGTTTTGTGCCTTTGAATCTCAGTGACGACGAAATTGATGATTTAGTCACATTTTTGGAAGAAGGACTTTATGACCCGCATCTGGAAAGATATATACCCGATGCTTTGCCATCAGGAGCATGTTTTCCTGTAGCAGATGAGCAATCTAAGATAGACCTAAACTGCCCACTCTAGATAGAAAAAGGCGCCAACCGGCGACGCAAAGCAAAGGAAAACAAACTAAGAACTTAGGTTCGTTACTTTTTGTCTTTTCATTACGATTTTTTGTGTAAGTCATATTCCCCATGACTGCATTAGATTTGTCTTTATTTGCCGCATAAAACACCGGTTAGATAATCGATTTGCGCTTATTCTAATGTTTCCTATACTGAGATGAGCTGCCTGTTTTTACGGCAATTGTAGGAGGTATATCTTTCCTTATCCGTCTTGTTGAGCAGTACTGTTTTACATGGAGTCTTTATTAGTGCGCTTGCTACAACGATTTTCTATTCTTCAGCTGTCTGTATTGGGTGCGGGCATACTATTAATTAGTGTTGCATACTTAGCTTTCAAAGATATCAAACGGTCGTTAGACGACACTCGAGCGGCTTCAACCGATATTGAAATGATAGCGCTAATTGCCACTGTGGAGTCTGTGGCGCACCATCATGCAGTTGAACGAGGGTTAACGGCCGGCTACTTGGGTAACCCAACCCCTAAAGGGCGAGATAACGTTGAGGCTCAGCGAAAACAGGCAGATCACGCAGCAGCGCTGTTAACCTCATTACTGCAAAATGATAATGCGTACGGCGATAGGGTAACCAAAATTCTTAACCCACTACTTGGTTACTTAGGTGATAAACAGGCGCTCAGACGAGAGGTGGATAGTCAACAAGGTACGCGGGCATTTAGGTTCTACAGTTCTCTTAACGCATCGGCGCTGAATGCCGCCACGGCATTAACGATGTACGTTAACAACTTAGCGTCAAAAGAACAGTTGTCCAGCGCCATTCTTTTAGCGCAGTTAAAAGAGCGATTGGGGCAACAACGAGGGAAAGTGAATGGCGTAATAGCGCGACAAGAGGCCAGCGATACCGTAATTAGTGAGCTAAAGCGTTATCAACAAGAAGTACAATATATTTCAGGAAAACTGGAAAACAGTTTACCTAACGACAGTGTTGCGATGTTCACGAGATCAATGACATCAGATGAAGCAACGTTGATAAACCGAACACTTAAAAACCTCAATTCAGGGAAAGTCGACGTTACTGTGCTTCCTACTAACAGCGAATGGTTTGGGGCAGCGACATCACAAATCAATGATGTAAAGTCGATACTTGACAATATTTGGGTACAAGTAAACAAAAATGCAAAAGACATGCACAGTGAAGCCTCGTTTGCACTGATACTTACACTCATCATTATTTTTGTTGGCATTGTGGTTATCACCCTCATCTATCGCGCGCTCTTATACATACTCAACACGCAACTCACCCGCCTTACACAAAATCTTTCAAAGATTGCCGAGAAAGGAGATTTGACGGTTGACGTAAAAATGCAGGTACAGAATGAACTTGGCACCGTGTCTATTGCGATTAATAAAACGATATTGGCACTTAAAGATTTAATCAGAGGGCTAGAGCAGTCTATTGACGCGAGCTCTCGCTTATCATCAGAATTAGAAGCCTCCTGTACGGAAATGGAACAGGATGCGGGAAAAACGCAACAACGCTCCCTTAATATCGCATCAGCGTTAGAAGAAATATCGGTAACGAGTACCGACATTGCTAAATCGGCCTTTGATACCCTAGCTGCGAGTAAATCACTGGATCAACTGGCAATCGAAGCTTTCGATATTAACGAGTCGATCAGAACGGCGATGAAACAGTTAGAAGACGACATGACAGATGTTAAGGATAATGCTGCGGCTATGGAAAAGCAGGTGACCGATATCAGCAGCATACTTGAAACAATCAACACTCTCTCAGATCAGACAAATTTATTGGCGCTTAATGCAGCTATAGAGGCTGCCCGCGCAGGAGAGCACGGCAGAGGATTTGCCGTTGTTGCCGATGAGGTGCGCAAACTCGCACAGAGCAGTCGAGATGCTTCAGCTCAAATAGCCACACTGCTTACGGCGCTTCAGCAAGCAAGTTTGGTGGTTGTGCAGGACGTTAATAAAAATGCGTTGGCAGTGAATAAGTCAGTTGAAATTACCGGAAGGGGGCGAGAAACAGCTAGAAAGGTAAAAGACGCCGCATCTAACGTTGAGCTAATGGCCAACAGCATGTCTGCGGCGGCAGAACAACAGTCAGTTACCACACAAGAAGTAGCAAAAGACATTGTTGACGTTGAAGCTGCAGCAAAGCATGAAGTCGAGTTAGCCCAAGCGTTATCAAAACTATCCAATTTAATGAAAGAGAATAATTTGGTTCTCAGCCGAACTATCGCTAATTTCACAATTGACTGAGTAATCTCCATCGCCCACTATGTCAGTCGAGTAACGTTATTAAAGCACTTGAAAGCACTGATAAGGACGACAATGGCAGACATTGAAACACTTCATTCACAAATAGTATATGAGAACAAATGGCTTCGGGTAAGGGAAGACAAGGTACGTCGAGCTAGCGGGAATGAAGGTATATACGGTGTGGTGGAGAAGCCAGATTTCGCCATTATCTTACCTATCCAAGGCGATACGGTTTTCATGGTTGAGCAATACCGCTATACCATTAAACAGCGTCAGCTTGAGCTACCGCAGGGCGCTTGGGAGGCGAATCCGGACGCCGATCCTATTGAACTCGCAAAGGGTGAACTTGAGGAAGAGACTGGGTTAATCGCAGATTCAATGGAATACGTAGGCTTCCAATACTTAGCTTATGGGTTTTGCGACCAAGGTTATCATATTTATGTAGCGAGGGGACTCACTCAAGGTAAACAGAAACTCGACGAAGAGGAAGAAGACCTGCGAGTTGTGCCTATTACGTTTACCGAGCTAAAAGAAAAAATAATCAGCGGTGATATTAAAGATGCGAGCACTTGCAACGCAGTGGGTTTAGCAATGCTTAAAGGGCTTATATAAACACTCTGTTACAATTTGCTGGCTGTTTTATTGTGACTGACAAGCTAGGGTTTACCGACTTAAGTTTACTAACAATTATAAAGAGAACGCCATGGCCTTCGAGGGAAGCTTTTCCATTTTAAAATGGAATGAAGAAACACTTAAAGAAAAGTCAGAAGGGATAAAAACATCTCATGCAAGCATCGAGCAGTCGTATACAGGCGGCATGGTTGGAGAATCAACCATTGAGTTTTTGATGTCTTATCAGGCGCCTACGTCTGCACAATTCACAGGCTTTGAAAGTTTTATTGGTGTTATAAATGGTTTAAGAGGAACTGTAACTTTTCAACATATTGGTAGGTTCGAAAATGGTGTTGCGAGTAGTGAATTCGCTTCCATAGACGGCTCGGCTACCGGTGAGTTAGTTGGGAAATCAATTACGGGTCACTTTAAGTCGGGAGAGTCTGGTAAAGCAGAATATGTCATCGAACTGAATTAAACGTAGGTTCTTAAAAGCGATATTAAATGAATACCCATGCTGACTTCTTAGTTGGCCAATCCTATCGATGTGAAAACAACGAAATGTATCAATTTCAAACACAAAAAAACGGCGCCGTAAGGCGCCGCTAAAAGTTGGGAAACAAACCAAGAAGTTAATTACTGATTTTCAAGTAGGCGAGAGCCAATCTCTATTTGACGCGGCTTCTTGGCTTCAGGTATGACTCGCTCCATATCGATATGAAGTAGGCCGTTTTCCATGTCTGCAGCTAACACTTTCACGTGATCACCAAGCTGGAATTTACGCTCAAAGTTACGCTCTGAAATGCCTTTGTGTAAGAACTTACGTTCTTTGCTTTCTTTGTCTTCCGTTTCCGCTTTCTTCGTGCCAGTAATGGTTAACGTATTCTCTTCAACTTGAATTGAAACGTCATCTTTACTGAAACCTGCAATTGCCATGGTTACGCGGTATTTATCATCACCGAGCAACTCGATATTGTATGGCGGATAAGTGCTCTGTTTCTCTGCTCGAGATGCTGCATCGATAAGTGATGCTAAGTGGTCAGAGCCAATGAATGAACGGTAAAGTGGAGATAGATCGATAGTACGCATAGTCATATCCTCAAAATTAAGCAATATGTTTAAAGTTTAAATGCCCCGACTTTGCGGCGGCGGTTTTGTCGACCTGACCTTTCAGCGCCGACAAAACATATATAGGAATGGCCGAAATACTTTTCAAGCAAAAAATTTAAAAAAATTTCAAATTAACTTCTTTTCAATGGTTAAGCTTCAGATTTTATTGACTAATTTTTTTGGCTTTTATTAATGGGCGCATCGGTAAACCTGTTTTTAGCTTTAATCAAGCGAAAGTCGCGTAGGTAAAACAAATGTTCGAAAGTTTTTATAAAACATTTAGCATTACTTTAACTAACTAAAATGTTTATAAATGCTACAGTTAGCGCTAATAAAAGTTTACCACTTACATTTGTAAAATTTGAACATGAAGAAAGAAGTTATAGTTTTAAATTGCGGAAGTTCATCCGTTAAGTTTGCAATTATTGACGCTGAAACTGGCGAAGCAGGACTGTCGGGTATTGCCGAAGCACTGGGCAACAGCGACGCAAGTTTGTCATATAAGCTAAACGGTAAAAAAGAAAAGCAGGCGCTGCCAGAAAAAGCGGGCCATACCGAAGCGCTTGATGCAATTTCTAAAGTTATCGCTAGTACTGGCGTTCAGCCTATAGCCATTGGGCATAGGGTGGTACATGGCGGTGAAAAATTCAAGCAAGCAGCACTGGTTGATGACAGCGTCCTAGAGGCAATCGAAGACTATGCGAGCATGGCGCCGCTTCACAATATGGCGAATTTAAAAGGTATCGTCACTGCACAAGCGGCATACCCAGATTTACCTCACGTGGTTGTGTTTGATACTTCTTTCTTTCAAACCTTGCCGAAGAAAGCCTTTATTTATGCCTTACCTATGTCGCTCTATCGCGAACATGGCATCAGGCGCTATGGCTTCCACGGCACGAGTCATAAGTTTATCCTCGATAGCATGGCGAAAATTCTTGATAAGCCTGTGTCAGACACCAGCATCATCAGTGCGCACTTAGGTAATGGTTGCAGTGTGTCGGCTATTGAAAAAGGTCAAGCAGTAGATACAAGTCTTGGCTTTATCCCACTTGAAGGTTTAGTCATGGGGACTCGCTGTGGCGATCTCGATCCAAGTTTACCTGGCACGTTACAGAAAAAGTTAGGTAAAACGGCAGATGAGATCAGCGATCTTCTTAATAAACAGTCAGGATTGTTGGGTATTTCAGAGCTAAGTAATGATTGCAGAACGCTAGAAGATGCAGCGTTAGAAGGGCATGAGGGCGCACAGTTAGCAATAGAAATCTTTTGTTATCGTCTAGCAAAATATATTGCGGGTTATATGGTTGCAGTACCAACATTAGATGCCATTGTATTTACAGGCGGTATAGGCGAAAACTCTTCGCTTATTAGAGAGACGACCATGGGATATTTTGCTCACTTTGGCATTACTTTAGATGAGCAAAAAAATACCGATGCGCGATTTGGTCAGGGCGGCAAAATATCAACAGAAAACGCATCTACAGCCGTTTACGTAGTGCCTACTAACGAAGAGTGGGTTATCGCCGCAGAAGCTGCAACCTTCGCCTAAACTAAATGCGCTAGCGCATTGAATAAGTAAAACCAGGAGTAACTATGTCTCGCAGAATTATGTTGATCCCCGTAGGCACTAGTGTGGGCCTCACTACGGTCAGCATGGGCCTTGTTCGAGCAATTGAAGAGCAGGGTATAAAGCTAAATTTCTTCAAGCCTGTGGCTCAGCCACGAAGAGGCGATAACGGTGAAGAACGTTCAACCGCCATCATCGCTCATCACGCTAGCGTGTCGCCTATTACGCCATTTGAGCTTGACTACGTTGAACGTATGATAAGTAATGACAGTACCGATGAATTACTTGAAGAAATCATTGAACGCTTCGAAGAAAATAGCGAGCAAGAGGCGGTAACCGTCATTGAAGGGTTAGTGACAACACGACACCATCCTTACGCCGAGCGTTTGAATCTAGAAATAAGCCGTGCTCTTGATGCTGACATTGTATTTGTCGCCGTACCTGGAAACGATACCATCACTGATATCAATCATCGTTTGGAAATCGTGGTCGACACTTACGGCGGTCACAAAGGGCAGAAGGTAGTGGGTTGTATCTTCAATAAAGTCAATGCTCCTTTTGATGAGCATGGAAGGCTTCGTGCCGATATCGGCGCAATAGAAGCGCCCGAACATGACGAAGAGCGTACGCAAGCACTTCGCGAACTCCCCATCTTCAGAAAAGGCTTAAGTTTACTTGGTACCATCGATTGGAGCGCTGATTTAGTATCTCCTCGTGCGACTGATGTAGCTAAACACCTCAAAGCGACACTGCTTAATGAGGGGGAGCTTTCTGAGCGTCGTTTAAGCAGTGTAACCTTTTGTGCGCGCGAAATTCACAACATGACCCACACCCTTAAACCAGGTGCGTTATTGGTGATGTCGGGTGATCGCGGTGACGTGTTTGTATCCTGTTGTCTTGCGGCGCTAAACGGTACCAAGTTAGGCGCACTACTGCTTACGGGTGGCTACCAGCCGGATGAAAATATTATGGCCTTATGCAGCCAAGCCATGGAGACGGGCCTGCCTGTAATGCTTGTAAACTCTAATACGTGGCAGACAGCACAAGCGCTTCACGCATTTAACCAAGAAGTGCCAGTTGATGACAGTCAACGCATAGAAAAAGTAATGGTTCACACAGCGGAAAGTCTGGACGCTAGTTGGGTAAATTCGCTTACCCAAAAAGTATCTCGTCAGAAAAAGCTTTCTCCCTCGGCGTTTCGCTTTTATCTCACCAACCGTGCAAGACAGGTTAACAAGCGCATTGTACTGCCTGAGGGAAATGAACCGAGAACCGTTGTTGCAGCGTCTATTTGCGCAAAGCGTGGGTTGGCTAGACCTGTTTTACTTGGTGATGAAACTGAGATAAGGCGCGTAGCTGAACAGCAAGGTGTTGTACTTAGCGATGGCGTGGAAATTTTGTCGCCTAGCGCCATTAAGAACGATTATGTGAATGGTTTGGTTGCGCTGCGTGGTCACAAAGGGGTGACTGAGGTGGTTGCGCAAGAGCTTCTAGAAGACAACGTGACTTTAGGCACGATGATGCTTCAGCAAGACGATGTAGACGGTTTGGTTTCTGGAGCGGTTAATACTACGGCCAATACGATTCGCCCGGCGCTTCAGCTAATTAAGACTGCTGAAAACGCGTCTTTGGTGTCGTCAGTATTTTTCATGCTATTGCCTGATCAAGTTTTGGTTTACGGTGATTGTGCGATTAATCCTGATCCTGATGCAAAACAACTTGCAGACATTGCTATACAGTCTGCTGAATCAGCGCAGATGTTTGGCATAGAGCCAAGGGTTGCTATGATTAGCTACAGTACAGGCTCGTCAGGTGCAGGTAGTGACGTAGAGAAAGTGCGTGAGGCCACTAAAATTGCGCAAGAACTACGCCCAGATTTACTGATTGATGGTCCGCTTCAATACGATGCGGCGGCCATAGAAAGTGTAGGTAAGAGCAAGGCACCAAATAGCCCGGTTGCCGGTAAAGCAAATGTGTTTGTTTTCCCAGACCTAAACACGGGTAACACCACGTATAAGGCGGTACAGCGTAGCTTCGACTTGGTGTGTATTGGCCCAATGCTGCAAGGCATGAGAAAGCCGGTGAACGATTTAAGTCGCGGTGCCCTGGTGGATGATATTGTATTTACTATTGCGCTTACTGCTATTCAGGCTGCGGGTAATCATTAGCTAATACGTTCATAGATAAATTAAAACGGCGCTTAACGCGCCGTTTTTTGTTTATGGTCTGTTTGAATTACTTATTGATGTAATTATTGACGCCGTTTAAGCTTCATTGCGCCGAGCAAAAGTATAATTACTAAAGACCAAACGCCAAATTCTTGAATGTGGTAATACGGAGTGAATCCGCGAGTTGCGACAACGGGAGCCGTAATATTTGCTGTAATGAATTGTGGCAACCGCGCCGTAATGTGACCTTTATGATCGATAAAAGCAGTAATACCATTGTTGGTCGCTCTCACAACCGGTCGCCCCAGCTCAAGTGCGCGCATTTGCGCAATTTGTAAATGCTGAGCGGGGCCATGGGAGTGCCCAAACCACGCGTCGTTACTTACGGTAATGATCATGTCTGTATCTTCATATACATTTGCCATCACTTGGTGAGGAAACGCAATTTCAAAACAGATAGCGGGCGCTAAGTGAATGCCGTTAGCTTCGAGGTTGGCTTGCTGATAATCACCGCGAGAGAATGATGACATGGGTAAATCAAACAGCGGGGCGAGGGGGCGCAGCCAGTCTTCAAAAGGTACAAACTCACCAACCGGTAGAAGATGGTGTTTTGAAAAGCGGTTATTGTGAAAATACTGGTAATCGGGGTAGGCGGCATCGGGTGTTCGCTTGCCCAATACAATTAGGTTGTTCCAAGCCTCGTCGGTTTCCCAATTATAATTTACGATGCCGCTGATAAGCGCTGTGTTTTCCTGAAATGCTCTTTCGTTAACTTTAGCAAGATAGGGCTGTGCTAATGGTTCTAGTTTCGGTACGGCAGCTTCGGGCCAAATTATAAGGTCGTTATCCCATAGACTTTCGGTTAGCTTCCAGTATGTATCCATAGTAGGACCATCTTGCTCAGGCACCCATCGTAAGCTTTGTGCAATATTGCCCTGGGCCATGCCTACCGAGTAGGTCTTTTCTGGCGTAACCCAAGTGTGCTGCTTTAAAATGTAACCGCTTATAAACAGGCAAAGTACAACAAGTGTAGCGTTTGCAAGGCTTCGCTTATTGTTTATTAATGCAAATAAGGTGGCGCTAATAATGATAAGCGCACTTATTCCCGTTTCCCCGATAATGGGTGCAAAGCCAGACAATGGGCTTTCTAGCTGGCTATAGCCCAGCGATAACCATGGAAACCCGCTTAACATCCAGCTTCTAAGCCACTCTGCGGCCACCCAGAAAAAGGGCAGTGCCATCGGCCATAATCGGGGCGAAAAATATTTTGCGGTGAGTTTAGTGGCAAGGGCAGGGTACAAGGCTAAATAACCGCAAAGCAGCGCCATTAAACCAATTGAAGCAACAAGCGGTAAGCCACCAAAATCAGCAATGCTTACGTGAACCCAACTTATGCCTGCGCCAAACCATCCCGCGCCAAATAGCCAACCAGCAAGAAATGGGCGGTGCCTAAGCTTTATGACCTGGCGAATAGCAAGTGCAAATGCAGGAATAGTCAAAAGCCACATGTTAAAGGGAGCAAATGCCAGCGTTAAGCTCGCACCGCTTAGAACAAGAATAAGGTGGGGGAAAAACCGTTTCAGCATAGGTGTCATCTGATTGTGGTTAATGGGTTCGTAGCTTCAGCACAAGAATACGGGTTTGAAGCTGCGTAGCCTTGTGCTGAAACAAGATGGGTCTCGCTGATTTACTATTCCAGCGAAGGTACTGAAACCTTTAGTTGAATAAGACGGCGTTTATCAGAGTTAGTGACTTTAAACAGAATATCGCCAATGGTGATCTCATCATTAGTTTCAGGCATATGACCAAACGCTTTTAGCACAATACCACCAATGGTGTCGGCTTCTTCTTCGCTAAACTTTGTTTCAAAAAATTCATTAAAGTCATCTACAGGAGTCAGCGCTTTTACTGTGTAGGTCGACTTATTTAACGGGCGAATATCGTCAGTACCATCTTCTTCGGTATCGTATTCATCTTCAATTTCACCCACGATAATTTCGAGAATGTCTTCAATAGTAACTAGGCCAGACACACCGCCGTATTCGTCCACAACAATGGCCATGTGATAGCGCTGCTGACGAAACTCTTTTAATAGAACATCAACACGTTTGCTTTCAGGCACGATAACTGCCGGGCGTAAAATATCTTTTAAATTGAATTCTTTCTCTGCGTTAAAGGCAAACGCGAGTAGGTCTTTAGCAAGTAAAATACCTTCAATGTGGTCTTTATCTTCGCTAATTACGGGAAAACGGGAGTGGGCAGATTCAAGCATGAGAGGTAGAAACTCTTCTACCTTTTTCTCAACATCTATGGTGGTCATTTGAGCGCGGGGGATCATAATATCCCTCACTCGCATTTCATTTACCCCAATTACCCCTTCAATCATTTCGCGGGTTTGTGGGTCTATGATTTCGTTATGTTCTGCATCAGTTATAACCGATACTAACTCTTCTTTACTTCTCGGCTCGCCAGAAATTGAATTTTTTAGTTTATCTAACCAACTCTTGCCTGAGGAGCCGTTGGTAGAGTGAGGATTATCGTCGCTCATAATGTCCGTTTAATTGTTAGTTCAACGCCAACGTTAAAATGGTTCGTGCTGGTCGTCAATGGTTTATTATTGTTAACTGTAAAATTTCATATTTAACAACCGCTTGTGATAGAAATTAATTGTTAATTTCGTAGGGGTTATCTATGCCAAGGCTCGCAAGAATATCTATCTCTTTGCCTTCCATTTCCTCGGCATCAGCATCATCAATATGGTCATAACCCATTAAATGCAATAGCCCATGAACAGTCATATGCGCATAGTGATCGCTCACTGCTTTTTGCTGCTCTTCTGCCTCGCGGCTTATAACGGGGGCACAAATTACCAAGTCGCCTAACAAATTAATTTCTATACCAGGAGGCGCTTCAAAAGGAAAAGATAACACATTGGTAGGTTTATCCTTTCCTCTGTACTCATGATTAAGACTTTGGCTTTCTGCTTCATCCGTGAAGCGAATAGTCACTTCCTGCTCATCTAAGCCTTCGTAATCGAGCACGGCATTAGCCCAAAGCTCAAGTTGTGAAGGTGAGGGGATGGCTGATAAAATCGCCTCGTCACCTTCAAATGCTTGTTGTACGTCAATTATGGCCGTCACGATGCGTTGTCGTCTCTCGTTTGCGTTGCGTTATCGATGTTTGCTCGCTCAGGGCTATTATTCACTCGCTCAGGGCTGTTGTCTTGAGCGGCTTGATCACGCTGAAGTTGCAACGCTTCTTCTTTACGCGCTTTGCGTAAACGCTCTTGTTCTGCGTCGTGTATTTCGTATGCTCTTACAATGCGCGCCACTACTGGGTGTCGAACTACATCTTCTGCATGAAAGAAGTTAAATGAAATATCATCTACTTCACTGAGTACTTCAATAGCGTGGCGAAGACCTGATTTTGCACCACGGGGCAAATCGACCTGCGTAATGTCACCGGTAATTACCGCCTTTGAATTAAAGCCAATACGGGTTAGGAACATTTTCATTTGCTCTACCGTGGTATTTTGGCTTTCGTCCAAAATAATAAACGCGTCGTTAAGCGTTCTTCCGCGCATGTAGGCTAGCGGCGCAACTTCAATGACGTTGCGCTCCATTAGTTTTTCAACTTTTTCGAAGCCCAGCATTTCAAAAAGAGCGTCGTAAAGAGGGCGCAAATATGGGTCGACTTTTTGTGAAAGGTCGCCAGGCAAGAAGCCTAGTTTTTCACCTGCTTCTACAGCAGGGCGAGTAAGCAATATACGGCGTATTTCTTGACGCTCAAGTGCGTCAACAGCCGCAGCAACAGCGAGGTAGGTTTTACCTGTGCCTGCAGGGCCTATACCAAACGTAATATCGTGGTTGATGATATTAGCCACATATTGCGCTTGGTTAGGGTTACGCGGCTTAATTACACCGCGTTTAGTTTTAATATTCACTTCTTTACCATAACCGCCCGTCGCATCTTTTTCGATAACGCGGGCTTCTTGTATAGCAAGGTGAACCTGTTCGGCTTCTAGCTCGGGAACTCGGCCCTTAATTGGCTGAGTTTCTATGTAAAGAAGCTTAAGTAGTTCGCTAGCACTTTTTATTTGCTGCGGTTCACCCAACACCTTGAACGCATTATTTTGGTAGGTAATTTCTACACCCAGCCTACGCTCAATTTGCTTAATGTTGTCATCAAAGGGGCCACATAAACTCGACAAACGTTTGCTATCTGCCGGTTCTAAATCAAATTCGTTACTAACCAATGTACTCAAGCTACTTTTTTCCTCGCTTTAAAATGTATTTAGGCTGGGTTAAATTGACCCACGCCAAGTTCATCAGGCAGATCTGCCTGATGCTTTGCCATGATAGATTGGGGCGAAACGGCAACACGCAAGCCCATTTCACTTTCTCTGCGCACAACTTCACCACGAAGTGAGTTGGTAAACACATCTGTGATATTTACATCAACGAACTCGCCAATCATATCTGGGGTACCCTCAAAATTCACCACACGGTTATTTTCAGTACGCCCTGAAAGTTCCATTGGGTTTTTCTTTGATGGGCCTTCAACCAAAATTCGTTGCTCTGTACCGACCATGTGGCGAGCAATACGAAGTGCTTGTTGCGTAATACGCTGTTGGAGTAGGTGAAGGCGTTGTTTTTTGGTTTCTTCACTTACATCATCTACCGCATCAGCAGCTGGTGTACCCGGGCGAGCACTATAAATGAAGCTGAAGCTTAAGTCGTAATCTACGGCCTGAATCAAATCCATTGTGGCTTCAAAGTCAGCATCGGTTTCACCCGGAAAGCCAATGATAAAGTCGCTAGACAAACTAATGTTAGGGCGAATCTTTTTCAGCTTACGCATTTTAGATTTGTACTCTAACGCCGTATGACCACGCTTCATTAGATTCAAGATACGATCAGAGCCACTTTGAACAGGTAAATGCAGGTGGTCTACCAACTCAGGGATAGATGCGTACGCATCTATGATGTCGTCAGTGAATTCAACTGGGTGTGATGTAGTGTAGCGAATGCGGTCAATACCATCTATTGCTGCAACGAGTTCAAGTAACTCAGAAAAACGACATACTGTACCGTCGTAATTTTCACCGCGGTATGCATTTACGTTCTGACCGAGCAGGTTGACTTCTCGTACACCTTGACCTGCAAGTTGCGCAATTTCAAGCAGCACGTCGTCAACAGGGCGGCTTACTTCTTCACCACGGGTGTAAGGTACTACGCAGAACGTACAATATTTTGAACAGCCTTCCATAATTGAAACGAACGCCGTTGGACCTTCCGCACGTGGCTCTGGCAAGCGATCAAACTTTTCAATTTCAGGGAAGCTTACGTCAATCACTGACTTTGCACCGCCTTGAAGTTGATTAATCATTTCAGGCAAACGATGCAGTGTTTGCGGGCCGAAAACCAAGTCAACAAATGGCGCGCGCTGACGAATAGTATCGCCTTCTTGAGAGGCCACACAGCCTCCAACGCCAATAATAAGTTCAGGTTTATCTTGCTTAAGGTTTTTCCACCGACCAAGCTGGTGGAAGACTTTTTCTTGTGCTTTTTCGCGAATAGAGCACGTGTTAAGCAAAATAATATCGGCTTCTTCAGCGCTTTCTGCAGCACTGTAGCCATGCGTTGAGTCTAGTAAGTCTGCCATTTTCTCCGAGTCATACTCGTTCATTTGGCAGCCCCAGGTTTTGATATACAGCTTTTTAGTCATAACAACTATTCGATAACCTGTTAGTGTTCCTGTAAGTGAAAGTAGACTCACCTCGGTGTAATTAAGGTGTCTACCGTAAAGTGAATTTACACGCTGCGTTTAAACCGCCCACATGTAGAAACACGGGAAATGTCAGTTACAAGAAGATGTTCAAAATAGCCGCATATTTTACCTGTTATACAACCATATTCCCAGTGTATTACGACGATTCATTTATATTTGATCTAGCGCTATGTATTTATACGTTTCACTTCACATGACTTCGCATTTTGCGACATAATGCAAATGCGTGTTTTAAGGAAAGTAAATGATTGATTTTTGTATAAACGGTGGCGGAATGGTGGGTGCTGCGCTGGCATTAGGGCTAGCACAGCAGCAATACAAAGTAGTAGTTGTAGAGCCGCATTTGCCAAAACCTTTTAGCCAGACAGATGGTCCGGATTTAAGGGTTTCCGCAATAAGCGATGCCTCAGTTACTCTTTTGAAAGCACTTGGCGCGTGGGAATACATTGCTGCTATGCGCGCTAAACCTTATACCGGGCTTAGCGTGTGGGACGACCCAGCTCATAGAACAGACTTTACTGCACAAAGCATCGGTATGCCGCAACTGGGTTTTTTTGTGGAAAATCGACTACTACAGCTGGGATGTCATCAGGCACTAATGCAGTTTGACAATGTAGAGCTTATCAGTGGTCAAACGGTGCAGGGCATCAATCTGGATACTACTGCTACGGTTACACTATCGAACGGCAGAGCAATAAAGGCAAAGTGGCTAATTGGCGCAGATGGTGCGAACTCTCAGGTAAGAAACGCTATTGGTATTGGCACCACAGGTTGGCAGTATGCACAACAGGCAATGGGTATCACCATTAAAATGGACG
>Ga0208817_100363_pt1 | contig 14896 bp, 15 predicted proteins | sample Virmet3819_2500_FD_185741 | JGI IMG/M metagenome (GOLD analysis project Ga0208817, IMG submission 185741) | Marine viral communities from the Southern Atlantic ocean transect to study dissolved organic matter and carbon cycling - metaG... | ecosystem: Environmental > Aquatic > Marine > Oceanic ... | reverse complement strand
GTGCGCTCAGTTGGCGTAATGGGTGATGCGCGTAAATATGACTGGGTAGTAAGCCTTCGTGCAGTAGAAACCATCGATTTCATGACAGCTCACTGGGCACATTTACCCTACGACTTCCTAGGTAAAGTGTCGAATCGCATTATCAATGAAATTGACGGCATTAGCCGCGTGGTCTACGACATTTCTGGTAAGCCACCTGCTACGATTGAGTGGGAATGATCACACGTTAGGCACTAGCTGGTACTAACTGGCATTAAATGACACTTAAGCCCATGTTTTCATGGGCTTTTTTGTTTTTATGTCTGGCAGTATCTGGCAACTGATGGCAGCGGGAAGTACCGCTTGAGCGTGGTATCCAAGGTGGTATTATCGAGACATGATGCCATGAGTGATAGCCGATACCATGCTGTTTGATTCTGTGTGTTCATGGTATCAAAATTATTCAACTAACTGTTTTTACTGAGATTTTCACCTGATTTTTGGGTGATCTTTCAGCATGGTATCTGAATCGAAGAAGGATAAGACTCTTGCTGACCGATACCAAGCTGCGCAACCTCAAGCCGAGGGATAAACTCTACAAGGTGAATGACCGGGACGGCCTTTATGTGGCTGTCACCCCTGCCGGTTCCATCTCATTCCGTTACAACTACTCGATTAATGGCAGGCAAGAGACGATCACCTTTGGCCGCTACGGCGTTGGGGGTATCACTCTCGCAGAAGCCCGTGAGCGACTTGGTGAAGCCAAGAGGATGGTCGCTGATGGAAAGTCGCCAGCGAAGGAGAAGGCCCGCGACAAGGCGCGTGTTAAAGGGGCTGAAACCTTTGACGCCTGGGCGGAAAAGTGGCTACGTGGCTACCAGATGGCCGACTCTACCCGTGATATGCGCCGCTCGGTTTATGCGAGAGAGCTGGAAACGAAATTCGGCAATCAGAAGCTGACCGAAATCACCCACGAGGACTTGCGAGCACTAACCGACGCCATCGTAGAGCGCGGTGCGCCTGCTACGGCGGTTCATGCGCGTGAGATTGTACTCCAGGTATACCGCTGGGCGACTGAGCGAGGCCAGAAGGTTGATAACCCGGCAGACTTGGTTAGGCCAGCAAGCATTGCCAGGTTTGAGCCGCGGGATAGAACTCTGACGCCCGAAGAGATCAGGATCATGTATCAGTACATGGGGCGTATTGGCACATCACCATCGATCCGATCAGCGGTCAAGCTGCTGTTACTGACGATGGTGCGAAAAAGCGAGCTGACGAATGCTACTTGGAGTGAGATCAACTTCAGCGAAGCGCTCTGGACGATCCCCAAGGAACGGATGAAACGGCGAAACCCTCACCTGGTGTTTCTATCCAGGCAGGCCATGGACATCTTTATCGCTTTGAAGACGTTCTCCGGAGGATCGGAGTATGTTCTACCGTCACGCTACGATTCTGACGTCCCCATGAGCAGTGCCACGCTGAACCGGGTGATGACGATGACTTATAAGCTGGCTCAGAAAGAGGGGCAACCGCTTACCAAATTCGGCCCGCACGACCTGAGACGAACAGCCAGTACCTTACTCCATGAAGCCGGTTACAACACCGACTGGATAGAGAAATGCCTTGCACATGAGCAAAAAGGTGTGAGGGCAATCTATAACAAAGCAGAGTATCGTGATCAGCGTACAGCTATGTTGCAGGACTGGGCTGACATGATTGATGAGTGGGTAGTTAAATAGTAAAAGTGATGATAAGGCCTAGCATGGCGACATGTAACACATATAGCCAAGCAGGCCTCTTATAGATTGGGCTATTTATCACCTGCTTCATTCCTGGGGAGTAACACTTTCGACCACTCGATTCTACTTTTATTGGTTTTAAAGTCTTCTTCGAACTCCCTGAGCGTTTTATGGTCTGGATAGTTTTCAACAGCAATCGCAATAAGTTCCATGGCTTTATTATGGTCTTTGTCTATGCGATACCGTTCAGCTATATGCAATGCCATGCCTGCTTCTATGATTTTTGGCGCTCTAAAGTTGAATTTGTTGTCCCGGTTCCTGAAATATTTTGTCAGACAGTCATATAGTGTCTCAGTGTCCCAGGGTGATTCTATATTGAAAAATAAATTGAGCAATAAAGCTTCAGGGGTGGCTTTTGTAAGTTCTTTCTCAAACATGCGGCTGAACTTATCAACATTTTTCATTCGCTGAGTTTCAGGTATTACTCCATTAAATAGTAGATATAAAGAAATATATGGGAGCTTGTCGTGTTTTTTTAACTCGTGAATTTTGCTTTCCAATTCAGATAAAAGATCCGTTAGATCTGTGATAGTGGCATTCGACTTATTTTCCAGATGATCAGAGTATTGTGACAAAAAGCCTTCTAGTTTTTTACTTCCAGAGCCTTCATAAATAACGGTTTTACCAACCCAGTATTGAGGGGCGAGTGGGACTTGTATAACCCCCGCTCTTTCAAGCGAGTAATCGTATTCCTCACTTTCTACAGTGTTCTGGGATATGATGAAGTTTTTTATTACGTGTCTTGCGAGTCTTGATAAACCCTGAATTGTAAGCCATGTTTCATTCCCAATTCGACATGTCTCTGAGTAGCTGTTGTGTGTAGTTAGAAGATCGGGCAGCTTTCTCAGGTTATGAATATATTGCGATCTAGCTTGATAGGCATTTTTTAATGCCTTGGTTAAATCGAATTTAGATATAGGGTTGACGCTTCCAATAGTCTCTTCTCTAAAGAATTCCGAAGTAATGTGCTGTAGCGAAAAATCACGAAACCTACGGCTTAATGATGTGTGTTCAATATTTAAGATGGCTTCTCTTACACTTTCTGAAACAGCATCATCTGCATCAGAAAGCGCATTGTCGATTAATTTTCTTTTTCTTTGGTCATAGTCGCACCAAGAAGATATATGACCATCAAAGTCTTGAGCAAGAGACTCCATTGAGGCGACGAGCAATGTATACGCAAGCTCAAAATCATCGGCTATACGATGCATTCCAGTAACGTATGTTCGTATTGCTCTCATTACCCCTAAGTATGTACTTCGCTCTAATCCAATTAGGTGTTTTATGAATTCAGACAAATATTTTTCGTCGCTTTCTTTGAAAATTATTTCTTTGTCAAATACTTGCTTTACTGCCTGCTTAGGCGTCGAGTGCGTAGAAAGACCGCGTTGTTCACCAAGTAATCGGTCTGTTAAGTTATAGCTAGGAGATGCAGTGCAATTTAGTGTAAAAGAAAGTAGCGTGGAAAAATCTAGTATATATGGGTCCACGCCGTGCGAAATTAGAACGCCAGGGCCTTGTCCACTAGACTCTATTAATTCTTCTATCTCATAGACTATCGCGTTTGACTGTCCAAGATTAGATGTGGATAAAAGGGAGCCTGCGGCTGTATCGATTTTTCTGTCACTAAATAGTCTGAGGTTAGTGTAAATCACACCTCTAAGATTGTTTCTGTACTGAACTTCTTTTTGAAATAACTTTCCCGAGCAAATCTGTAGCATAACAAGTCCCTGTTTCGTTTATAAATAGTCATGTAAAGGTGAGGGGGCGCGTTTTCGAATAACTCTAGCGTGCCCTTACCTAAAAATTTTAGCCGCTAAAATTCATATTCAGTTTCAGCGAAATTCATAGTAGGAACTCATCTCGAACTGATGACAGAGCTTTAGACACAGCTTGGCGTGTCATGGGCTGCTGCTTGGCATTCAGTATTCGTTTTCCAATTTCAGTCTGGCTGAATCCAGACTGCTTGAGTACCAGCATTTTTTTCTTGGTATCAGATAACTTATAGTCCACCATTCTGCGGGCAAGATTGCGTAATTCAGCTTTGTCTGCTGACTGCAAAGTTAGTTGTAGCATTAATTGGAAGAAGTAACTGTCAATCAACTCATCCCCTGACATGGCGTGAGGTTTGGACCGATTCGCACACTGATGGGTCAGTCGTGTGAGTTCGATATTAAATTGCGTTAGAGAACGTTTTGCCTGTCTATAAGTAGGGTTCCAACCACCATTTGCCAACTTGGGTCTATGCTCTTCGCAGTACTGGTGACTGAGCTCAAGTTTCTTACGATCCTCTAACTCAACGTCATTGATACGCTGACCTGCCACTGTCGTCATAAAGGCTGCGAACTCCGTCTTGTTTCCGCATAGTTCGCAAAAATCGTGTTTACGTTGTGCGTTTAGGTTGACTCCCTTTGCAGAGGATGACCTTTTGGGACGTTTACATGCACAATCCCAAACCAGCCCGTTCAAGGATTCGAGAGTCGCTATAAAGCGCTCGTCCGTCGGACTCTTCTGTTCTACTGTCTTAATGAATTGACGTAGTAATTGGCGTTGCATTCGCACCATGGCCTCAAGTCCTACCATTCGAATGATCGCGCTGAATCCTACTCCAGTACCGGCTCCAGGAACATGGCCAGCGTAACTTCCTTGAAGGGTATCCATATAGGTTGCCAGGGCAGGATCGATGACTTCTTCTATCAAGCGTACGATCGGGTAGCGTCTTGAGGACGCAGAGTAAGGATGCCAGCGTTCTTCAAACCGCTGGATAGCTTCTGTGACGACTGGGGCACAACCTTCCCAGATGACGATGTTCGATTTATTTTTCATGTCAACCATTTTAGCCAATTTATAGGCTTAATCAAGTGGCATTGATGGGCACCATAGAGCTTTCATAAGTAAGTGGAGGCACAAGTATGCAAGCAATGGCAAACAAGACACTTATCAATCGAAAAGTGCTCTTAGAAATGATTCCTCTCTCCTCACGGACAATTTACAACTTGGAGAAGCGAGGTGAGTTCCCTCGCCGAATTGCGCTTACCAGCAGAAACGTCGCGTGGGACTTGTCGGAAGTAGAGCAATGGATTGAAGAGCGCAAGTCATCTGGAATCCAGGCTGCTCGACCTGGCAACACCATAGAGGCCTAACAGTATGGCCCTTAATCTTATGGCGGCCTTTTCGGAAACGCCGCCGCCTCTTGATTATGTTTTACCTAACATGGTTGCCGGTACGGTGGGGGCCTTGGTTTCACCAGGTGGTGCCGGAAAATCCATGCTTGTCTTACAGTTTGCCATGCAGATCGCTGGAGGCCCGGACCTGCTGGAAGTCGGAGAGTTTCCTGTTGGGCCAGTTATCTATCTCCCCGCAGAAGATCCTCCTGCTGCTATCCATCACCGATTACATGCGCTTGGGGTGCATCTCACTGCCGAGCAGCGGCAAGCCGTTGCTAAAGGCTTGCTGATTGAGCCTTTGATAGGAAGGTGCCCCAACATCATGTGTCTCGATTGGTTCGATGGCCTAAAGCGAGCGGCTGAAGGCCGTCGCCTGATGATCCTGGACACCTTACGCCGTTTTCATATTGAAGATGAAAACGCCAGCGGCCCAATGGCGCAAGTGATCGGACGTATGGAGTCCATTGCCGCCGATACGGGGTGCTCCATCGTATTTTTGCACCATGCCAGTAAGAGCGCCGCTATGGTTGGTGCGGGTGACCAGCAACAGGCCAGCCGTGGGTCGTCTGTTCTGGTCGATAACATTCGCTGGCAATCATATCTGTCTGGCATGACGCAAACCGAGGCTGAGGAATGGGGTGTTGATGATAGTCAGCGTGGGTACTTCGTCCGCTATGGCGTGAGCAAGGCGAATTATGGCTCTCCTTTCTCAGAGTGTTGGTTCAGACGTCACGAAGGCGGTGTGCTGAAACCTGCCGTGCTGGAGAGGCAGCGTAAGGCCAAAGGAGTATTACCGTTCAAGAAATCTAAAGCTGCTATGGAAGGCACTGATGACAACTGGTAACAAGGTCGCTCCAACTAGTACCAGTGCACAGGCAAGAGTGATGCTTTACCAGGCCAGTCAGCGCCCAAGTCTGATGGAGGCCGATTGGATGGAAACATCCTTTGGCCGCTGTCGTATTAAGGGAAGGCTTGGCCAGCGGCACGCAGATGTTGTTGAGGCGATTTTGCACTGTGCCGAACGTCGCCGGGATGTGTCAGATGGTGGTGTAGAGCTTTTGGTAGACCCTGCCAAAGTACGGAAAACCTTGTCAGACAGCCGGTATAGTTCCTCCCAGCTTGAGAAGCTGCTTGCAGAGCTGCGAGCAGCAACTGTCACCATTGAAACACCACAGTTCGATTTTCCGATAATCGGCGGCTTGATCGATCATGTTATTCCTTCACCTATGACACGCCCTGATCCCTTGACATGGGGAGACCGAAATCTGTGGAGAGTTCGGCTTGGTATCGCCTTGGTCATGCTATTGAAGCATGACCTTAGCCTGTACTACGATCCCGCACCCATTGCTCGCTTGCGGCATGGGATTAGTCAGGCGGTCGCTCGACACATATTGACCCACAAGAATGATCCAGCCGGAGGGTGGCATGTTGATACTCTCATTCGCGCAGTCTGTGGTGAAAACATCAATAGTAAGACGATGCGAAATGGGCGTTCCAGGCTTAGGGAAGATGCGGAAAAATTGCACGAAGTTGGAATAACGATAGATGCTGAGAATAGGATAAGGCGACTCACACCCGCCCGATAGCGTCTTACACCCGCCCGATGGCGACTCACATCCGCCCGATAGTGACTCACACCCGCCCGATTTTTCGCTGTTTTGCCAGGATATTCAGGATATCTAAGGATATCCAGCAACCTCCAGCTGGGGGCTGGAGGTTGAATACCTATCGGCCTTTGGCCGATGTTTTAACGCCAAGAGGGTGGCCGATTCTGATTCCTCGCCAAGGGCTATCACCTTTTCTTGGCGTTCAACCCGTCCGAAGGACGACCAAAGCCGCCTTATAAGCCCCAGGAGCATCGTTCAGAGGTCAACTAGGGGTGGCGGAGGGTGATGCCTGAAGCGCCTCTCTGGGCGGATCAGAAAGCCGTATTCAATGCATCAAGATGAATAGCGACTTAAGCCGGTAGTAGGCCGAAAATGTGTGCGGTTTTTAGGTTGTAGTATGTAGTAACACTATACAACATACTACAACACTACATTTCCTATCCGCCTTGACGCTGTGCCCGAAAAGCTGTCCGAAGTTGGGCGCTAGCGGCTCGACACGCACACGGTGTTGATAGCGATCCTTCCTGACCGTATGACCCAACCGATACCAATCTGAAACTGTCAAAGAAAAGGCCGGCGAGAGTGTCTAATGAGCTTGAAAACCCATGGAATACAGCGCTCTACATTCGATGAGTTGCTATCACTCGTACGTTTCATTGACACTTGAGGGGCGCTATCCCTCCTGAATTGGTAAAGCTGTGTATTCCTGTTTTTTTGCTGTGTAAATCCCCACGTTAGCGTAGTAATTGCCTGATATTGCGCTTTTATTTTGTGCTTCTGTTCTAGCAAGAAGGTGAACAAGCGATTTTATATGGTTTGCACAAAAAAACAGATTTTCGTAGCAACACTTTCCTTGGCGTAAACAACGCTGAATGGCGGGCAGGATAGGTGAAGTTAGCTAATCGGCGGAGCCAATTAACTATCTTCACTTTCCCTTATTCGCGCCAGGGGCGCTCAACGGGGACCCCTGCTCTGCGAGGCTACCGGCTGCCGCCGTAGGAGTTATTGGCTTAAATATCTCCATGTCAACTTTTATGTCCAATTATTGAGCTTATACGTTATGCATTGAAAGGCACGATAAAGCATTCATTGGTAATGGAGATCAACGTATGCAAAAAGTTAAAAGAAAAAATTTAGCCGCTAAAATTACTCTGGCTGTCGCTATGACGACCTGCACCTTGCAGCCCGTTAACGCCGGTATTCCAGTAGTTGATGGCACCAACCTATCGCAAAACATCATGTCCGCGATGGAAGCCGTAGCGCAGACGCTCAAGCAGATTCAGGAATACCAAACCCAACTCCAGCAGTATGAAAACCAACTGCAAAACACGATGGCCCCGGCGGCCCATATTTGGGACCAGGCGCAGCGCACCATCAACGATCTGAACCAGGCGACCAACACGCTCGCCTATTACCAGAACCAGCTTGGCAGCCTCGATGCGTACCTGGGCAAGTTCCAGGACGTGGCCTATTACCGCAGCTCGCCGTGTTTCTCGTCGGCGGGGTGCAGCGATGCCGAACGGGCCGCGATGGCCGAGAACCGTCGCCTGGCGTCCGAATCGCAGAAGAAAGCCAACGACGCGCTGTTTAAGGGTCTGGAGCAGCAGCAAGACAACTTGCAGGCTGACGCCCGACAGCTCCAGCGTCTGCAATCTGCCGCCCAGGGCGCAGACGGCCAACTGGCCGCTATTGGTTACGCCAACCAGCTCGCCAGCAACCAGGCCAACCAGCTCCTGCAAATTCGTAGCCTGCTGATTGCTCAGCAAAATGCCGTTGGCACGCAAATGCAGGCCGACGCCGACCGCGAAGCTCAGTATCAAGCGTCCCGTGAAAGGTTGTTCGATATGGGCGAGCCAACCGACCGCTCAGAAAACAGGGGGTTTTAATCATGAAGAATATCACCCGAGTTTTTATCGTTAGCGCGTTGGCCTCTTTCGTTCTGGTGGGGTGCGGTGAAGATGACGGGCCAAAGCCTGCAACGATCAACTGTGACAACCCAAACCTGACGAAAGAGCAGAGGGAAGAAGGGAACTGTCTTTGGGATATGGGCGAACCCACGGATCGCTCCAAGAACAAGGGGTTCTAATCATGAGCAAGATATTCATTCGACTTGTGATGCTCCTAGCAGTTTTACTGACTTCGCAAACTGCGTCAGCGGCCATTGAGCCTAATGGTGTCTTGGATGAAGTGGCCGTGCGTTTCATGACGGCCAGTGCTACTTGGGGCACGGTAATTACAAACTATGCCGCCTGGCTGTTCTGGACGTTGGGCACTATATCCCTTGTTTGGACTGGCGGGACCTTAATCCTTAAACAAGCGGATATAAGGGAGTTCTTTGCCGAGTTCGTGCGCTTCATCTTGACGTTTGGTTTCTTTCTCTGGTTGCTCAGAAACGGCCCAGACTTTGCGATGTCAATCATCGACTCATTGAGAACGATCGGTGCTCAAGCCGGTGGCCTTCCGAGAGACCTAACCCCGTCAGAGCCTATCAGTATTGCGTTCGACATTATTGTGAAAGCTGGTGAGTCATACAGTATCACAAGCCCGATAGATAACTTGTCTATCTTCTTAATCACGCTGGCAATTTTGGCATGTATGGCGGTAGTGGCGGCCAATGTGTTGTTGGCCTTGGTGACGGCTTGGATATTGATCTATGCCGGTGTCTTCGTGCTGGGGTTTGGTGGTTCGCGTTGGACTTCAGATATAGCAATCAACTACTTCAAAAGCGTATTGGGCGTTGCTTTGAAGTTGATGACAATGACGTTGCTCATTGGCATTGCCATGTCGATCATGGACGGTTTCTATGCCGATCTGTCCAATGATGCCCCTATGCGTGAACTGCTGGTGATCTTTGTCGTTTCACTGGTTCTCGTGATGCTCATTCACTCGGTTCCCAATGTGGTCGCCAGCCTGGTTCCTGGAGGCGGTGCGGCAGCAGGTGCTGGCAGTATCAGTGCCGGAGCGATGGCCGGAGCGGCTGTTGCCACTGGTGGTATGGCTGCCGGCGCAGCAATGGCTACCGCCGGCGGTGCGTCTGCTATTCAGGCTGCATTTGCAAAAGCAGGTGAGAACGTAGCGAACAATACTGACGTTATGTCGAGCCTGGGCGGAGCATTTAGCGGTGGCGGCGATTCTGATGAAGCTGGCTCCTTTTCCCAAGCTTCCGGCCAATCTTCTAGCGGTGGCGAATCCTCTGGCGGCGGCTTTAAAGGCAGCGCTGTAAAAGCGGGTCGTATTGCAGCGGATACCGGCGCGAATTTGATGAAGGGTATGGGTGATATGGCCGGGGATCGAATTGGCCGCACTGCTGGAGGTCGTCTAGCCAGCTCGATCCGAAACAGCACGAAAGATAACGGGGATGACGACGACAAGGAGGGCGACTGACGACGCTTCCCCTGCATTTGACAACGATAGCTTAGGCGGTGTCGGCACTGGCTGGATGAATCAAACCGGCGGCTTTGATGACCTGTCCAGTGAGGACCAGGAAGAAGCCCGCCAAGCACACGCAGAATGGCAAGAGCGCGACCCGGAAAAACACACCTTCGACGTTGAGGATTACATTTCGTATGCCCAGGAACGCCAGCAGGAGCGAAATAGCGAGATTGCCAGCTTTGTTAAAAAAGGCCGCATGGCCTAACTAGATAAGGATTACTGATTATGGAGTTTAACTTTCCACCTCAAAACCTTGCGGAGGTATTTGGTTTCTTCGCAGTGATGTTCATTGTGATGCTGGCCTTCTATTTTTTGGGGCAGTGGCTGCACAGCACCGGGCACGGTCCGAAGATGAAAGCTATTGCCGAAAAAATGGAGGTATTCCAAAACAGGTTGGCCGGGGGTGCTTACAAGGACATGACGAGATCGGTCGATCAAATCGACAAAATGAGACGCTGGCCGTTTGGCCGACGCAAGTAGTTAGAAAGCACACGGGCCGGTGATGAGGCACCGGCCTGAATTCACATATACCCTTGGTAGAAAGGTGGCAAACTACACTCCACTCAAGAGCATACAAGATTATACTCAACTCGATTAACTCGGTTAGGATAAGCCAAATCGACAGCAATCTTGACAGTGGTTTCTTCGTTTGTAACATTTTGTGAAGAATGGAATCGTACAAGAGGAAATTGAATAACTACATACACTTATTATATACTTGAGGGGCTCTTTAGCTTAGGACGAATTCGTCTAGTCGGGTGTTTAGCCAGACTCTAATTTATTGAACGGTTTTATGGTTGCGATAGGTTCGCAACCTGATCTCCTCACTCCGTTCGTCAATCAGGTTGCGAACCTATCGCTTCCTCTAGTAAAGAGTTGAGCCCAAGAGTGCTACTCTTGGGCTTTTTTATAGGATTAGATATGACTTTGGTAGAGCGATTAGCATTAGAGTTGAAAAAGAGTGAAGGCGAAATCACACATTTTCTCCAGAGTGCGCCTAAAAGGTATAAAGTCTATACTATTCCAAAGCGTACTTCTGGGCATCGTGTTATAGCTCAGCCCTCTAAAGAGTTGAAAGAGTACCAGCGCAAATTTCTGGAAATACAACAGTTACCTATCCATAGTTCAGCTATGGCTTATAGGAAGGGTATCAGTATAAAGCAAAATGCAATTGCACATAAAAATAACCCTTACCTACTTAAGCTAGATCTCGAAAATTTTTTCAACTCCATTTCTGATAAATTGTTTTGGGAAGTTTGGGGGGCAATACTGCCTTTACCTTCAAATCAAGATAAGCAAACTTTAGAAAACTTACTATTTTGGTGCCCAAGTAAGATAACAGGAGGTGCTCTAGTTCTTAGTATAGGAGCACCAAGCTCCCCACTAATATCAAATTTCTTCATGTATCGATTTGACTGTGCTCTTAGCGAGTTTTGTGCCGAAAAAAAAATTACGTATACGCGATATGCTGATGATTTAACTTTTTCAACCAAAAATAAAGATACTCTTTTTGTTCTCCCTGAGTTTGTAAAAGAAAAGCTGTCTGAACTATTTGGTAGTTCAATAAGGATAAATAGAAAGAAAACTAGGTTTTCATCTAGAGCTCACAATAGACATGTTACAGGCATAACCATTAGTAATAATGGTAACCTATCTCTCGGAAGAGAACGAAAACGATATATCAAGCATTTAGTACACCAAGTTAAGTTAAGCAAACTGAATTCTGAGGATAGGCAACATCTCAGAGGGCTTATTGCTTTCGCTAAATATATAGAACCAGTGTTTATTGAATCATTGAAAAGAAAATATTCAGAAGATTTAATTACTCAAATTATTGAGGAACCAAATGACTAAGTCACCAAAAAAAAGAAGTAGATCTGTCAAACATCTAATTCAAAGTTCAGATAAAGGCAACTTTCATTCCTCATATCAGCTTTATAGAAACTACTTTGAAGGAAAAAATGTAGAGAATAAAGATGAAGGATTAGCTCATGAATATTTGGAAAAAGTAGAGTCTGCGCTTATTGATAAAAATTTTGTTCTATCATCAATGCATCTAACCGACTTTAGAAGGTTTAAGACTCTTGATATTTCATTTGATGAGAAAGTAACGGTTGTTATAGGTGATAATGGAGCTGGAAAAACGAGTATAGCAGAAGCTATAGCGAAGACATTTTCGTGGTTCAATAATAATCTCGAAAAAATAGATGTAAACGGCAGGCCGGTTCTAGAAAGTGACATCCATGTTAACTCCAAAGAGTATAGTGAGATCGCTACTACGTTTAAATTTGACAAAGTAAATACGTTTGACACAAGTATTGGTAGTATTGTTTCTGGATATGAAGGCCGCTCTCCTACTAATGTGGTAGCAATAAGACAAATAGCTTATATGTATAAAACTGTTGCTAAGAATCCATTAATACATCTGCCACTTTTAGTATTCTATTCTGTTGAGCGCTCAGATTTTTCATTGTCTTCGACTATTACAGAAACAGCCTCTGGAGATAGTATCACCAATAGGTTTTCTGATCTTAAAACGGCTGTGGATGGAAGTGGAAAACTGGAAGATTTCTCTAAGCTTTATATAGAGCTTTTTAATCAAGCTCAAGGAGAAGAAACTAAAGAAGTTAAAGAGCTTAAACTCCAGATAGATATTTTGCAATCCACTATTGATGATGTTTATGCAGGGCAAGAACTACCTGAAAATGATGTGTTCAATGCTAAGTTAAATATAAGAAAACAAGAGCTAGAAAACTTAATAAAAACTACCTCTTCAGGAAAATATCAACGACATTTAGATCTAGTCAATCAAGCAATAGAAGCGCTTGTACCAGAAATTAAAAACCTTGATGTAGACCGTAGCTCTGGAAAAGCTAGACTAATGGTCGAAAACTTTGGAAATAGAATTAATATTGCCCAGTTATCGCAAGGTCAGAAAATGCTGGTAGCTCTTTCTGGGGATTTGGCAAGGCGTCTAGTTAGACTAAACCCTGACTCTGATGCTCCTTTGCATGGCCATGGAATTGTCGTTATTGATGAAATTGAGCTACACCTTCACCCGAAATGGCAACAAGAAATCCTAATTGGCCTTCAGGAGACATTTCCTAACTTGCAGCTCATCGTAACCACTCATAGCCCCCAGGTGCTTTCTACCGTAGATAAAGAATGTATTCGCATCCTTAGATTTGATGGTAATGACGTTGCTTCTATAGATAAGCCAAGATTTCAGACCAAAGGCGTATGTAGCTCTGATGTTCTAGAACAGATTATGGGGACGTTTTCTGTACCACCTGTATCTGAAGCAAATTGGCTTTCTGACTATTCAGTTATGATTGAAGAGAACATCTGGAAGTCGGACGAAGGAGTAAAATTATTTGATGAAATAGTTCAGCATTTTGGCTCTGATCATCCTGAGGTAGTAAAAATTAAAGGCGACATTAGAACTCAAGAGTTCAAATTAAAAGCCAGAGCACTAAAAGGACATTGATTCGGATGAAAAGATTAATTCGTGGTGATGCTCCACTGTGTTTGTCTCAATTTAGGCATGGTCGAGATAATTGGTCTGTTATTTCAAGTAATGGTTTAACTAACGATATATGGGAAAAACTCAACATTATGCAGGATGGGTTCTGTGCATATTGTGAGTGCCAGTTAGATGAAGATAATACCAAAAGACATATAGAGCATTTTATCCGAAAGGGCCAATCCCCTATTGTAACATTTGACTGGGATAACTTATTTGGTTCGTGTAACAATCCGAATCGTTGCGGGAATTACAAAGATGAGGCTCCGGCAGCTAAAAATATAGACTTAGCTAAGGTATGTAAACCTGATGTAATGGACCCAAGTGAGTTAATACTGTTTCTTAATTCCGGAAAGGTTAGAGCAAGAACTGATCTAACTCAGCAAAATAAAGAGCTTGCTCATAACACCATTGCTGTTTTCAATCTTGATGGGGATAGTACACTAGAAAACTCTCGAAAAGCTGCTATTGCGGGAGAAAAAAGGTTGGCGGATAGTTACTGGGAGATGTTAGCTAGTGATGATGAGGGTGAACTGGTTGCGCTTTTGGAAGAAGAGTTATTTGATGCATTAATCAGAATTAAGACAGCCGAGCACTCAACAGCATTAGAACATTTATGGATTTATAACCAATAGTTCTAAAAGAGGGTAGCTGTCAGATTAAGTCTGAATTAGTACAAATTAGTCCTGTTAACAAATTAGTCCAGTATGGAGCTTTGGGCAGTATTGATGGCTTTCAATATGTGTATGAAAAATAATCTAAAAATACTTTAAGGTTCCTTGCTAGTAACTCATGTTTTGACACGCTATCTAAAATTCATAGCGACAAGTTGGAGATACAAGGTGGATAGAATTACATCGGGCCCACGAATGCTTACTGCTGAAGAGAAACAAGAGCTTCGTCGTGATATGCAAGAATCCTCCGCCTGGGCCAAAGCCGAACTAAAACGTCGACGAGACGCAAAAAATCAAAAAAATTCTTCGCATGGTATCAATGATGGTATTGAGAAAAGCTACCTTACTAACTAACTGTTATATAAATTTATTTCATTCTCATTGATATTCGAGTGGGAATAAACGGGTGTAAATTTACCGAAATGAAAAGAGAGCCTTCGGGCTCTTTTTTTGTATCTACTTAAAAAAGAGCAAGTTAATAAGCCTGTTACTATAAGGGTGTATATTTTCGCATATATTGGTATGTTGATTCATACCAAATTTGTAACCATACCGTCATAAAAATATCATTTAATGGCGACGTCCTTCTTTAAATTTATACTAAAGGTTAAGCCGTGTTCAATTACACAAGCATCAGCCGTTTGGTGATGACGCCTGTTCTCGCCAGCTTTTTAATTCTTGTACTATTAAACGGTGCCTCAATTCTAAAGTCTTT